>OGFJ01000243.1_pt1 | contig 55153 bp, 41 predicted proteins | sample 1570861 | NCBI WGS metagenome assembly OGFJ01 (sample SAMEA2582060, study PRJEB24529) | metagenome | biome: Human gut stool | place: China | collected 2011
CTGGGATAGCGATAGGCATTCTTCCTATACGTGACATGCCGTGCACCTCCTAATTATAATGAGGGAAACATTCATATACGCTGAACTACGATGGGATAGGATTCCCGTTTCCCTGTGTGTAAGTGTTCAATAATTACCAAACGAAGCAAAGAACTTCTCCACCAACGCCGAGCTTTCTAGCTTCCTTATCAGTGATAACGCCCTTGTTTGTAGATATAATAGCTACACCAAGACCACCGAGAACCTTTGGAAGTTCTTCCTTGTTTGCATATACTCTAAGACCTGGCTTAGAGATTCTCTGAAGACCTGAAATGATCTTCTCATTCTTAGAAGCACCGTACTTTAATGTAATACGGATATCGTTGAACTTACCGTTCTCAACGAGCTCATAAGACTTAATATAACCCTCGTCTAAAAGAATCTTAGCGATTGCAAGCTTCATCTTAGATGATGGAACATCAACTGTGTCGTGCTTTGCTGTATTTGCATTACGAATTCTTGTAAGCATATCTGCAATTGGATCTGTCATTGAAATTTTCCTCCTTATTTTAACTGGTTTCCTGTTACCAGGACTACGTTAATTGATTTTACCAAGATGCTTTCTTAACTCCAGGAATCTGTCCCTTGTAAGCTAATTCACGGAAGCAAATTCTGCAGATTCCGTATTTTCTTAAAACAGAATGTGGACGACCACATATTGTACAACGTGTATACGCTCTTGTAGAGAACTTAGGTGCTCTCTGCTGCTTAACCTTCATAGAAGTCTTAGCCATTGAATTTCCCTCCTTAATTATTTCTTAAATGGCATGTTGAATAATCTTAATAACTCACGAGCTTCCTCATCAGTCTTAGCTGTAGTTGTAATGATTACATCCATACCTCTAACCTTATCAATCTTGTCATATTCGATTTCTGGGAAGATAATCTGCTCTTTGATACCTAAAGCATAGTTACCTCTTCCATCGAATGAATCAGCGCTAACGCCACGGAAGTCACGTACACGTGGTAATGCAAGGTTTACTAATCTGTCAAGGAACTCATACATCTTCTCTCCTCTTAATGTAACCTTACAACCAATTGCCTGACCCTCTCTTAACTTGAAGTTAGCAATTGAATTCTTAGCTCTTGTAAGAACTGCCTTCTGACCAGCAATTGTTTCCATTTCTTTAACAGCTATGTCAAGAAGCTTTGAATTTTCCTTAGCTTCGCCAACGCCCATGTTAATTACGATCTTGTCGATCTTTGGAACCATCATTGGGTTCTTGTAACCGAATTTCTCAGTCATCTTCTTAGTAATTTCATTATCGTATAATTCTCTAAGTCTACTCAAAATTATTGCCTCCTTCCTTTATTAATCGATAACTTCGCCAGTTGCCTTAGCAACACGAACTTTCTTACCGTCCTTGAAGTCATAACCAATCTTTGTTTCCTTACCCTTTAATGAGTAAGCGATATTTGAGATATCGATTGGTGCTTCCTGGTGGAGAATTCCACCCTGCTGATTAGCTGCGCTTGGCTTAGCATGCTTTGTAACCATGTTAACACCCTCAACTAATGCTGTATGATTCTTAGCATTTACAGACAATACCTTGCCCTCTTTGCCTTTGTCTTTTCCTGCGATAACCTTAACAGTATCACCCTTTTTAATTCTAACAGCTGACATTGTGGTACCTCCTATAATACTTCTGGAGCAAGAGATACAATTTTCATGAACTTCTTATCTCTTAACTCTCTGGCTACTGGACCAAAGATACGAGTTCCCTTAGGAGTCTGATCATCTTTAATTATAACAGCAGCATTCTCATCAAATTTAATATATGAACCGTCCTTACGACGTGCGCCCTTTACTGAACGTACGACAACGGCCTTAACAACGTCACCCTTTTTAACAACGCCGCCTGGTGTTGCTTCTTTAACAGTAGCGACAATTACATCACCGATATTTGCATATCTTCTTGTAGATCCGCCCATAACTCTGATACAAAGAATTTCCTTAGCACCAGTATTATCAGCAACCTTAAGTCTGGTTTCCTGTTGTACCATAATACTACTCCTTTCAGTAATATCACAAATAAATTCTTATTATTTTGCTCTACTGATAATCTCAACTAATCTCCATCTCTTATCCTTAGATAAAGGTCTAGTCTCCATTACCTTAACAACATCTCCGATTAAACATTCATTGTTCTCATCGTGTGCCTTTAACTTGTAAGTTCTTTTAACGATCTTATTGTAAAGAGGATGCTTAACGTTGTCCTGTACTGCAACAACGATTGTCTTATCCATCTTATTGCTTATAACCTTACCTGTACGAGTTTTTCTTAAATTTCTCTCTTCCACAGTTATTCTCCTTTCTTAGGATATCTAAGTCTACATGCCTTAATTAAGCATTCTTCTGTGCAATTACAGTCTGGATTCTAGCGATGTTCTTACGAACTTCTTTAATTCTGCTTGTGTTGTCCAGCTGATTTGTTGCGTTCTGGAATCTTAAATTGAAAAGTTCCTTCTTAGCAGCTACTAATTCTTCATTTAACTCTGCAGCTGATTTTGCCTTTAAATCTTCTACATACTTATTAATTTTCACTGTTATCACCGCCTTCTAAGTCTGCACGTGAAACAATCTTGCACTTGCAAGGAAGCTTATGTGTTGCGAGACGTAAAGCTTCTCTTGCTGTTTCTTCAGCAACGCCTGAAATCTCGAACATTACACGTCCAGGTTTAACTACTGCTACCCAGCACTCCAAGTTACCTTTACCTTTACCCATACGAACACCGATAGGCTTACCTGTTACCGGCTTATCTGGGAAAATCTTTATAAATACTTTACCACCACGCTTAATATATCTTGTCATAGCGACACGGGCAGCTTCTATCTGATTTGATTTGATCCAACAAGGTTCTGTTGCAACAATACCGAATTCACCATTAGTGATCTTATTGCCTCTTGTAGCCTTACCAGCCATAGAACCACGGAACTGTCTACGATGTTTAACTCTCTTAGGTAGTAACATTACTTATCGCTCCCTTCCTTTTCTACGTTAGCGTTGGCATTATTCTTTGTAGGAAGAACCTCACCTTCGTAGATCCAAACCTTAACACCAACCTTGCCATAAGTTGTATCTGCTTCTGCAAATCCATAGTCGATATCTGCACGAAGTGTCTGAAGAGGAATTGTACCCTCGCTATAGAACTCTGTACGAGCCATATCAGCTCCACCGAGACGTCCTGAGCAAGATGTCTTGATACCCTTAGCTCCCTGCTTCATTGTTCTGCCCATGCAAGACTTCATAGCTCTTCTGAAAGAGATACGGTTCTCTAACTGCTGAGCGATGTTCTCTGCAACAAGCTGAGCATCCTTATCTGGTCTCTTAACTTCCTTGATATCAATGCTTAACTTCTTAGCAGATGTTAACTTCTCTACCTGCTTCTTTAAGTTCTCAATTTCAGCACCGCCCTTACCGATTACGATACCAGGCTTAGCTGTATGAATAACGATCTTTAATCTGTCTGAAGCTCTCTCTGTTTCAATCTTTGAAATTCCTGCAGCATATAACTTATTCTTGAGGAATTTTCTAATGTTATAATCTTCTACAAGGTTATCAGCGAAATCGTCTTCTGCATACCACTTTGCATCCCAGTCTTTGATTACGCCGACTCTTAAACCATGAGGATTAACTTTCTGTCCCATAAAGACTCCTTTCTATCTCTTAGAAAATAATTATCTTTCATTTAAAACAACAGTGATGTGGCTCATTCTCTTTTCGATTCTGTAAGCTCTACCCTGTGCTCTTGGATGTACTCTCTTCATTGTTGGTCCCTTGTTAGCGTAGCACTCTTCTACATATAACTTACTTGGGTCCATACCGTTATTGTTCTCAGCATTAGCTGCTGCTGACTTTAATAACTTCTCTATAATAGATGATGCATATCTTGGATTGTACATAACAATTGCAAGTGCTTCATCAAGGCTCTTGCCTCTGATAGCATCTAATACGAAACAAGCCTTCTGAACAGATACTCTAGCGTAAGATAACTTTGCGCTTGGTCTTGTATCCTTAACAGCGTTTCTTTCACGTTTAATCTGGGATCTATGTCCGTTAGCCATGGATTAAACCTCCTTTCAAAAATTCAAATTATCTACTCTTCTTTTCGTCTTTGCCGTGTCCTCTGTAAGTTCTTGTTGCAACGAACTCACCGAGCTTATGACCAACCATATCCTCTGTAACATATACAGGCACATGCTTTCTACCATCATGAACAGCGATTGTATGACCTACAAACTGAGGATAAATTGTTGAACGACGAGACCAAGTCTTAATAACCTGTTTGTCGTTTGCAGCATTTAAAGCATCAACTTTCTTAAGTAAGCTCTCGTCTGCAAATGCTCCCTTTTTAAGTGATCGAGCCATAGGTTGAAACCTCCTTATAATCTTCGTGAATAATAATAGTTACGATTGTAGGCTAATTACTTAATAGCCTTTCCGTTTCTTCTTCTTACGATAAGCTTGTTTGAAGCCTTCTTAGCCTTACGAGTCTTAAGACCCATAGCTGGCTTGCCCCAAGGTGTCATTGGGCTTGGACGACCAACTGGTGCTCTACCTTCACCACCACCATGTGGATGGTCATTAGGGTTCATAACAGAACCACGAACTGTAGGTCTGATACCCATATTACGCTTACGTCCTGCTTTACCAATGTTTACAAGACCGTGTTCAATATTACCAACAGTACCGATTGTTGCTCTGCAAACTAAAGGTACTAATCTCATTTCTCCTGAAGGAAGTCTTAATGTTGCATATTTTCCTTCCTTAGCCATTAACTGAGCTACGTTTCCGGCAGCACGAACTAACTGTCCACCCTTTCCTGGATATAACTCAATGTTGTGGATTTCTGTACCAACCGGGATAGCTGATAATGGTAAGCAGTTACCAACTTTAACTTCAGCGTTTTCACCATTCATAAGTACATCGCCAACTTTTAATCCGTTAGGAGCAAGGATATAAGTCTTTTCACCATCAGCGTAGCAAATTAATGCGATGTTTGCTGTTCTGTTTGGATCATATTCAATACTCTTAACTGTTGCTGGAATATCAACTTTGTTTCTCTTAAAGTCGATAATTCTATATTTTCTTCTAGAACCACCACCATGGTGTCTAACTGTTATTTTACCCTGATTGTTACGACCAGCTGTTTTCTTGAGAGATACTGTTAAAGACTTCTCTGGTGCTGCCTTTGTAATCTCTGCATTGTCAAGCATAGTCATAGCTCTTCTTGAAGGTGTGTATGGGTTAAATGTCTTAATTCCCATTTTAATTCTCCTTTCAAACTAAACATTTATTATCACGCTTGTTTCTGCGTCTAACTATTTCCTGTAAGCGATAAGGTATCCTCCCACTTTGTGGGTCCCTCCTTACCGCAATCTATAAACCAGCGAAGATTTCAATATCTGCACTGTCTTCTGTTAACTGAACGATAGCTTTCTTCTTAGCTGCTGTCTTTCCAGTTACATAACCACGTCTACGGTTCTTGCCGTTTAAGTTCATTGTGCTAACGCTTTCTACTTTTGCTCCTTCGAACATTTTTTCAACTGCATCTGCAATCTGTGACTTAGTAGCTTCTGTGTGAACGTAGAATGTATATTTCTTTTCTGCCATAGCGTTCATACTTTTTTCAGTAATAACTGGTGAAAGTATAACGTCATAATATTTAATATCTGCCATTATGCGTACACCTCCTCAATTGTTGCTACAGCTGCTTTTTCAACTACTAATGTATCGTACTTAAGAATGTCGTATACATTGATTGTGTTTGTTAAAGCAGTTTTCACTGTAGGGATGTTCTTAGCTGATTTTACTGTGTTAGCATCATTTTCGTTTAATACTACTAATGCCTTGTCAGCCTTTAAGTTTGCCATAACCTTTGCAAATTCCTTTGTCTTAGGCGCTTCAAACTTAAGTTCATCAACTACGATTAACTTTCCTTCATTAACTCTTGATGTTAATGCTGATTTAAGAGCTAATCTCTTTTCTTTCTTATTCATCTTAAATGAATAATCTCTTGGTGTTGGAGCGAATACAACTCCACCGCCTGTCCACTGTGGAGATCTTGTTGAACCCTGTCTTGCATGACCAGTTCCTTTCTGTCTCCATGGTTTTCTTCCGCCACCGCTAACTTCTGAACGAGTTTTAGCTTTCTGTGTACCCTGGCGTTTGTTTGCGAGCTGGCTTACAACAGCCTGATGTACTAAGTTTTCATTAACTTCAACACCAAATACTGCATCGCTAAGTTCGATTGTTCCAACTTCGCTTCCTTCCATATTTAAAACAGATACTTTTGCCATCTGTGCGTTCCTCCTTTCAAATACTACTTACCGGCTTTAACAGATTCTTTAATTGTTACTAAAGCTTTCTTAGGTCCCGGTACAGCACCTTTAACTAAGAGTAAGTTCTTTTCTGCGTCAACTCTAACGATTTCAAGGTTCTGAGTTGTAACCTTCTTGCCACCCATGTGACCAGGCATTCTCTTTCCTTTAAATACCTTACTTGGTGATGAACAAGCACCGTTTGAACCAGCATGTCTATGATACTTTGAACCATGAGCCATAGGTCCTCTTGACTGTCCATGTCTCTTAATTGCGCCCTGGAATCCTTTTCCCTTTGCAATTGCAGTTGCGTCAACCTTATCTCCAGCTTCAAAAATTTCAGCCTTGATTTCGTCTTTAACTGCGTATTCACCTTCGAGTTTAAATTCTCTTACATATCTCTTGTAAGATACGCCTGCCTTGTCAAACATTCCCTTAACTGGTTTGTTAACAAGTTTTTCTCTGATATCTTCGAAACCAACCTGTACTGCATCGTAACCGTCGTTTTCAACTGTCTTAACCTGTGTTACTACACAAGGTCCAGCCTGAAGAACTGTTACTGGTACTAATTCGCCAGCTTCGTTGAAGATCTGAGTCATTCCAACTTTTTTCGCTAAAATAGCTTTCTTCATTTTAATTACCTCCTGTTAATCTACAGCGGATCGCTTTCCGCGATCATCCTAGAACAGTTTCATAACTAATCCGTCTGATTAATTATCTATATAAACCTTCAAGGATAATTTCTCACTATTTGTTTTTCATTTTGATATCAATATAAACACCTGCTGGCATTTCAAGCTTTGATAAAGCTTCTACTGCCTTCTGGTTTGGAGTAATGATATCGATGAGTCTCTTATGAGTTCTCTGTTCAAACTGCTCTCTTGAATCTTTGTACTTATGAACAGCTCTAAGAATAGTAACTACTTCTTTCTTAGTTGGTAGAGGTACTGGACCACTAACTTCTGTTCCTGTCTTCTTTGCAGTTTCAACAATTTTCTTAGCTGACTGATCTACTAATTTGTGATCGTAAGCCTTAAGTGTAATTCTCATTACTTGTGCCATAAAAAAAGCCGCCTCCTTTTCGTACTATTTAGCACGACAAGCGGTGACCGTACAACCTTTCCGTGCGTGTCGTATTCTCTACAACTTCGCATGGGCGTTTCCACTCTATGGTGGACTCAATTATTTGTACAGTGACTTGTCGCCAGTTTCCTAACTTGACATTCGCTCCACGGAAAACCTACATATATGTTATGTAGCAACCTCACGTTTCAACGCTATCATGTCACAGCAAGAGTTATCATAACACAACTCTTTTCTAAATGCAATACCCTTTTTTCAAAAAGTTTTAAGTTTGCAAAATGTTTCTTTTTTCTTCAATAAACATTTAGGCAATCCTATATCTTGACTATTTTTCATAAACAAACACCTCCAACAATATACACAACCAGTATATACATTGCCAAAGGTGTTTTCAATACATGACCTATGTTTTCATAACATTTCTGCTATTTAGTAATTCTCAGCATGTACTTCAAAGAAGCTCTGTGGGTGATTACATACAGGGCAAACTTCCGGTGCTTTTGTTCCTACGCAAATGTGACCGCAGTTTCTGCATTCCCATACTTTTACTTCACTCTTTTCAAATACCTGTGCTGTTTCAATATTCTTAAGTAAAGCACGATATCTTTCTTCGTGATGTTTTTCAATTTCTGCAACTAAACGGAATTTCTTTGCTAGTTCAGGGAAACCTTCTTCTTCCGCTGTCTTTGCAAATCCTTCATACATGTCTGTCCATTCGAAATTTTCACCTTCAGCTGCTGCTGCAAGGTTTTCTGATGTATCTCCCAAACCGCTTAATTCTTTGAACCACATTTTTGCATGTTCTTTTTCATTGTCTGCTGTCTTTAAGAATAATGAAGAAATCTGTTCATATCCTTCCTTCTTTGCAACTGACGCAAAATATGTGTATTTATTTCTAGCCTGTGATTCTCCTGCAAATGCAGCCTCTAAGTTTTTCTCTGTCTGTGTTCCCTCATATTTATTTGTCATAATGCTACCTCCAAATTTTGTATATTTTGTAATTAAAATAATTATAACACAACACTTCATCGAAACAACCTTTTATTGTTTCTAATTTTTTTATATTTTTACCGTTTTCAACTTTTAACACTTAATAAACTTTAATTACTTTTAATTGTTTATTGATGCTTTCTATGTTAATATATTAGCGGTTATTAAATAATGGATTTTGCAATACATTATTGATTATTTAAAAATAAATTATTAATTATTTAAATATTATATTTCAGGATGCATTATGAACTAATCATACAAGATATTAAAAATCATATTATAATAGGAAGTAACCTATTAAATACTTAACTTTAAATTTTAACGATAAAGAGGATTAATTTATGTGGATTGCAGATAATTGGAAAGATTATGAAGTTATAGATACTTCAACAGGAGAAAAATTAGAGAGATGGGGTGACTATCTTTTAGTCAGACCTGACCCTCAGGTTATTTGGAACACTCCAAAGAAAAACAAAGGCTGGCACAAGCACAACGGTCACTATCACAGAAGCAACAAAGGCGGTGGAAAATGGGACTTTTTCAATTTGCCTGAGCAATGGACAATTAATTATAAGAACCTAACATTTAATCTCAAACCTTTTAGTTTTAAGCATACAGGATTATTTCCAGAGCAAGCTACTAACTGGGACTGGTTTTCAGAGAAGATTCGCAATGCCGGTAGACCTGTTAAGGTATTAAACCTTTTTGCTTATACAGGCGGGGCTACTTTGGCTGCTCTAGAAGCCGGTGCTCATGTTACACACGTTGACGCTTCAAAGGGAATGGTTACATGGGCAAAAGAAAACGCCGTTTCTTCAGGACTTGCTGACAAACCTGTGAGATGGTTAGTTGATGACTGTGTAAAATTTGTTGAAAGAGAAATCCGTCGTGGGAACAAATATGATGGAATCATTATGGATCCACCTTCTTACGGTAGAGGTCCAAAGGGAGAAACTTGGAAAATTGAGGAAAGCATTTTTCCATTTGTGGAATTATGTACAAATATTTTAAGTGATAATCCTTTATTCTTTCTTATTAACTCTTATACAACAGGCTTACAGCCGGCAGTTTTGAATTATATGATCAACACTGCTATTGTGCCAAAGTTTGGTGGAAAAGTTGAAGCAGAAGAAATTGGGCTTCCTGTATCATCGAATGGTCTTGTTTTACCTTGTGGGGCTTCAGGACGTTGGAGTAAATAACAATGTGAAATATTATAACAAATTTTAAAATTTCAAAAAAATAGCTATGATTTTAACATACTGTTTTTAAGTTAATCAGTAATCAGATTACTAAGACCTTTTAAACAATACATAAAATCATAGCTGCTTTTTTATAAATTTTACTAATCTACTTTTAGATTATATTTCTAAATTATTCTTTTTATATTCTTGCAAATTAGATTTCCACTTCTTCCATAGTAAATTCTTTGTCCCTAATGTCAGAGCAAATCGCCATTATATAAAGTTTATCCAATTTTATTTGTAAGATGGCATAACCAGGATTGTCGATAATTCTTGGATTGCCATGACTTAAATCTATTTCAAATGAATTCAAAGGTTTCCTTAATCCTATTCCAATATTTTTTAGGTACGCTTCCTTTATTGTCCATATTTCATGGAAACGCTGTCTTTGAATTTCGTAGTTATCATTTTCATTGATATAAGCACATTCATTGGCACAGAAATTTTTTTCAGCAATAAGATGGTTATGTTTTTCCATTCTTTGAATATCTATACCAATATTAAAATCCGAAACCACTATAACAACATAATTTCCAGAATGAGAAATATTAAAAGACATCCTCGTTCTTGTAAAGTGAGGTTTTCCATTTTTGGCAACCATTATTTCATCTCTTATATCAAATTTTTCACGGATATAGTTAATAAGCAATCCTGCTCCCAGACATCTTAACTTGTCATCTGTTTTCTTTAAACGTTCTATTTTTGCAAGTCTTCTCGGACTTACTTCTTTTACTTTTTCTGCAAATATATTTTTATTTCTAAGTGGTGTTATATTAAAGTAATAAACCTTCATTTCATTTCCTCTTCTATTTTATATTTTCCTTAAATTATTCCGCATCTCTGCTAAATCTTAACATTATAATTCTATAATGTTAAGATTTTTGCCGGCTGTTGTTTATAGGCTATTGTTTGCCATTATTCTGTAATATCTGCCAGTTGAAATTTTATAACCTTTTCCAAATCAGTTAAAGACAATTCTACCTGATAACCAATCTTTCCACCGCTAAACATAATTGTATCGTAATTTTTTGCAGTTTCATCAATTGTTGTTTTAAAAAATTTCTTCATTCCAATCGGTGAGCATCCTCCATGAATGTATCCTGTAAGAGGCAACAGTTCTTTTGATTTAAGCATTTCTATTTTTTTCTCACCAACAGCTTTTGCCGCTTTCTTTAAATCAAGTTCTTTAGAAACAGGAACTAAAAACACATAATAACTCTTTGATTTTGACACTGTTACCAAAGTCTTAAACACAGCATTTGGATCCTGACCTAATGTTTTCGCCACCTCATCTCCTGCTATTGCTTCTGTAGCAACATAGTTATGACTTTTGTATTTAATCTTTTTGCTATCTAATACTCTCATTACATTTGTTTTTTCTTCTTTTTTCATTTTAGATTCCTTCTTTTTCATTTGCTTTGTTTATATAGATTAATATTAATATAATTTTATATTAATATTAACCTGCATTAATTTGCATTTATAGTATTGATTTCATTTTAATTTCCATGAAACAAAAAGCAACCTGGTTCATGGGAATTTATTATGCCTATTGCCTGTAAATAAGAATAAATAATAGTGCTTCCAACAAAACTCATCCCTCTTTTTATTAGATCCTTTGAAATAGTATCTGACAATTGTGATGTAGTTTTGTCATATTCATATACTATTTTATTGTTTGTAAAGCCCCAAATATAATTATTGAAACTGCCAAACTCATTTATAATATTTTTAAATGCTTTTGCGTTTTTTACGGCTGCTGCAATTTTTAACCTATTTCGTATTATGCCTGGGTTGTTTTTTAATTCTTCCAACTTTTCATCATCATAATGGCAAATCTTATCCAGATCAAAATTATCAAAAGCTTCTATGAATGCTTCTCTTTTGTTTAGCACACATTCCCATGACAAGCCTGCCTGAAACCCTTCTAATATTAGCATTTCAAAAAGTTTTTGGTCGTCATGAATAGGTACGCCCCATTCCTTGTCATGATACTCCACATACTTTTTATTTTTTTCGTTAACCCAATGACACTTTTTTACTTCCTGCATTTTTTATCCTTATTTTTTAGTACAAGCAAATTTCTTGCGTTTTTATTCTTGTTTAAAATTCACGTTTTTGCTTCTTAATATTTATGAGAATCTTTTACTTCCAGTGTTTTCATTTTTTCATTTCCAACAGTCAATTATATAGCATTTGCAAAACTATTACAATTTACTATTTCATTTTTTGCACACAATTTATGTAAACATACTATTTTATTTTTTTACACACGATTACCATTCTGCTATTTTCGTTTGTATTTTCGCAAGTTGACAATGAAATTATTTTATCCTTATAAGTTATTTTTTCATTAGTGTTATAAAGACTTCGTTTAGAAATTTCATTAATATATTTATTTATTTTCTTTTTACCTGACCAATATGCCACGTTGTAATACTCAAAGGATTTTTTTACATTTACTTCCGAAACAAATGCGTATACCACCAAATATTTCCCGCTGTCTTTTATTGTATCAAATTGCACATACTTGTGTTCCTTGTAAAAATCCACATTTTTGTATTTTATCAAATCAGAGAACATTGTTCCGTTTTTCATATGATGACCATAAATTATAGTATTAAAATCCATAGGATCAACAGAACACTTTTCTCCTACAAATGGTGTTCCATATATTGAGTCCTCTTTTTTGAAATTGTGCATTAAATAGAAATCATAGGGTTTTGTAGTCTTCATAACAGGATAATTGATTTTTGTACCTTTAATTTTTATCCATCCTACAAAGTCGCTGTTTTCCTCGTATAACTTTGCATATTTCTTTTGAATATTATTTCCCTTAGCCTTTACCAACCCCTTCTGATTATTGTCTATTTTTTTCTCAATTGACGTAAAAATTTTCTTCTGTTCATGAGCCTGATAAAAGTACGTTACTATTTTATAGCCACTAACAGCCATTATTGCTATTAATATTATGGGGATTATTTTATCTTTAACTTTTTGCATTATTGTTTCCTTTACCTGTATAATTGCTTTTGCTCTTTTAATTTTACATTTATCTGATTTTTTTTCAATATGCATATTTTCAATTATAAAATTGTTGGATAAGCATTTTACTTTCTTTTCGCATCAGGATGCCTCCCTAGTGGAAGGTTTTTTATAATAATAATTTGCAGAGGAATTTCTTATTACACAAAAACGCCCTGGCTAATACATGATAAGTATTAGTCAGAGCATCTCTCAAAATTTATAAAGGAGTATTTAATTATTTGTTAGCTTTTCTTCTTGATGCATAAAAAATGTATGCACCTAATGCTAATGCAAAGATTCCAATAAACCAAAGAATGTTTGATGCTTCTCCTGTTTGAGCAGTATTTAATGAACCACTATTTGAAGAACTTTCATTTCCACTATTATTGTTATTATTTTTGTTGTTTTTGCCTTTAGCATTGTTGTTCTTATTTAAACTACCATTTTCACTTCCACTCTTTGATGTGGCTCTCTGTGACTTCTTGGTTGTCTTTTTACCTTTATTTTTCTTTGTTGTTTTTTTATTTGTTTCTCCAGCAGTTGTTGTAACACCTGTTTTTTCACTAGACGTTTCAGATATTGCCTGTGGTGTTGTCACTGGTGTTGTATCCTTAGGCGTTGTTGCCTGTGGTGTCGTTTCTTTTGTTGTTGACGCCGGTGTTGTATCCTTAGGCGTTGTCACCTGTGGTGTTGTCTCAGTGCTTGTATCTAGTAAACCTAAATTCTGATACTTAACTTCTGCATGAGTAATATTTTGTTCAACCATTTCATCAATTGTTGGTAAGGTTATTTCTGTTATTTTAGCTTTATTAAGTTTGCCGGTTTCAGTATTACTTTCACCTTCTGCCTTAGAATCATCATGTCCCTTCTTATCATCACCCTGTGCAAACTGATTTGTTACCTTATACTTTGACAAATCAACATCCTCTGTTGATTCGAAATCAACATAATATTCTCCAGCTTCTAATTTTTCAAATTTGTAATTTCCATTTTCATCGGTTAACTGTTCTGCAACCTTTGTACCATCTTTTTTATAAAGAATAACCTTTGTGTTCTTTACTTCGATGTCATCATTGTTGAAAATTCCATCTTTGTTCTTATCAATAAATACCTTACCTTCTAAAGAACGATCATAAACCTTACTCATAGCTGTACTGACTAATGTTTCCTGAGAATAACTGTTAAATAAAACATCATTTGCCGCTGCATCATCCAAACTATAAGTCATATCAATTATAGAAGAGCTCATAGCTTTGAGAGAATCATCTACAAATGCCCACGCTGCAGGCCATCCATTTGTTAACCCTTCTCCTGTTATTTCACCTGTTGTCTTATCAATTGTTGCTACAGACCACTGCTTAACCTGCTCTAATGTAATCTGGCTTGCATACTTTCCTGCAAATGTCTTATCATTTGTATAATACACTTTTACATCATTTATATCTTTAATTTTGTTTATATTAATCTTCATTGAAAGAATTTTGTAACTACCCTTCATAACGGTTCCATTAACACCATCTACAGGCATTGAGTCTACAGCATAAACATTATCCGTTGCAGTATTTCCTGAATTATTAATGACCATTTTGTAATTTGCAGTTCCAAATCTTTCAAGATTTTTTGTGCCTGTTTTTGTAATATTAAATGATGATAATTTTACAATTGAAATTCCGGCTGTTGATAAATTGCCAAGTTCTGCTGCCTGTTTTCTCTTATCTTCATCTGTAGAAATCTTAGCAACATTTGTTAATGTTGCATTATTTGTCACATCATTTTCCGGATTTTCTTCATCACCTATTTTACAACTATAGTGAAGTGAAGGAAGATCACCATTTGTCACTTTCTGATTAGGTATTTTCCACTTTAATGTAGTTGTACCGTCTATGTTTTTAGTAATTGATTCAGGTTCAATATTATCTCCACCTGTCACTGTTCCTGCACTAGGTGTATTTTCTTTATATGTTCCTCCATATTTCGAGCTTCCTTCAACATACGTTAAGCCTTTAGGCAATATGTCAGTAATGTAAACATTTGTTGTGAAATCATCAGGTACAGTTACATCCTGTGCAAATTCTAACTGACTTGCCAAAACAAAGTCAACATATCGTTCGCCATTATCTAATGTATAAATTGATTTTCTTTCTGTTTTGTTTGTCTGTTCAACCTGTTTTGAAATCTTAGCATAATATGGAACAACGTAAACACTGTCCCCAAGTGGCCAACTATTTTTTTCACCACCAATATATCCTGTTTCATCATATTTTGCCTTAACGTATCCTCTTCCGGGATCAAGATCAACTGTATGTTCTTGTGTTGGTGCTCCTGTTCCCTGCGTATAACGATTTGTAGATGAAACTGCATACTGATACCATTTTTTTAAAGTTTCCTCTTCTTTTCCTTCTTCAAAACTTACAGTATCTGCATAATCGCTTATAAGCCAAGCATTAGTTGTAGCTGTAATTCCATAGGCATATTTTGTTATGTCAAAATTTTTCTTTATTTGGATAAATCCCTGTGTTTCAATAGATGTATCTTTTGTACCGGTATTACATCCACGCCATTCATATAGCATTCCCACACATGTATATCCCTGATTTTCCAGCTCCTCCAAAGAAGTAAAATAAACCAAATCTTCCTCTTTTGTATCGAGCATTTCGTCATCATAGCCTTCTTCATCCGGTTTTAATCCTTTATGATTCCAACCTGTTTTGTCAGGCTTCGCCGCAAAAACAGCGTTATAAACAAATGAGCCACTTCTTCCTGACATTGCATTAGCCTGCCTATCCATATTAAACTCAATAGCACTGTCATCAAATTTAACTAACTGATTAACTGCGATTGAATGTCCATTTATATTGCTCTGACTAACTTCCTTTTCAGCATAGGCAATTGTATACGCAAATTTACTGCCAACAGTTAACGCATCTGAACCATCATTAATATTTTTGTCTCTTTCTTCATCTGTGCCATAATGTATATGACCTTCTACATTAGAACTAAAATAAATAATCTGGCTTCTTTTTCCATCTGTTACTAAGGAACGTTCAAATGACTGATTATCATCTGTTGTAACTGTCTGTTTAGTAGTTTCCGTATCACTTACGCCAACAGCTTTCATATTGTCTACTGTAGCATTTATTTGAACTTCACCTGTTTTACTATTATATTCATCCTCAATTTTAACCGAACCATCAACTGTTGTTGTTGGCTGAATGACCTTCATTCTGCATGATGCAAAACATCCAATGGCAACTTTACCGTCACTCATATTATATTGATTTGAATTGGCCAAATCATGTTTTGGAAATTGTGACATATCAATCTTATAGTCTTTTACTGTAAAAGATATTTTACTACCATTTTGAACTGCACTCCAAATTCCACTGTTATAACATCCTGTGTCTCCGGCATCATTACTTGCCGGTATGTTCTTTACAGACAAAGCATCATTTTTGTTTTCATCTGTTGAAAATAATAATGGTGTATATGTCTCTGTTATATTTTGTAATGTTCCACCTGTTGGAAAAAATGTAGAGTTGAAATCCACATCGAATGTTATATCACCCTTTGGAAGTTCCACTCCTTTAATTCCCTTATCATAATCATCATTTCTCAACTGTAAAACAATACCATATACTGCTTCATATCCTTCTACTTTATTTTTATCCTTGTTATATGTAGCTGTTGAAAAATCAAATGTTCCTCTCTGACTACATGTTCCCTTTACTAATTGGATATTATACTTTGGCACTGATGTTACCTTTACTTCATCTGGTACAATCTGTACTGTTTCCTTATATCCTTCAACCCATGACTCTATAGTTGGCTGAACAATATCTCCTTCGCCTTTTCCACCTACTTCTAATACAATAGGTACTGTACATCCTCCCGGAATAGCAGCCCCATTAGTAGTTGGAAGGTTTCTATAAAAAGTATATATTTTTTTACCATTTTCTTTTTTAGTCTCTAAATCTTCGACCCAACCCATTGATGAAATTCCTAGTTGTATTTCATCATCGTCATCAACAGTTACCTTGTAACCTACTCTGCCTTCCGCAAATGTCTTGTTGTTTCTTGATTGAATTTCTGTTGCCACATTATAGGTTATAGAATCGTAAGATCTTACTCTGTCATTACTTTTTGATGAATCATTTCCTCTTTCATCATTCTCGTCGAATTTTGGAGTTCCTGTTTCAATTCCTTCACCCCAAACTGTTCCATTCTTACTAATAATTGCAAGCTTACTAATATAAGCTTCATCTGCTGCCTCACTTCCTCCTGCAGCGCTGTCTACTGCTGCCATTCTTACAGCTTTGGCATTCTTTAATGTCTTTGTGTTTTTGCTCACCAATAAATTGCCATAGACACTAGTTGGAATAATAGTTGCAACTAATGCTAAAATCAATATTAGTGATGTCAATTTCTTATTTAATTTAGCCTTACCCATAACAACCTCCTGGTGTGGTTTTACCACAATATTCTCCTTTTTTCTTATTTTTTCGCATATATTATAATAATTTGTGGTAATAAAAAAAAATATAAAATCCTTTATGTACTTATAAAGGATTTTATATATATTCTTCTTCCTATTTATTTTTTAACATACTTTTTCAACTTTCAATTTGCTTTTAGAATTTTTATTCCTTTCATTTCTGAACTTTTCTTTTGCTTTTAGAATTTTTTATTTTCTATAGTTTTTTATTTTTCACTTATAACTCTTCCATTATCCATTTCATAAACCTTATCGCATAGTACATCTATGTCTTCTCTATTATGACTGGCAATTAAAATGGTCTTCCCCTGTTTCTTTAGCTGTAACAGATATTCTCTTACTTCCTGAACCCCATGGTTATCAAGTCCGTTCATTGGTTCATCAAGAATTATGATATCCTGATCCTCCATTGTTGCCTGTGCAATGGCTAAACGCTGTCGCATTCCTAAAGAATACTTACCTACTTTTTTTCTGCTATAAGGATCTAAACCCACATTTTCCATAACGCTTCTTAAATATTTCTTATCCCTTTTATTATTAATCATATATAAGTATTCTAAATTCTTCATACCACTTTTATTTCGCAAAAAACCCGGTTCTTCTATTATAATACCTGCCTTTTTCAGAACTTTCATATCCTTTCCCATTACCTTACCATTTACTGTAATGGTTCCTTCATTTAATTTGACAAACCCACAAATACTTTTAAACAGAACTGTTTTTCCCGAGCCGTTTCTACCAACAATTCCACATATTTCACCTTTGTTACATGTGATGTTCACATGGTCAAGAACTGTATATTTGTCAAATTTCTTTACAGCATTATCTACCTTTATAGTAACTTGTGACATTTCTACCTCCATCTTATTTCTTAAAATATTTTGTTTGAATTTATACAAATAATTCATATTTCCGAAATTCCCATAGCTTTTAATCCTCATTTGTATAATTCAAACTCATTCTATTTATTCTAATAACGCTTACTATGCTAAAAAATACCATTGCTATTATTAATTCTATAAGACATTGTGACATTGTAGGTGTTCCCAGAGAATAGTCAAAATCCGATTTTTGTTTTCCTAATACTGTAATATCAAGCCATGAGCATGGAGAAACATATACAAGTACTCCTATAGCAATTCTTAGATTGTATGCTACTATCATTAGTATTTCAAAACATGCTCCCATACAAATTCCTATTACTCTATTAAAAACCAGACTAAACGTAAACATTAAAATTCCCATAAACATAACTATCACCATTACAAACAATGCACATACAATTAAGCTTTCCCATGGAGTATATTTATTTAATATACTGCTTGGAAACTTTACGCAATCGTACTCTAGATTCTTATCTGTCAATGACAATGTATATGCTATTTTTCCCCATTGATTATTGATGTCTCCTCTTATTAAGAATGGCATTATACTTGTAACTGCTGCCATAACAATAAAAACAAATGACATAGCAACTATATGTATAATTTGTTTAATTGCCCAGTATGACTTTCCTTCCCTAATAATACAATACATTTCTGAAGACTTTAAAAAAGGTACTCCAGAGAAGAAATATAACATTATTGCTATAAATCCACAGTCATACTCAAAATCATATAGGTACATTGGTAAAACTGTAACATTAATATCATATCCTACATCTTTTGCCATATTAAGTAATGGTATTGCAAAGACAAAATTATATATAAAAAGTAAGACTAATGTTGATAATGTACGGGATGTGAAAATTTTATCCTCTAACGAATAAAATATGTGTTTTGCATAATTAATTTTGTTAATCAACTATATTCCTCCTAAATTTTATTGTTATTAGCATTCCCAAAACTATTATTATTCCCAACGTCGGTGCTATTATCTGCACTATTAATTCCACCCATGTTTTCTGTTGAAAACTATTTATCATATACACATATATATAACCTGGAAAATTGGGAATCAGTTCTATCATAATATAGTTTCCTACTGTTATTAATATGCACGGAACACATAAAACTAATAGCCTGTTCTTAATGTATAACGAAGCCAACATAGAGCATAATGAAGTAATACAATATAAAAGCGACTGAAACAATATCATAATCATAAATATGGTCACGTATTTCTTTTCTTCCACTAAACCTTTAAACAGATTAGAATCTATCAAATCACTTAATACAAAATTATCAGCACCTGTCTTGTACCAATTAAATCTGAAGAACGTTTTTGACATAAAGGCATACAATATCATTCCTAATATAAATGACACAATTACTGATACTACTACAGTAATAATTTTTGAAAGAATGTATGTATTTTTTCCACTTCGGGTGACACTGTATAAATAATTTTTGTAATTTAAATCATCACACAGACAATCAGAAAATGTCAATGCAGTAAATATAAATACCATTATTCCAAAATGACTCATAACCAAGGCATAATACAAGCAATCAAAAATCGAATCACCCTTTGCTAATATTGAAAGATCTATTCCACCTGTTCCACTTGCTCCAAGAAAAGGAATTATAGCTATACATAGAACAATAATTACAAATTTAAAATTAAATAATGCTCTGTATAAATCTGTTTTTAAACACCTTATCATAATTCCAACGCCTCACCGGTAGACGCATCAAAAAACAACTGTAATCTACCTATTCCATTTTTATTTTTTTCAAGCATATAACATTCATATATTGGTATAACCTCATCTTTATTCTCAATATTTGTAAAATAACATAGTTTAAAACTTAGAATGTTATACTTTTCCTCTCCAACTATATTAGAATATTGTTTTGAAACATTATCAAGAATATCCTGAGGATCTTTAATAGATACCGTCTTATCAACATTGTCAAAGTCGAAAGCTGAAGTCATTTCAATATATTCAAAGCCTCTCTTAGATACTATAGCCACAATAGACGCTTTAGAATCTTCATAATTTCGTAATTCTCCTCCAAATTTGTGATATTCAACAATCCCATTAACTTTCTGCCTGATACTTATATAATAACAGTCATCTTCCTTGTCCCACTTACTCTTGTAACTAGATTTATCAATATTATCATCCATATCGTAATGTTCCTCATATTTCTTTAGCTGATTATGTTCCATAGAATAACAATTGTATTCGATATCGCCCAAATTAATGTCGATTTTTTCCAATTTACTTTTCAACCATTTTATAACTTCTTCCCTTGTCATAAACTCTAATTCCTTGGTTGTAGAGAACTTATTCATATTATAATTTTCATCTCTTATATCAGTATGGATGGAGCTATCATAATAGTCATAATTTTTTGAAGTATAGAAAAAACCTCCATATCGTTGTAAATATAAAGCATTCTTAAGATTGTCTTCATAATATTCTTCATCTATTTTTTTTACATTACTACTATTCTTCCCAAATAAAAGTTTCTTTAATTTAATAGTGTTTATTTCTTTTCTTTTCGCTTTAATTAATTTAACTTTATTTGGCACTTTTTCAACAGTAGTATCCAGAGATATATTATCTCCGGATACATAATACTGTTTTGAAGAATTAGTAGATGTTTCATTATTTGTAATCCCTGAGTTATTGCATCCAACTATCATTGTCGCAATACAACAAGTTGTTGCTAACAATGTGATTTTCTTTTTTATTTTAAACATCTTTTTTCTCCTTATACTAATTTTTCATTATCCGGATAACTGCCCATATAGTAACATCTGAGAATTTTTTTCAACCAAATTGTAAAAAAACAAGCTCAAATTGTAAAAATTTACAGTTTTAGCCAAAAAATAATGTGGCTTGCGACATTATTAGCACCCAGTGTGGCATCCCTAGTTGAACGTTTTTGTATAATAAGAAATTACGGAAAAATTTCTTATTATATAAAAAAACTCTTAAAATCCAATTTTAAAAAACTGAATTTTAAGAGTTTTTTTACTTTTTGCACATAATAACTTTTACACAAAAATCTTTTTCAGTATAAGAAAAGTCTATATTGCTTTCGTATTTTTTTAGTGTATCCTTGATATTTGTAATTCCAATTCCGTGATTTTTTTTGTCGGTCTTGTCCGTTATAAACTTTCCATCTTCTTGTTTTATCTTGCCGTTATAGCTATTGCTAACTTCAATAAAAAGATTTCCCATTTTTAATTCCATATGTATATTTACATATTTTCTACCGTCAGTTTTATCTGCTGCCTCAATTGCATTGTCTAAAAGATTTCCAATAATTGTTATTATATCTTTTGTGTCTATGCTAAATTGCTCTGGAATTACAATCTTACTTGATACTTTAATATTTTTGTTTGTTGCATGGAACAATTTATAATTAATAACACTATCGACTGCTACATTACCACTTTCACTATATAATTCTTCGCTGGAAACTCTGTCCTCTAACTCTGTAATATATTCTTTTGCTCCCTTTCTATCATTTTGTATTATGGCATCTAGTGCCAGCAAATGATTTTTAATATCATGTTTGAATTTTCTTATTTCATTTACATGTTCAGTAGCTAATTCTGCCTGATTTAAATAGTAGTTTTTTTCTTTTTCAAGCAGCTCTAAACGAATCTTTTCATTATAGTAATCATTTAAAATATCATACATAAAAATTATCAAAAACAATATTACAAGCATACACATAACTGAAACAATTTTCACTAGTTCCGGCACGTTTCCATATAAGAATATAACCATTTCCAATGTAATAGCTGCCACACTTAACAGGATAATTATACCACTAAATATTTTAGGCATTTTGAATTGTGTATCAGAAACCTTAAACATTCTTATAATCTCATAAATTATCCACAGCATTATTGCAACAACAATACAAGATAACGCATCACCATTTTGTCCATCCATGGATATTCTTGTTCCTGTAATTTCAAGCATTCCGGTACCTATTAGTTCCGCGCCAAAAAGACATAAGTATATTAGCATTACTGAAATGACTTTATTTAAAATTGTCCCTCCGTAGCATAATGATATTATAAATATTGTAATTAAGCCTACCCCAATATTTACAATAATATTAGGTGCGACTTTGTATTGGATTGCCCCAACTGCAAATTGTAATATATAGGTGCAGCAGGTTATCCACTTGTTTGTTTTTCCCCTGTCCAAAAACATTATCATAAATTTCGATATAACATATAACTGAAATATTGTTGACAAAACATATGATATAGTATAAATTAAGTTTTCCATTTTATCCCTCCATCTTTAAGTATTTCTCTCTTATTTTTTTTCTTCTTGCCTGACTAATTGGCAATTCTCTTCCATCAGCCATAATCACCTTGTCATTATTAAAAATTTTAATAAAAGAATAGTTTACTAAAAATGATTTATGTATAAAGAAAAATTTATTATCTTTAAGTTCCGTGTATATATCCTCTAGTGAACCGTAAAACTCATCGTCTTCTTCTGTTGTTTTTACAGTTATCTTTCGCTTATTTCTTTCAAAATACATTATTTTACTTAATTCAATATTATATGTTGACTTGCTTTTTTGATATGTAAAAAACAATCCTCTGTCTCCATATACATTTAAATAATTGTTTAGAACCTTCTTAATTGCTTCTTCTGTCAATGGTTTAATTAAAAAATCAAAAGGCCTGTTTTCAAAAAGCTCCATTGCATAAGATTTTTTAGAAGATATATACACTATTTGAGCCACATTATTTTCAAGTTTTTTCCTAATATACTTACCTATTTCCACTCCATTCATTTCCGGTATTTCTATGTCTAAAAATATCAAATCGTATTTAACATTTAACATTTTTTCACATAATTCTTTTCCTGAATAGAATGTATAAATCTCTGCTTTTATTTCTGTTTGGTGTAATAGTTTTTCCACAATATGATTTACGCTAGTACACACTTCTTTGTCATCATCGCATATTGCTACTTTTATTCCCATTTTTATCTCCGTTGGTTATTATTGTTATTATTCATTTGCAAATTATTTTTGCCATTACTTTACCTGCAGATTATTTTATCTATCCCACTTATCACACAAATTTTGAATCTGATTTGTAAATTTAGCTAAATCTTTGTTCGTGCCTCCTTCGCTTCGCTTAATAACTGCAAGCAAACGCTGGCCTGCTGCAAGTAAATTTTCATAAACAGAAGATGCCCTTCTTTCCTTTGCTGATTTTTTCTTAATTGGAATAGGCACTCCCTCTTTGATAATTTCACCTGTCAAAAGGTCAAATTCCGTACCGCTATAAGGAGCATATGTATTAAAGCCATGTTCTTTTTCCAAAAGATTAGCAAAATAATCGCACACATTGTCTTCACCATGAACTACGAAAACTTTTTCAGGCTTAATTTCCATTGCTTCAAGCCATCTTATCAATTCTTTTTGGTCACCATGACCGCTAATTCCTTTAAGGCTTTCAATTCTTGCTTTTACTGCAATTTCTTCACCAAAAAGTTTTACTGAAGTTGCACCTTCAAGAAGATTTCTTCCTAACGTGCCAATTGCCTGATAACCAACGAAAAGAATTGTTGAGTTTTCTTTCCACAGATTGTGTTTCAAATGATGTCTTATTCTACCTGCCTCGCACATACCCGATGCTGATAGAATAACTTTTGGCTTGGTATCCTCATTAATTGCAATGGAATCATTGCTTGTTACAGAAACTTTCAAGCCCTCAAACTGAAGAGGGTTAATTCCATCATTAATCAGTTTCTTCGTTTCCTCATCAAAGCAGTCAACTACATTGTTATTAAAAATATTCGTTGCCTGCACAGCCAACGGGCTATCAACATAAACCTCAAAATCAGGATATTTTTTTATCAAATTTTCTTTTTTTATTATCCTTAAGAAATATAACATTTCCTGAGTTCGTCCAACTGCAAATGACGGAATAACAACATTACCACCTTTTTCAAAAGTTTCCTCTAAAACTTTCGTTAATGTTTTAATGTAGTCTGGTCGCTCTTCATGTAATCTGTCACCGTATGTTGACTCAATCAAAACATAGTCCGCACCTTTTAAAGTTTCAGGATCCTTGATTATAGGCTTGTTAATGTTTCCAATATCCCCAGAGAAAATAATTGTTTTACTTACACCATTCTCCGTAACTTTCATTTCTATACTTGATGAACCTAGTAAATGACCTGCATCTACAAATTTTATTTGAAATTCATCACATACTTTTACAACCTGATTATAATCTACAGGTATCATCAGCTCGCAAGCGGCCGCTGCATCTTCCATATTATAAATAGGAACATACTCCTCACGTCCTGCTCTTTTTGCCTTCCTGTTCTTCCACTGTGCTTCAAACTCCTGAATATGCGCACTGTCTCGCAACATAATGTTGCAAAGTTCACAGGTTGCTTTGGTTGCAAAAATCTGCCCCTTAAAACCTTTCTTAACCATCAATGGAATTAAACCTGAGTGGTCAATGTGAGCATGTGTCAGGAAAATGTAATCAATATCCCCTGCGGGAACCGGCAATTCCTGGTTTACATAAATATCCTTGCCCTGCTCCATACCACAATCTACAACTGCTTTCTTGTCACCTACCTGTAAATAGTGACAACTTCCTGTTACCTCATGATCTGCGCCTAAAAATGTGAGAATCATAAAATCGCCCCCTTTGTAAGTTTATTTTTCGTTAGTTTGTTTTGTCTTATTATAAGACTTCTAATCCGTTCCTGTTATGGATTAATTATAACACTTACAAAGACTTTTATGGAGAGTTTTTTGAGTTTTTCTTTTTTTCAGAAAATAGTTTCAACTATTTTTGTATACAACATCAGTCCGGCTTCCTTCCACTCTTCTTGCTTTATAATATGCATATTTTGCAATTTGTTTAAAGGAAATGATATTTTACAAAATTTCATAATCTGCATAAAAGATGTTGAACTATTATTCTTTTCATTGCATAATAGTATTTCAGCACATATAAATATTTTTAGTACTAAGTGGTTAAACAGATTTGTATGTTAGTTAGATATTTTAAGACTAAGTGGTTAAACAGATTTGTATGTTAGTTAGATATTTTAAGACTAAGTGATTAAACAGATTTGTATATTAGTTAGATATTTTAAGACTAAGTGGTTAAACAGATTTGTATATTAGATAGGTTTGGAAACTAAATTATTAAATAGACATTTACAAAAAGAAAGAAGGTTTTTATGAACGAAGGGACAATTTCTTTAAAAAATAAATTTTTCGGCGACAAGGCTTTTTACAAAATGATTCTTGCAATTGCCGTTCCAATTATTATTCAAAATTTACTAACAAATCTTGTTAGTATGGCTGATAATATTATGGTTGGGCAGTTGGGTACTGACCAAATGTCCGGAGTTGCCATTATAAATCAGTTGTTTTTTGTTTTTAATTTGCTGGTTTTTGGTGGTATGTCAGGTGCCGGTCTTTTTTCCGCACAGTATTTTGGTCAGAAAAACAATGACGGTGTGAGAAATGTTTTTAGAATGAAGATTCTTATTGGCATAACAATTATCATTGCATCTCTTGGGGTTATGCTATTTTTACACGAACCTTTGATTAACATGTTTCTCCACGAAGGTAGCGACTCGGGAAACATTGCTGACACTTTTAATTATGCACGAAGCTACCTATACGTGATGGTTATCGGCATTGCACCTTTTGTAGTTTCTAACTGCTATAGCACCACTTTAAAAGAATCCGGGCAGACTATTGTGCCAATGAAAGCCGGAGTTCTGGCTGTAGTTTTTGATATTGTACTGAATTATATTTTTATTTTTGGAAAATTCGGTGTGCCTGCCATGGGCGTTACCGGTGCAGCTATCGCCACTGTTATTTCACGTTTTGTGGAATGTGGCTATTTGGTTGTTTACACCCACACACATGTAAAAGAATATCCTTTTATTAAAAATTGCTACAGAACTTTGAGACTTCCTATGTCACTTGCGAAGAAAATTCTTATTACCGGAACGCCACTTATGCTTAACGAATTTTTGTGGGCTGGCGGACTTACTTTGCAGACACAGGCTTTTTCTACAAGGGGACTTGCTACAATCGGTGGCTTGAATATTTGTAATACTTTAGGTAATATTTCAAATTCAATTTTTGTAACACTTGGTACAACCATCGCCATTGTTGTCGGTCAACTGTTGGGTGCTGGCAAACTAAAAGACGCAAAGGTCACAGCCACACGTATGGCAACTTTTTCGTTTTTAATTTCATTAGGCACTGCCGTAATTTTATTTATACTTGGACCGATATTCCCACTTTTTTATAATACAACAGGGGAGATTCGCCAACTGGCAACACGTTTCATTTGGGTGGTAGCCCTGGCAACACCTTTTATATCATTCACTAACTCTGAATATTTTATTTTGCGAAGCGGTGGCAAAACTATCATTACATTCCTTTTTGATAGTTGTTTTGTTTGCCTTGTAAATGTGCCGGTTTCAATGTGCCTTGCAAAATTCACCTCCATGAATATTGTAAGCATGTTCCTACTTGTAAACATGTTGGAAGGCATTAAGTCATTTATTGGTTTCGTAATGGTAAAAAAAGACATTTGGCTGAATACAATTGTGGAGTAGAATATGGTTTGTTTACTTAATATTTCTTATTTATGGAATCAGTAGGATTGAGTTTTTGATGAATCTTGTGTAGTTTGTCTACATTATAACATTTGATTATATGAAGAATAGGATTGAATTGTAATGTCTCACTCAATCCTATTCTTATGTTTAATCTATTTCCTATTGTTTTAATCTAGTTTCTAAGTTTGTGATTTAATCTAATTTTTAAGTTTAATCTATTCCCTATCACAGCAAATATTGGTTATTATATTTTCGCGCCTTATGCAAATGTTAATCATTTATCTTTTTTATCTTATACCAAATATTTTTTACCAGTTCTTCCAAAATTCTTGTATTAAGCGGACTGTCACTTGTTTCAAATGTCATTAGCAAATTATCACCAGGAAATATGTTATTTTTCTGAAATGTTTCGATTTTTCTTAATGCTTTCCTTGAATACTCGCTGTCGTCCATCATTCCGAAATGTTCCAAATAATATTCTTTTCTGGTTCTAACATTCAAGATTTTGAAATCAGGTACTACATATCCATAGCCTTTCAAATATAACGGTTGCTCGTAAACATATGGTATCCCCTTCATATATAATTTGTCCGCAATTATTTTTTCTGATTTCGAACGAACCGCCTCTCCCTGTTCAGTAAGTATCTCATTATCTTTATCTGTGAATATGAATTTTTCACTTACTTTACTCATATTTTGTTCTTTTAATTTGTTTTGTTCTGCCTGCCACTTTTCTGCGTACATTTCGTTTGGCATTGTATATGGTTCAACAAATATTTTCTTTTTATCTGATATCTTGTCGTAAGCTTTTAATGTTTCATCAAATTCATATTTATCCAACATATTTCTAAGACACTTTTTATTTTTCTTGATTATAATTTGAACTTTTTTCTCATATTCTTTTTGAGCAAGTTTTTTAATAATACTACGATTCTTTTTATTTATGTATGTTTCCGTACCATCATCTTTTCGCCAATAATACTGAATTGAATTTTTATTTTTACTTATATTAACGTATCCCTCAGGAAGTCTTTCTAATGTTTTTTTATTAGTCTTTTCTATTTCTTCTAACTCTAATTGTTTTTCATATAAGATTTGTTTTAAATTTTCCATGCATTGTCCTTATTCATCCGTTATGTTACATCTATTATGTTACATTTATTATATGTTAAGTTGATTTGTTTTTCAAGTATTTTTATTAATAAGATATGATGATTCTACTGTTTTTAGGATTTTCCACCCCTACAGCTTGTTATTTTTCCTTGGGGGTGGAAATTTGGACTTCTCACTCTTTTTCGCACTTCAGTATTTCTCATTTTTCCACCCTTATGGCTTGTTATTTTTCCTTGGGGGTGGAAAGCTGGACTCCTCACTCTTTTTCTCTCTTCAGTATTTCCCATTTTTCCACCCCTTATGGCTTGTTATTTTTCCTTGGGGGTGGAAATTTGGACTTCTCACTCTTTTTCTCTCTTCAGTATTTCCCATTTTTCCACCCCTTCAGCTTGTTATTTTTCCTAGGGGGTGGAAAGCTGGACTCCCTACACTTTTTCACATTACAATCTTTCTATTTTTTCCACCCCTTCAGCTTGTTATTTTTCCTAGGGGGGTGGAAAGCTGGACTTCTCACTCTTTTTCTCACTACTGTCTTTCTCTTTTTTCCACCCTTAAAAATTGTTATGGCATCTTTAGGGTGTATTATCGCCATAATATTAGTTTTGTTTGCATAACAAGTCAAAAAAAGGGGCAGCTACGCTGCCCCTAGGTAAATCTCCTACAATTCTACCTTTACTTTCTCTAAGTGCCAGATATCTCTTACGTATTCTTCGATTGTTCTATCTGATGTGAACTTGCCTACGTTTGCTACGTTAAGCATCGCTGATTTTGCCCAACCTGCTTCATCTTTGTAAGCTGCTTCAACACGTCTTTGAGCTTCTGCGTAAGACTGGAAGTCCTTTAAGATGAAGTATCTGTCTGCACAACCTGTTTCTTCCTTTGTAAGAAGTGAGTTGTAAATTGGTCTGAATCTTTCAGGATTATCAGGTGAGTAGAATCCGTTAATTAACTGCATAAGAACTTTTCTAATATCCATGTCTGAATTGAAAATCTGCATTGGATCATATCCACCATTATTTTCGTAACCAATAACTTCGTCTGAAGACATACCAAAGATAAATGCATTTTCCTTGCCAACTTCTTCGACGATTTCAACATTTGCACCGTCCATTGTTCCAAGTGTTAATGCACCATTTAACATGAACTTCATGTTACCTGTTCCAGAAGCTTCCTTTGAAGCTGTAGAAATCTGTTCTGAAACATCTGCTGCTGCAAAAATGATTTCTGCATTTGAAACTCTGTAGTTTTCAATGAAGACAACCTTAATCTTACCGTTGATTGACTCATCATTGTTGATTACATCTGCAACACTGTTGATTAACTTAATTGTAAGTTTTGCAATCTTGTATCCTGCTGCTGCCTTTGCTCCGAAAATAAAAGTTCTTGGAGTAAATTCCATATCAGGATGTTCTTTAACCTGATTGTATAAATACATAACATGTAAAATGTTAAGTAACTGACGTTTGTATTCATGAAGTCTCTTAACCTGAACATCAAAGATTGAACGTGGATCTACATCAACTCCATTATGTTTTTTGATATATTTTGCAAGACGAACTTTGTTCTGATACTTAATGTTCATGAACTCAGCCTGAGCCTTCTTATCATCTGCGTATACTTCAATGCCTTTGATTTTTGGAAGGTCTGTAATCCAATCATCGCCAACCTTGTTTGTAACCCATTCAGCAAGAAGAGGGTTTCCATGAAGCAAGAATCTTCTTTGTGTAATACCATTTGTTTTGTTATTAAACTTCTGTGGCATCATTTCATAGAAGTCCTTTAATTCCTGCTTTTCAAGAATTTCTGTATGAAGCTTAGCAACACCGTTTACTGAATAGCCGGCACAAATTGCTAAGTTTGCCATCTTAACCTGACCATCATAAATAATTGCCATCTTAGCAATCTTGTTATAGTTACCAGGATATTTTTCTTCAATTTCAAGACAGAATCTTCTGTTGATTTCTTCAACAATCTGATAACATCTTGGAAGTAATCTTGAGAATAATTCAATAGGCCATTTTTCAAGAGCTTCAGCCATAATTGTATGGTTTGTATAAGCTACACACTTTGTAGTAACTTCCCAAGCTTCATCCCATTCTAAATAATAAACGTCCATTAAAAGTCTCATTAATTCTGCAACTGTTAATGTTGGATGAGTATCATTCATCTGGAATACTACTTTTTCATGTAATTTCTTAATGTCATCATGCTTCTTTAAATACTTCTTAATTGCTGTCTGAAGTGAAGCTGAAACAAAGAAATACTGCTGTTTTAATCTAAGTTCCTTACCTGCATAATGGTTATCATTTGGATAAAGAACCTCTGTAATTGTCTTAGCAAGGTTTTCCTGTTCAACTGCTGCCATATATGAACCCTTGTCAAATTCTTCAAGGTTAAAATGAACAACTGGTTCTGCATCCCAAATACGTAATGTATTAACAACATTGTTGCCATATCCTACGATTGGCATATCATAAGGAACAGCCATAACTGCCTGATAACCTTCCTGACCATAATAATCACGTCCGTCTCTGTGATCAATCTTAACAGTACCACCAAATCTAACTTCACAAGCATACTCTTCACGCTTGATTTCTAATGGATTAATATGTCTTAACCAATCTTCAGGAATTTCTTTCTGATATCCATTTTCAATCTTCTGCTGGAACATACCGTATTTGTATCTGATTCCACATCCATATGCAGGATAATTTAAAGTTGCAAGACTGTCTAAGAAACAAGCTGCAAGACGACCTAATCCACCGTTACCTAAAGCTGCATCAGGTTCCTGGTCTTCAATTACGTTTAAATCAAGTCCAAGTTCCTCGATTGATTCCTTAATTTCATCTCTTGCAGATAAGTTAATAATCATGTTACCTAAAGCTCTTCCCATTAAGAACTCCATTGATAAATAATAAACTGTTCTGCCATCAGCTTCATCATAAGCCTTCTGTGTAGCAATCCACTGGTCAATAACGATATCTTTTACCGCATAAGCAACACATACAAATTTGTGTCTGTCACTTACCTCATCTAAAGTCTTACGGTAAAGCATCTTTGCCTGATCTTTTACACGCTTTTTGAATTCTTCCTTGAATTCTTCTTTTTGAATTCTGTCCATTGTTTTAGTCATAAACCCCTCTCCTATCCTTATTGTTTGGTAACATACAATAAAATTCATCTATCTTTTGCAAAATATATGTGCTGCTGTTTTCCCAATATGATTTCGATATCCAAACACCACAATCCTAATTATGATGACTGTTCCATGCTTAGCACTCCTTCGATTTTCCCCAAAGAATCACATATTGCAAAACTTACACTTCACTTATATGCTAATATTAAATGTGTACCAACATATATACCTATATGCTAATATTAAATGTGTACCAACATATATAACCTATATGCTAATATTAAATGTACACCAACATATAACACAACTTATATCGATAAATTCTATACATATGCTGTTGCGTATATTCGTATAACACGCATAAAGGAACGATTTACACCGTTCCTTTATAAATTTATATTCTGTTCAAATAACTAGCCTACTATGAGTTTTTTTCAACGCTTAATGTAACCTTTTCGCCATTAATGTTCCATTCCTTCTCATACCCTTTTATTGTATCAAATTCGACATTATCTGCCAACACTTCTGACTTAATTTCATCAATATTACGTTCTACAACGTCCTTAACCTTGTCATTATTAGCAACATTCACAACGATTTTGTCCATTACTTCGAATCCAGCTTCTTTTCTCATTGTCTGAATCTTGCTGATTACTTCACGAACAAAACCTTCTTCTAATAATTCATCACTTAAGTTAGTGTCAAGAACTACTGTAACGTCGCCATCTGCTTCAGAAACATAACCTTCAACCTGAGCCATGTCGATAAGTAAATCTTCTTTTTCAAGAACAACTTCATTACCGTCAAAGTCAAATGTAAGAGGTTCGCCGGCATTAATCTTATCCATAGCACTGTTTCCGTCAAGGCTTGCCAATGCTTCCTTAATCTTGCCTAAGAACTTACCATATTTTGGTCCAACAGTTCTAAGCTGTGGCTTAAATGAGTATGATGTGAATGCTCTAACATCATCAGTAAACTCTACTTCTTTTATATTCAATTCTTCTGTAATAATTTCCTGGAAAAATTCAGGCAAATCAAAATCAGCCTTTACAAACATTTTGCCAATTGGCTGTCTGTTCTTGATGTTTGACTTATTTCTACAAGCACGACCAAGAACTACTACCTTAAGAACTCTTTCCATATTTTCTTCTAATTCTTTATCAATCTGAGCTTCATTAACTTCTGGGAAGTCACAAAGGTGAATTGATTCTTTTGCACTTGAATCCACACTTCTAACTAAATTCTGGTAAATGTCTTCAGTCATAAATGGAATCATAGGTGCTGCTGCCTTTGATACAGTAACAAGTGCTGTATAAAGTGTCATGTAAGCATTAATCTTATCCTGTGGCATGTCTTTTGCCCAGAATCTTTCTCTTGAACGTCTTACATACCAGTTTGACATTTCATCAACAAATTCATCTAACGCTCTTGCAGCTTCAGGAATTCTGTAGTTTCCAAGGTTGTCATCTACAGCCTTAACCATAGAATTCATCTTTGATAATAACCACTTATCCATTACTGATATTTTATCATAATCAAGTGAGTACTTAGTTGGATCAAACTGATCGATTTCTGCATAAAGTACATAGAACGCATAAGTGTTCCAAAGTGTACCCATGAACTTACGCTGTCCTTCTTCTACTGCCTTGCCATGGAATCTGTTTGGAAGCCATGGAGCTGAGTTAATGTAGAAGTACCATCTGATTGCATCTGCACCGTATTTATCAAGTGCTTCAAATGGATCAACTGCATTACCCTTTGACTTACTCATCTTCTGTCCGTTTTCATCCTGAACGTGACCTAAAACGATTACGTTCTTGTATGGAGCCTTGTTAAATAACAATGTTGATTCTGCAAGTAATGTGTAGAACCATCCACGAGTCTGGTCAACAGCTTCTGAAATAAAATCTGCAGGGAACTGCTGTTCAAATAAATCTTTATTTTCAAATGGATAATGGTGCTGTGCAAAAGGCATTGCTCCACTATCAAACCAACAGTCAATAACTTCCGGAACTCTCTTCATTGTGCCACCACATTCAGGACATGGCATTGTAATTTCATCAATGTAAGGTCTGTGGAATTCAACAGTCTTAGCTTTTTCGTCACCTGACTTTTCAAAAAGTTCCTGACGACTGCCAATTGACTGCATGCAACCACAATCACACTGCCAAATGTTAAGTGGTGTTCCCCAATAACGGTTACGGCTTACGCCCCAGTCCTGAACATTTTCAATCCAGTTTCCGAAACGTCCCTTACCGATACTTTCAGGAATCCAGTTAATTGTGTTGTTATTTTTAATTAAATCATCCCTAACTGCTGTCATCTTAATAAACCATGATTCACGTGCATAGTAAATAAGTGGTGTATCACATCTCCAGCAATGTGGATAACTATGTTCAAATTTAGGTGCGTCAAATAATAAACCTCTTGCATCTAAATCTTTTAATACTTCAGGATCTGCCTTCTTTACAAATAAGCCGGCAAATGGTGTTTCTTCTGACATTTCACCTTTTTCAGTAACAAGCTGAACAAATGGAAGGTCATAGTTACGGCCAACATTAGCATCGTCTTCACCGAATGCAGGGGCGATATGAACAACACCTGTACCATCTGTAAGAGTTACATAAGTATCACATGTAATGAAGAAACCTTTCTTGTGCTGCTTTTCAGCTTTTTCATGAGCACATTCATATAATGGCTCGTATTCTTTGCCTTCAAGTTCTTTACCTTTGTATGTTTCAAGAATTTCGTATGGTTTAACACCTTCTTCTTCATTTCCAAGGCTACCTAAAACTGTATCTAATAAAGCAACTGCCATGTAATATACATAGCCGTCTGCTGCTTTTACCTTTGCGTAATCTTCATTTGGGTTTACACAAAGAGCAACGTTTGAAGGTAATGTCCAAGGTGTTGTTGTCCATGCTAAAATATATGCATCCTCGTCTTTTGCCTTGAATCTAACGATCGCTGAACGTTCTTTTACATCCTTGTAACCCTGAGCTACTTCCTGTGATGAAAGAGGTGTTCCACAACGTGGGCAATAAGGAACGATTTTGAAGCCTTTGTATAATAAGCCTTTATCCCAAATAGTTTTTAAAGCCCACCATTCTGACTCAATATAGTTGTTATCGTATGTTACATAAGGATTATCCATGTCAGCCCAGAAACCTACAGTACCTGAGAAATCTTCCCACATACCTTTGTATTTCCAAACACTTTCCTTACATTTGTCAATGAAAGGTACAAGACCATATTCTTCAATCTGGTCTTTTCCATCTAAGCCAAGCATCTTTTCTACTTCCAACTCAACAGGAAGTCCATGAGTGTCCCATCCTGCCTTTCTTGGAACCATATGTCCCTTCATTGTCTGGTAACGTGGAATCATATCTTTTATAACACGTGTTAAAACGTGTCCAATATGTGGCTTTCCGTTGGCTGTTGGAGGTCCATCATAAAATGTGTATGTTTCTCCTTCCTTACGGCTATCCATACTTTTCTTAAAAATGTCATTGTCTTTCCAAAACTTTTCTGTCTGTTTTTCTCTCTCAACAAAATTGAGATTAGTTGAAACTTTCTTGTACATTCTGTACTCCTTTCATTTTTATATAGTATTGCTATCTATTTAAGTGTTTAATCATTTGCTCACTACGTATGGGCATGAGCCTTGTCTACTCATAGACCTTTGGTCTATTTCGTCGCCGGCTTCGCCTTATTCAAACACATAAAAATATAAATTCTTGTGCAAGCACAAATTTATATTTTTATGTGTCTGAGCAAGGCTCATGCCCATACGTAAAAAAGGCTTCCGCCCTGTTAAGGACGAAAGCCTGAATTTTCGTTATACCACCTTTAACAGCATACTCGGGAATTCCCTTTATATGTGTTCTCTGTAACGGGAGAAACCGTCAGCGCCTACATTAATATAAACTACAAAAGTCAAAAAACATTTCGGACTGCAACTCCAGAGTGATTTTCATATATCTGCTACTAATACCCGACTTCCACCAACGTCAAGCTCTCTGAAACGTTCACTGATAAACTACTGTCTCTATCAAAGTCTTTGTTCATTAAATTTTATACATTTGTTATTTTAGTCAATTAATTTAAGAATGTCAACCACTATAGATGCTAATAATTCAAGAAATCTACATAAATATTAATAATTCAAGAGCTCTCTATAAATATTAACAGTTTAAGAAATTAAATTATTGATAATAATTATTAACAGCATCTATTGCCTTACACATATTAACCTCCTGTTCTAATTTTCCAACGTTCCGTCTGTAACAGTATATGTTGGGCTTGATGGTGTAAACAAGTTATTGTCCCAGCCATACGGAAGTGTTGTGTTTCTAAAATATGGATTGGTTGTAGCAACCTTGCTTAAAATATTTTCAAACAAATATTTATGTCCTGAATAGTTTTGTGCTTTACTGTTGCGGTATAAATAATCTGCCACTTCTGCAACCGACATAACAGCAGTTTTCTTTCCGTAAATGATTGTGTCATTTCCTGCGGTGTCTGTTGCTATTATAAATGACCTAACAAAAATGGAATTTGTAATCTGTGGATTAATTCCATTCATTGTTACAACATAATATGTATTTTCTGTATCAGTAGTATCCCAATTATTAATTACTGCCCCATCACTTGCTAAGAAGCCATAAGTAACATTACTACCGGCATACTGTATTTTTCCTTCGTAAGAATACTGTTGTCCTGTAACTACATCTGGATTTAAAATTGTATATGCTGTGTTTAAAGCATCTTTTTTTCTATAGCCACTTTGGTTCGGATCCAAGGCATATATTATTCCAAATTGTTTAACAGTATATTTGTTACCATCACTTGCTGTAATAGCGCTTCCTACGTTTAGTCCCTTACAAACAGTTCTAAAAGCAATATTTGAATCAGCCCCATTTGTTTTAATTTGGAAACCTTCAACTGCCGAATTATCTGTAGTTAAAACTGAAACAACTTCTACCGCGTCAGATACTGAACCTTCTGACTCCACACCGTTCAATGTGGATGTAACTTTCTCTGTGTAAGTTCCATTTTCTGTATCGTCTGCTAAAAGGCTTATCCCTTGATTCAACGATTTATTAGATGTAGCTGCTGTGGTTTTCCCCACAGCTTCTACATTTTGTTTATTAGTAAATGTTAAGGAGCCTACAACTAAAGTTACAGCACACACTGTAGATATAATCTTTTTAAATTCTTTTCTCATAACATCTGCCTCTTTCCTAATCCAAATCTATTATCGGACTGGTTGGTCCACCATCAGGTTGTGAAGTATCAGCCACTGTGGTAATGTCACCATCCCAGCCATCCATAATATTTTGATTTATGTCAAAACGTGTAACTTCAATTATAGGTTTTTCATATTTTTTTGTGCAACTCACTTAAATACCCTCCTATTAATTGTATGTAGTATTACTGTTTATAAAAATCTTTATCAATGCTATTATCCCATGAATAATCTACAAGCCTATAACATCCTTTGTATTTCGTTCCATTTTTCTTTCCATACTTGGATGTTTCATTGTAAATCCAATCATAAACACTAGCATAGTTCTTGTCATTGTTTTCCACTCCGTTAAGTAATTTCAGTAATTCATCTTCTACCTGGGAGCTTCTAAACTTACCTCTTGTGTCATATGATATTCCCCATAAGCATTTGCAATAATTGTGTAAGTCCTGTGTCATTTTTGTCACTGTCTCATATCTGCTGTCAGATGTTGATGTGACTCCCATTGCCTTAAACATTGCATTTGCAATTTGTCCCATATTGTTATACATATCAACAATATTTAGAACATTATCATATAGGTAATCATGAGATTCTTTTGTTCCCATTTTCTGATTTTCATATAAATTCTGTGCAATGTCATACATATTTGTTGTGTAAATATTTTTACCATATACAACTTTTTCTGTACCATCACCCATATCTAATACTGCATATGCTCTAAATGCCCAATTCTGTTCCAATGTAGCATATTTGTAATTAGTATATTTAAATGTTAATGCATAGTATGTATAGCAATCATTGTCATTAGCAGAAGTCGTGTAGCCTGCCAATTTGCCTCTATCTGTTGTTTCATATTTTGATACATTTGCATTAGATGAAACTGCATCCAAATTCATATTAGATTTTATGTCCGTATTTCCATCATCAATTGCATATACCGTACCCATTTTCTTAACTTCGTATAATTTGTTACTAATTGTCATTACATTACTTGTTTTTGAAACAACTCTAAATGATGGATTGTACTCTGCAACTCCTCCAGGATTCTTATTTGTGTTCATCTGGAAGCCAAGAACTTCTACATTTCCTGTGTTGACTTTTACTTCAAAAGGTATGTATGTGACTTTGTCTCCACTTTGAACTTTCAACAAATAATATGTTGTTGCATAGACAACACTAAACAGTTCTTCTGTTTCAGAGATTATCTGACCTGAATAAGACTGGTCACTTACTTTTTTCTCTGTAAAAGTCAAATCATTTGCATTTTCTGCATATAAAACAGAATTGCTTCCTTCTGAAACATAGACTTTTGTGTTACCTGCTACATAATAATTTGTATCACCGATTATGGATAAGTAGTATCTATTGTAACCAACTGCATTATATGTATTTGTTCCAATAGATGTTGTTCCTCCTTTTTCTGTTATAGAAGAGCCTTCATTGAATGCAGGATAATCTAAAAAGCTGATTGTACCTTTAAGTTTCAAGCCTGAGCCCATCTTTACAGACAATTGTGATTCACCACTAATCTCTCTCCATTTTCCTGTATGATTAACACCTGAATCAATTGAATCATCTGTTGGAATTATCTTAAAGTAGAAATCCTTATATGTATTTCCATCATTTCCACAAACACGTACTACATAATAGTATGTTGTGTCTTTTGTAAATCCACTTGGCAATTCAAACATTGTTGATGAATTCATCAATGTCTGTCCTTCATAGTAACTATCATATACTGATTTAGAAACTAACGATGTACTATTACCTCTTTGTACAAAAATTTTAGTTGTTGTTCCTGTAAAATATTTTGAACTACCATTTAATGAAATATAACTGTCATTGTAACCTGTTATTCCATTAATGTCTTCATCAGTATAATAGTAAATTTTTGCATTTGTTTTTCCAAGTGAACCTTCTTCTGAAACAGGTAATATATGCTGGCCTGAAATTAATACCCATCTGTTATCATTGTCATCAGGATATGTAGGTACTTCACCCTGTACTATTTCTTCAGGTTCTTTTTCCGGCTCAATAATAGTGTATTCTACCGAATCTTCTGTTGTCTGTTCACACCATTTTGCCACTACTTTAATGGTATGTGTAGAACCGATTTCATTATATCCTAAGAAGCTATATGAACCTGCCTGTACATCTTGAGCCTTTAATTCACCATCAATGTAAACATCATATAAATATCCATCAGCTTCCTGCTGTGTTGAATTAACCCAGGAAATTGATAACGAACTACCTCTGTTTGTAGCAACTAAACCATTAACCTTTTCAATCTCAGGTATATCTGCTTTAATCTTTATTGGAATAGAAACATATTGTCCCTTATAATTTTCCTCATCCCAATATACTTTCATGTAATAATATTCATTATCTTTTTTTCCACCTAAAGCACTATGAACAGGTATCTGCGCTAACATATTAGGTAGCATAATCTGAATCTTATTGTTTCCATTAATTCCATATCCACTTAAAGAAACATAATTGCTCTCACTCTTATAATAATCTACTGAATTTGTATTTAACAAATCACCTGTACATGCATAATAGGAACCTGTTTCTGTTCCTTCCTCAACAGATGTTCCATCTACTGAAGGAATAATCATATCACCGCTACTGTCTAACAAACCTCTTGTAATTAAAACTCTGTTAGCATTTGGATTAATCTTGTTCTGTGTATCCAAGTCTACAGAAATATGATTTCCGTTGTAAGCTGCAATATTACTTAATTTAATATCATGCTTATCGTAATAAAGTGAACTCTTTACTTCACGATGAGCTGTGTGGTAATAAACAGGAATTGCTGAATTATCCATATTATTTCCCTGAATTTGTGTCCAGTCTCCAATATCACCATTTTCATCTGTAACTCTGAATGCAACTACTACATAATCACCATTTTTGTTATATAACTTCAATAAGTAGTATGCATTTAAATCAAAGTCATCAACGTTCATGTTGAAGCCGTTTCCGTCTCTGTTAAAGTGTGTTCCTGGTTTTTTAGGTTTTTGAACAGCATTCCCATCTACACCAATACCGTCAATGTCCCAACCTTCAACATCCATTATTGTACAGTTATCCAGGTCGTGAATGTTAGAATCAACTTGGTTCTTAGTTATTGCAGCCCAATATGGAACTGTACTGATAACCTGACCTGTTGAATCATTCTTAACTTCTGTCATTACAGTGTAGTTTGGATTGAAACCAATTGACATGTAGCTAGCATTATATCCAATATCTTTTGTAATGATATCTTTGTAATCCAATGTTCTATTGTTTGTATCTACTACCTTGTATTCTATTCTGGCAGCCTTTGATCCCTGTGCCACTTTAAATTGATATGGTGTATCACTTCCCACTTTTTCTTTTAAAGTTGTCCAATCCATTGGATTTTGTTCAATTACTGCATTAACAGTATATTCGTAACTGTTATTATTTTCATTAGACTCCTGAATATATCCAACATCTTTGCCTTCTTCTGTATCCCATCCAGCATCATCTACATTAATAATCAGCTTCTTTGTTCCAGTTTCTTTTGCACACACATTTTTTAATCTGATACTAGCTGTTTTTCCAACATTCAAGCCTAAATAATAACCATCTGACACTACCTGCTCTACACCTTCCTGTCTACAAAGTGTCACATAAATTTTTTTGCCATAATTTTCCTGAGTATCTGTTGTAGCTGATACCTTTGCTGTACCGATATTTTTAACTGTTGCTACTAAATCAAAGTTTACATCAACTTTTACTTTCTCGTTGTTTTCATTTGGTCCCTTTACAGTGCTGACTATCAAATCAACCATAGCTGTTGTACTTGCATAATTATAATAGTTTTCATCTCCTGAAAATTTAACTAACACTTTTACTTGGGACTGATTGTCAAGGCCTTCATTATCTCCAAATGTATAAACATAATTACCATCGCTGTCTACTTCATCTTTACTAATATTCTTCTTAATTATGTCTCCGTCTACAATATACTGAATCTGATATGATTCAACATTTTCATCTGTTGACTGCTTCCATGTTGCCTTGACTGGTCCGTCACCATTATTACTGTCTAATGTAACTGCTCCTTTTGAAATAATCTTTATAGCAACTTCTGTGCAGTTGTTAGTCTCATCACTTTCATCAACTACATAATCTCCGTCAGCGTAGCCACCTATATGAATTATTCCTTCTTTCAAATCACTTTCCTGAACAGTGTAATTAAATGTAACTGTTGGAGTAAACTCAGCTCCCACATTTAACTTTTGTTCAAGGTTGTCGTTCCCCATTGTTCTATATGTAGGATTAACAATATTTGACTCAATTATTTTTCCATCCTTAGTTGGCTTTACAGTCATGTTATTGTTTCCGTTAGGTTTTGCAACCCCTAAGCCAACATTCTTCATAGTTACTGTAATCGGAATAACATCCCCTACTCCATAGGCATTACTTGGAGTTGATACTGATGAAATTATCAAATCTGGCTCTGTGCTTCCCTTAGCATGAACATGTTCATCATCATCTTTTCCTACAGTTGTTACTGTTACTGTTGTTCCTTCAGTGAACTGTTCAAAATCACCTAAACTACACTTGTTATCAGTAACTGTCATTGTTTTTGTTTCATCACCAACAGTATACTCAACGATGTATTTCTTAACATCATCAGATGCAGGCCATGTTGCATATAAATTTCCATCTTCTAAATTGAAAGTTACTTCTTTTAATGAATCATAGAATTTGTATGACTTAGAATATTCGTTATTATCCTCATCATCTCCCTCATCTATAATTCTGTCTGCATCTACAAATGCTCTGTATTTATATATATTTGAGCCATCCTGATTTTCATCAATTTTAACATCAAAAACAACTGTATACTCTTCGCCCGGTTCCAAATATCCAGGACTAGTTCCCTGCTCTGCCTCAGTTGTATTAGCGTAACATATTTTATAACCTAAATCTTTACCGTTATTGCTATCTTCATATAGTCTTACAATAAGATTCTTTCCTGCTACAGGTTTTGCAACTGCATTACCAATATTTTTTATTGTTACACTAAGCTGTAAGTTTTCACCAATATAATGTGTCACTTTTGGAATGCTCATTCCTGTTACAACTAAATCAGGTTTTTTTGTATTTGAAATGATGGCTGTTGTTTCTTTTGAGCTCGTAACTGTGCCATCGTAAATACTCTTTACAACAACCTTATGTTCACCAACTGAATATCCTGATGCTGTTATGTTGTTTACAGTTCCAGGGAACAAGTCCTCAGTCCCTGAATATTTATAAAGTACCCCATCAATTTCTACCTGATATTTATAGGAACCTGCCATTTTGTCAGGTACATTAGATGACCATGATATAAATAAATCGCCCTTAGCATCATCACTTGCAACATTTGTACCTGTTGCCTTTAAATCTGTAATTCCATATACAGTATTAATGTCAGCATCTGAGAATGTAAGAGTTTTATTAGTTGCATTTTTAAAATCAAGTAAACCTAAGCCAAACAATAAATCATATGAATCATTTGTTGAGTTAAATGAAAGTGAATAATTAAGCACCGCACTTCCATCTTTTGCCCTTTCAAATGTATATTCTTTTTCTTCATAAATATCATTTGAATATGCTCCATTTACATACTCTTCAGGACAACATTTTATCTTTATAGTCTCGCCTATTAACTCTTTTGGTCCATATATCTTAAAAGATAAATTCTGTAACTCGCCCTTTGTTGCTGCTTCATTATAAATTGCAGCTTTGATAGTCCATGCCTGATCACTTCCTGTATGTTTGCCCATATTGTTAAAAGTCAAATTAGCCTGTCCACCATTTGTGTAATCTACTTTTACATCTGCCCCTGTTGATATGTCTGAATTTACACCTTCGCATATAGTGAAATTCCACTTGCTGTCAACTCCCGTATCATTCCACAAATTTGTCCCACTTCCGAAAATGTAATTTACATACAATGGGAATGAATTTGAACCCATTACTCTTGTTGAATCAACATCTGATAGAGTCTCTTTGATTTCGTCTCCATTTTTGATTGCCACAACTGCTGTTGTATGTTTTCCAACTGTAGTTGCCTGTCCGTTGTTATTTGTTGCCTTTGCAAAAGCATAAGCAGGAACTGATATTGATGTTGTATTCTCGTCATCTGTTGTTATGTATAATTTACCGTCTGCATAAATTGCATATTTTATGGCACCATCTACTTTGTTCCATGTAATACTTTCATTACGATATTTTTCCCATTGGTTATCTACGAAAGTTACGACTGTCTGTTTAACTCGCTTTAAATATATTATCGCTTTGCCGTTAGTTGCAACAACATCTAACTTATGAACCTGATAATCATTTATATCTGATTTTAAAATATTTACATATGCACCGTTTGACTTAGTATAATCATTATTATCTAATTTTACCGAACTAAATGGTGCTCCTAATGAAAATTCAATATAAACATCAGCTGAGTTAGCATATCTTGCCTTACCTTCAAATACTCCACTATATTCAGATGGTATGTAATATTTATACTCTCCATCAGAGCGATCCAAAGTAATCCAGTTTGCATCACCCGGCACATCAATGTCACCTGCTGTTGTTGTTTCAGTTGGTGTTTCTGTTGCTGTTTCAGTTGGTGCTACTGTAGATGAATCTGTTTCAACCGGATCTTTACCACCCGTGGATTCGACTGTAGCCGTAACTGCGTCTGATTCATAACCATTTAGTGTAGCTATTAATTTTACCGTATGAGTTCCATTAGTTACTTCATAAGTATATCTTCCTGCCGCTACACCTGTTGATACTAATACGTCATCTATATATACGTTATATTTCTGACCATTACTAATCATGTCTCCATTTTGTCCCCATTCTACAGCAATATTGCCCCTACCATCGGCTGTTGCTAATAAGCCGATTGGGGTAATAGGCTTTGATGTCGAGCCTACAACCTTAACTAGGAATGTTCCTAAATTATTTCCTTCTACGGTAATGGTATGGTATGAGATTTCTCCTTTCTTCGAATCCAACAAAGAGTCCTTAATAAATACACAATCATTTTTTACATAAACCAACTTATTAACAGATGCATTTATAATATCCATATATCTAACACCATCAATAATAATTCCTGTTGGTGTACCACCGTCTTTAGCAACAAAGCCGAAAATACTTTGTGCTTTCATATTATCAGAAATCTTTCCCCATGCCTGAACTGTATTTGCTCCATAATAACCACACATGGTTTCACGTTCTGCCATCATGACTTTTTTAGCTTTTGTCATATAAATTGTTGCGCCACTGCTTGACTTATTTTCATTTACAATTTCCCAATCATCATCAGCAATGCTATCCAGATTAATTTTTTCCTGGGTTGCATCTTCAACTTCATCAACAAACTCTTCGGCTGTCTTTTCGCTATCACTTCCATAAACGCTAAAATCAAATATTGCCACAGGATAGCCTGTACTTCTCTTTGTTGGCACTATTCTGATATATTTAGCTTCTACTGAATCTCTTAAAATTATTTTATCTGTTCTTGCTCCTGTTAATCCGGAAAACTCAGCAACTTTATTATAGATTTTACCATCTGTTGAAACTTCTATCTCATAATCTGCAGCACTTGCTGTCTGCCACTTAATCAAAAGTTCCTTTACGTTATATGTATTTCCTAATTTAAGTTTAAAGTTATCACTTGTATTATCCAATGGTTCCCATTTTGTATCTGACTGGGTATCAATGGCATTTGATGGAATGTCCCCTGCAATTGGTGAGTAAGCAATTGCTCTTGCTCCTGCATATCTTACATAATTATTAAGACCGTCAACAGAATCTTTTCCTACACCGTTACTGTTTAAATCATCGTCGCCACTAATTCTATAATAAGCTGCATCTTCGTCACCTATGTTAAATTGACTCATAAGCCATTTATTTCTATTTTTAAGCCATGTTTTATACTCTGTAATATACTCTTCATATGTATCATGCATTACACCTGAACCATAAGAGCCTACACTTTTAAGTTCAGCTTCTGTAAAAGTTTTTCCACCAGTTCCATCTAATGATCCATTAATTCCATATAACCATGAATATCCCCAGCCTACATTTCTTTCGTCATCAGTTGTAGCTCGTTTGTAGTTGTATGCATTCTCATAATTTGTCTTAACCGACTTAGCGATTTCACTTACTACTGTATCTACTTCTCCATTGTCAGCATACAAAGATTTAATTTTTGGTAATAGTTCTTTGTATCTTGCCACAACCTTATTATAGAAATTTTTATTCTTCATTAATACTTCGAACCACTTAAATGCATTCTGACTTCTAAAACCCTGTGCACTCTCATGTTCATCAATATTTCCGCTTGATAAATCAAGATCCCACAATGGACCTGCGTATAATTTTCCATTTTTAATATAGAAACGTGTAGAACTAAAACCTATATCCTTTGTCATAAAATATTCTGATGTAATGTAGAAATCTACAAAAGAATCTACGTCAATGAATTTTTCCATATCTTTAAACTGAGCATCAGATGTTTCGTATGATGTACTGTTAATTACAGTTTCAAATCCTTCTAAGTATGATTTAATATCATTTACAAATTGTGGCTTAACAGCATCTGCACTATTCTCCTTCAAACTAGGATTTAATTTATTTCCCGCAATGTCTGTAGAACATACCGGATCATTTAAGCCAAACTTCTGTCCAAGTACACTTGTTTTAAAATAATATGCATCTGTATCAAGTCTGCTGTCATTAGCTAATTCCAATAAGGCATCATATAACTTGTACTCTGTTCCATTAATTGTAACTGTTGTTGGTGTACTATCTGCCTTTACATCATCAGTAGTTTTGTCATAGTAACTTGTATCAATATTAACTCTGTCTGCTCCTACTTCCACCGACTCTGTTAAAAGGTATGTTCCCAAGTATTTTCCGTCCACGTATAAATCAACATTTTTACAATTGCTTGTAAACGCCTTGCTTACATTATTTGCAAATGGTGTCTGTGTACTCTCTAAATATCTCTGGAAATTAAGTCCCATATAATTTCTTATTAAAGTTTTATCAAAAATATTTGCAAGCAGACTCCATTTCTTTGCTGAACCCATACCAAATGGATTAATTGAAGAGTCAAACTTTAAGTTATACGCTTTCTTGTCAGCTAAAGATGTTGAATTACCTCTAACATTTACAGTTCCTGAATTTGAAACTTCTGTTGTACTTCCGTCAGCACCTTTTATCATTAAAGATGCATTTACTTTTGTTTTTGTAGTATCTGTATATAAATTTATATTTTTTGTTTTTGTATCTCTTGATGAATTTATGAAAATCTGCGGGATTCCGTTATCGTATGCTGTTGTTTTTCCTCTATATGTAAATGTTGTTTCACTAGAAGCGGGTGATGTTACAGTTGTATCACCTTTCTTATAAACAGCATTCATTGTTACAGTATACTCTGTACCTTCTGTTAAATTAAGGCTACTTAAGTCAACACTGCTTCCCGATGATGCAATGTTTTCTATTGTCTGCCCATTGATAGTTAATGTGTATGTATATGTTGCCCCATCTTCAACAGTAACAGCATTTGGATCTGTAAAGCTTACCTTATATCCTCCATCAATTTCTGAATAGTTGTACACATACGCTTTAGTTAAAGCCTGTAGTGTAATTGAAGGTTCCGGTTCTGGTGTGGTTGTTTCTGTTGTGGTTTCTTCCTTAATATCTTCTTTGTTTCCTGTATAGAAATAATACACAACATCATGTGTGCCATACACAAATCGTAATGAATAATATGTGTTAGCCTTTAAATTTACGTCAGTCAAACCAAGTCCTATGTTATATCTTGTATTATCATGGTCTTTCATTCCTGCAAACACAGTTTCTCCTGTTGTTGTCTGCCCCTCGTTTAAATAAATTTTTGCATTATCTGCACCTGTAAGTCCTTCCGGATACACATGCAAATAATGGTGACCGTAAGCTTCTATGGCACTACTTTCTGCGCCCTTTGCCACCTTATAATTTAAAGTCATAGGAGTATTACTGGATTGATACGACATATTTGAAATTGTAGTCCATCCACTACCATCATCCTCCGCACTAACATTTTTCGGAGTAAAATTAATACTTGTAACCACCATAGCCATAGCAAGTATCATTGAAATTATTTTTTTCATCTGTCTCTTCATTTCCCTTTTCTCCCTTTCTTTTTTATAAACAGTATTTACTCTTAATTAACGTCGTTTTTCACTAAACTACTTATTTTTTCTTTATATTATTAGGTCAATTCTAAAAAAAGGTAAACTAACCCATCATTGTTTTATCATTTTTTAAGTATAACATTATGCATATTTTGTTTCAACGAAAAAACTTTTTTTCTATATTCTGCATAACCATCAAAGCTTTTTTTGTGCATTATGCTTATATAACGTTTGCATTTTTATTACTTTTTTAGTATATTGTTATTGTTTTTTATTATTTTAAGAAAGAGGGCGAAAAATGCATAAAACAATTTTTATACATTTTCTGCCCTCTTTTTGGAATTTTGGTATTATTTATTTTATTAAGAATTATTTAAACTTAACTTTTTTAGGCTTGCTCCACTTGCCGTAGACTTTCTTGCCGTTTGCAATCTTAACTGCTCTTGCCTTAACATAATACTTCTTAGATTTCTTAAGTTTCTTAATGTTAATGCTGAAGTTTGCCTTCTTAACAAGTTTAGTAATAGTTACCTTCTTCTTGCCCTTGCAGTTCTTCTTGATTGAAACTTTAACCTGGTAAGCTGTAGCGCCTGCTACCTTGTTAAGTTTAATCTTAACCTTCTTAGATTTCTTACTCTTAGTAGCTTTCTTAATCTTAACCTTCTTAAGAGTAACCTTTGTACCAGATTTTGTTGTAGTACCAGGCTTTGTTGTAGTTCCTGGCTTTGTTGTTGTGCCTGATGTTGTTGTTTCACCTGGTTTTGTTGTACCACTTGGCGTTGTTTCTCTTGGCTTTGTTGTCTCGCCAGGTCTTGTAAAGTCATTATCGTCTTCGTCATCATCATTTACACTCTTTGTAGTTGGTGCTGACTTAACAACGATTGCCTCTGAGATACCTTTTGATTCAATACTATTCTTAATAGCTGTAACAACAACTTCGTGTGAACCACCTTTTACTCTTTCAATTGTATATGTACCAGGTTTAACATTAATCTGTTTTGCCTTTCCATCTACCTTTACATTGTATAGCTGTTCTGTATCACCTGTAAACGAAACAGTAATCTTGTTAAATTCATCTGATGTTACTACAAGACCTTCTGCTTCAGTTGGCATAAACACGCTAGTACCCATTAATGCAATTTCAGAAATCTGATATCCCCAAGTTACATTGCCGTCTGTAAGTTCAATCTTAACAAACTTAACAGTGTCCTTTGTATACTTGTCCATATCAAGTTTAACTTCTGTTGCACTCTTATAGGCTACACCTGACTTGTCAGCCATCAACTGATAATTCTGTCCATCATCTGATAAGTAAATCTTAAATGCTGTCGCATTTGTATTGTTAGCCTTAAATGCAATTAATAATTCCTCAACTAAACTCTTATCAACAGGAGCTGTAAGTTCAAGTGTTACTGTTGCCTCTTTCTTTCCGTATGTTGTCTGTACTGTTTTATCGTTTTCAGTTGAAATAGTACCATCAACTAATATCTTAGTATCCTTGCTGCCTTCAGTACCATCATTAATATCCTCAACTGTTACTGTTGCATTGCCCTTAGTTAAGTTTCTAACAGTACTAATATAATCAACTAATGAACCATCATCCACTTCAATTGCCTTAGTAATACCCTTAGACATAAGACCATTGCCGTAAGCTACGACCTTAACGGTATGAGTTCCTTTTTCAACTTCACTAATTACGCCTTCGCCGGCATCAATTAGACCAGTAACGCTCTTGCCATCAAGGAATACTCTATACTTAAAGTCTTTCTGATTATCACCTGCTACAATATTGTATTCAATTTCACTGAACTTGTTTGATGTTACTGTAAAATCAGCAGTCTCATCGCAGTTGTCAACCTCAATAGGCTCTGCATTCTGCTCTGTACTAAGTACAGCAATTTCTCTTACCTGATATCCCCAATTATTTGCATCTGGGTAGAATATTCTGACAAATCTAACATTGCCTTCAACACCAGTCATGCTCTGTTCATCAATAAGATTATTCTCCTTTGCCTTTGCTAAATCCGAACCTGGAACTGACTTAACATTTCTAAAGTCAACACCGTTAATTGAATACTGAATCTTATATCCCTTAGTAGGAAGTGTTCCATCATTATTTGTATGATACTTAATAACTATTCTGTCTAATTTAGCTGCATCATATGTATCGCCTAAATCAATTTCAAAATATGTATTAGCTGTTTCAAATTTAGGTGAAATATAATTTCCTTCAAATGAACCGTCTGTTATATCTTTTTCAGTACCACCTTCATTCTGTCTGCTTGGGTAAACATTTACTGTTTTGCCTAATGCCTTGTTGTACTTCTTATTAACTGCCATTTCTGCATTACTTGCCGCAGGTCCTACTGTTAATTTACATTCTGCTGTAAATGTTCCAACCTTAACAGTAATAGTTGCCTCACCTTCACCTTTGGCTGTTACTGTACCATTTTCATTAACTACGGCTACCTTGTCATTTGATGAGCTCCATTCAGGAGTTATTTCATCAGTTGTATTTTCAGGATTAATTGCTAATTCCAATGTTTCTGAAGACTTGTTCTTCATTTCAAAGGTTTCAGGAATGCTAATAGACTTAACATGTATAGGTTTTGTTACAATTACCTTACATTCTGCCTTGCTTCCTCCAGGTAATGTTGCATAAATAGCAGTTTCACCAACACCTTTACCTGATACAAGTCCTGTCTGATCTACTGTTGCAACTTTTGTATTGCTACTTGACCATGTTACTTTTTCATTTGATATTGCTGAAAGCTGAACTGATCTGTCACTTGCAATTCTTGCTTCTTTTCTATTAATTGTAACTGTTCCACTAATAATAATATCTGATTCTGTTGTATCTGATAAAATCATTCCTTTTCTATATGTAACAGCTTTAACAATTATAGTTCCATCAACTTCAAATGGAGCTGTGTATGTTGGAGAATCTTCTGTAGGTGTAGTACCATCTGTTGTGTACTTGATTTCTGCACCCTTAACTACAGTTGATAATGTTACCTTCTGTTTTCCATCATATACACCACTAACCAGTGAAATTACAGGTGATGTTGCTTTCACGGCGCCGTATACTTCAAATTCAAAAATTGAATATCCGTAAGCTGTACCTCTTGCAAGACCCTTCATTCTTACATACTTAGCTTTTGTTGCTGGGAAGTTAGTTGTAACCGTGCCGACTTTACCGCTTTGTGTCGCAACTGTTGTCCATTCTTTTCCATCAAGAGAAACCTGAATTTCATATTTTTCAGCGTATGCTGCTTCCCATGTAATAACAGCCTGGTTAATAACTTTTGTAGGACCTAAATCAAGTTGAAGATATTCATCATCATTATCTTTTGATTTCCATCTTGTGCTACCATTTCCATCAATTGCATTTGCGGCAACATTTGCACCATCTTCTGAAGAAGCTGTTGCTGTTGCTTCAATTGACAAGTTATCGCTACCCTGAACTATATCTCCATCAATCTTCAATACTGCTGCTGCATAAGATGAATCAATACATCCATCTTCAACTGCAACTGCCTTAATTGTTGTATCACTTGATACTAAAATCTTACCTGTATATTTCTTTGAGTCTTTTGTTGGAGCTGAACCATCTGTTGTATAGTAGATTGTTGCGCCTTCTTCTGCTGAAAGTTCTACTAACTGTGTATCAGAAAATTCTGTTGTTCCGTTTACATCATCTGTTACAACACCATCTTTAAGAGCTGTTGCTGTAATTGTAGGTTTCTTAACCTGTTTGTATGCGAAGTAATTTTCTGTATCAATCTTAAAGCTTACAGTTGAGTTTGCTTCAATTCTTGCTTTACCAACTAATGTTCCATCTGCCTTCTTAATCTGTACTACTTTTCTTCCTGATGTTGGGTTCCAAACTTCTGCCGTGTATTTTCCATCTTTTACATAAACAGAACCCTGAATATTACCAACTACCATATAGTCATTTGTTCTATGACCAATTTCGTCCATTGCTGAAACAAACCAAAGTGTATTTGCTCTATCTTCTACCTGAACCTTACTTACATTCTTTTCAAACAAGTTATATGCACTTGTTGCATCTGTCTGTGATAAGAATGGCCATGTAATATGCTGCCAACCTGTATCAGGTGTTGCATAAGTATCAGGGTTATGCCATGCGGCATCCTCTGTCTTACCTTCTGCTACATATTTTTCATGCAACTTTCTTTCGATTTCAATGGCATAATTTGTATCATCCCATAATCCCTGGTATACTTTTTTACATTTTTCCTGATTCATACCATAGTTTGTAAGGTACTCAGAAATTGGCAACCACTGAATTCCGTATACATATAATGGTTCTCCACCAAAATATGTACCATAACCCATTGATGCACCGTAAATCTGACCTGTTCCCTGGAATGGGTAATCATATACTTTATCAGCATCTCTGTCAGGATGATCCCCTAACCAGTTTGTTTCATCATAATCGAACCAATACTGTTCTACCGCATCCATTTCTGTTGTGAATCCGTATGCACCTGCATCAATCCACTTCTGCTGCTGAGTTGCTTCACCCCATAGGTACATACCAACCCAACTGAATAATGCTTCTGAAGCTGATTCCTGGTTATTACCTGAATCGCTGTCAGCGTATCCACCAGCCCAAGAATGTCCTGAATACTGGTCAAATGATCTGAACTTACAGAACATATTTCCATCATCTTCAGGTTCTTCAGGATCTGCATAGTCCCTAACCATAAGTTCAATCATATCTTTATAATCATTGTAAAATTCTTTGTCGTATGTTGCTAATACTGTTGCACCAAACATAAAATACCCATATGTAAAGTGGTGGTCACAGATAGCTGCGTTAGCACCGAAAGAACTGTCTGGATAATATAATGTTCCCCAATCCTTATTGTAGATAAAGTAACATCTATCATCCCCACCATCATAGTTGAACCAGTCTTCCATGATGCTCTTTAATTTTGATAATAATTTTTCTTTAATTTCTGTTTCACCTAACTGATCAGCCATAAGAACACTGATTGCAAGTGGGTGAACGTTTTTACCTTCCCAGTAGGCATCTGATACAGGAGCTGTATCCATCTTTGATGCTACTACCTGATTTAAGTAATCTTTCATTTCATTGCTATCAAACATCTTGCTGTTTGATTTTGCGAATGTAGGTAATAAACCTGAGAACTGCTGTGTTGTTGAATATTCATTAGCCCAGACTGACTTCATATCACCTCTGATTGAAGGATATGTTGTGAAAGTCTTATCGCCCTCAACATCTGCGCTATGTTTCCACTGATGTGGGAATAAGCAATGCATCGTTACATTTGAGAAACCTTCTCTCATTAACTTTGTAGTTGCTTTGTAATTTGTAATAATCTTTGAATTATCTTTGTTATATGAATAAGTTACTAATGTATCTGTTACAAAAGCATATCCATGCTGATAGTAAGTTTCGATATCATCTTTACTGTTCATACCTGCTAATGATAAATAATTCTGGTCTACTGATGGGAATGTAATCTTAATCTTATAATTTCCACCTGCAATCATAACCTTGAATTCTGTTCCTTCAGGAACATTTAATTCGTAGTATGTACCCTCATTAACTGCCTTTGTGTTTTCATCATCAAATGTTTTGAATCCAATATGGTCTGTTACAACAGTATCACCTTTTTTAGCTAATATCTGTTCGCCTTTTCCATTAAAGAATTCTGTAATAGATTCACCGCTTAAGTATGCAACAGTATCCTTATTGAATTCATTGAAGATATATGGTGAACCTTTAACAACTGTTGATTTCATCTTAAGACCATCTTCATCCATAAGACCTAATTCAACAGAATAATCACCATAATTTTCAACTCTGTCGTATGCAGATGTTGTTTCAAGTGTTTCAGGTACTAAATAAAAATCTCTTGATGTTTCTGTACTCTGGTCAGTACCTAATGTTGTTTCAGTTCTTTCTGGAACCCATCCTGCTGTTGCAAGTAAAACACCAAGACCTTTCTTTGAGAATGAAGCCTTAAGTGGTGTAGCACAAAGTAAGTTACTAAATGTCTGCACCATTGCTGATGACCACCAACTGTTTGAGTCAATAGGTGTTTTAATATTCTTTTCATTAATGAATGTTGGAAGTTTGTTCTTTTCGTTATACATTTCTCCTGAAACATATGAACCGCTTCCTGCTCTTAAAATCTGTCTTGTTGGAAGATCTGGGATTTCTTCATTTGCCTTGCTATCCCCTTCCTTATATGGATATACTGATAGTTCTTTAATACCAATACCACTACCACTTTCTACTTTTGTGTAACCTAATACTTTTACATATCTTACACCTGTCTGATATAAAGTGAAATTATCTGTAGCGTTAGCATATCCCTTAAGTACACGATGAACAGTTGTCCATGTTTTGTTATCACTTGAAACTAATACATCATAAATCTTACCGGCGTCAGAAGTCCAATCTACAACAATTCTTCCTACTGTATATGCCTGTCCCAAGTCAACTGTCAACCACTGGTTATCTCCCTGATATGATGTAAATGAAGTTGAAGTATTTCCGTCAACTGCGTTTTCAGGCTTAACATTATTGTAAGCATCAGGCTTAATATTTCCCTGATCATCCTTCATCCACCATTCATCTCTTGTACCTGAGCATGTTACTGTTTTATTTAATGCAAGATTTTCGCCATAGTTTACAGGTCTCTTTGCTGAACCACCTGTACCCCATACCTGGAATTCGTATAATGAACTACCATAAGCTGTAGCTCTCTTTGTTACAAGAACTCTTACATATCTTGCCTTTGTACTACTTAATTCTTCTTTTGAAATTGTCTGTTTAAATTTTGCAGTTTCGTCAATTTCTACACCATTATTACCTTTGCCGTCTGCCTTAACTTCTACTGTACATTTTGCACTACCTACTAGTTGTTCTGGGTTATCTTTATTGTAAGCTCTAACCTCAAGTTCATGTGTGCCTTCTGTCAAACCAAGATTTCCGCCATCCTGACCAATTTTATCAAATTTAAAATTGTCAGGTGCCTGTACTATCTTGTCACCTTCGTAAACACTGTATACAGCATTTTCAACAGGTGTCCATTTTGCACTTACTTCATATAGATTTTTTTCTGTATTAAACTTGTTTACTTCATATGAGAAAGCCATATTTACAAAAGCTCCCGGCTTGTTTCCTTTCTCATAAATTGTTGTCCAGTCATCTTCATTATTTGAAATCTGGATCTGATAATACTTTGCATACGCTGCTTCCCAACGTAAATAAATGTGGTCTATATCTGCCTCTTTTCCAAGGTCAACATATAACCATTCATTTGTGTCGTCCTGCTTAGCCTGCCAACGTGTGCTTTCATCGTTGTCGACTGCAAGTTCTGCCGCAGAACCACTTCCGGTTTGTGAACTAGCATAAGCCGGTCTACCATTTGAAAGATTGTATGGTGCATTATCTTCCGCGTCTGCAGCCTTGATACTGATTAATTTGCCCTGTGGACAAATTGTTACAACCATAGCTAAAGTGAGCATTATAGCTGTGATTTTTTTCAATACTTTTGACATCTTAATTCCTCCCTTAAATAATCTTGCACCCTTATATTATATCTTTTAAATCACCCTTAAAACAAGCGAAAAAACGTTTTTTCGAGTTTTTAGTCGTTTTTATTTTTTTCTATTCCACAAACCTTTTATTTAATAGGTTTTCATACAATTTCTTTATGTATTTTTTACAGTAAACAATTTTTCGATAAAAATATTTTTATTCGTTTTTTTGTTTTTTTCATAATAAAACAGAAAATGCGCTACGTGACACTTATCTTCACGTAACGCATTCCCCGCTTAAATTAATAAGAAAAAGTATGTTTTTTTACTACGACTTATAATAATTATTTCAATTTAATTCTCTTCGCTTTCGTCCAAGCTCCATAAATCTTCTTTCCGTTGGTACCTTTAACAAAAGCTCTTGCCTTGATGTAATATTTTTTCCCTGCTTTCATTTTTTTTAATTTTATCTTTGTTGTTTTGTAAGTTTTTGTTTTACATTTTTTCATAGATTTCTTTATTGAATATCTGATTTGATATTTAACATTTTTTCTTATACTCTTTTTTACTTTGCTATTTGAAAGAACAATCTTCGCTGTCTTAGATTTTTTCTTCTTTGTCGCAGACTTAATGGAAATTTTTAAATCTTTCTTTTTTATTGTTATTGCAACAACGCCTGGATCATCAATGGTTATATCTCCTGGTTTATTGTTGTCATCAGGTCGTTCCCATGGATTATATACAACGTCGCCGTCAAAATCGTCTGCTTCTCTTACACTAGCTGTAGTAACACATGTGAATGTGCCTACCAACAATGTAAGCGTCAATATGTATATAAAAAATTTCTTTGAAAATTCTTTCATGTTCTCTCCTTTACTTTCTCACTATCTTTATTTTCTTAGGCTTGCTCCACTTGCTATAATATTTTCTATTTTTTACTACCTTAATAGCTCTAATTCTAACATAGAGTTTTTTCCAGTTCTTGAGCTTCTTATCTTTTAATACAAATTTTACTGTTTTTGAGTTTTTGCTATTTGCTATTTTACTAATTATTTTTTTGCTATTTGTTGTTTTACTATTTACTTTGCCATTTATTTTTTTGCTTATTTTCTTACTGTTTACTTTTTTGTTAATTATTTTCTTA
>OGFJ01000244.1_pt1 | contig 55041 bp, 50 predicted proteins | sample 1570861 | NCBI WGS metagenome assembly OGFJ01 (sample SAMEA2582060, study PRJEB24529) | metagenome | biome: Human gut stool | place: China | collected 2011
AGAGTGACCTGATTGAGATTCCATCTTCCTGCCACAGTACATAAAGAATACGCCCTTGGGCTCCGTTAAACGCATCAATATTCTTTTCGCTGAGAATCTTTTCAAAGATTCGATCTCCAAGTTGTTTTATTTTGGTAACAAGAAATCCGCCATTTGTTTTCATACAAAAGCTCCTATATAGTAGTTTATAAAATCATACTATATAGGAGCTTTATTGTCAAGAGCTTGTATGTTTGAATAGAGGTAAATTGAAATTTGTCAGCCTCATTCTATCGCACACTCGGTACATTTCCCGGCTTGCGTATCACAGCGGCAATGCAGGTATTCCACATTGCCGCTGTGATTTTCTTTTTAGCGTTCTCTGTCTGCGGATGATTTTTGCGGCTCCTCCTCGCCACGCTCACCGTCCACGATCTCGTTCTCTCTTTTGTCGAAATTGAGCATCGCATTCAGTTCATTTAGCCGTGCCGATTTGGTTTTCAGTTCTTCCTCCTGGGGGAATGGCTTCTGTACCTCTGCCTTTGCATTTTCAAGCTGAACCCGCGTATTCTCCAGTTGCTCGACACACGCCGCCATTCGTTCCTCAAAAGCAGAGAGGGTGTTATCCAGTCGCTGAATATTGCCGAAGATGTCCGTTCCCAGCGTGACCGTATGCCGCAGCTGATGAATCAGTGTGATCTTATATTCTCGGCTGAAGGTGTCGAAGGACAGTTCCATATCGAAGCCTCTGTACTGGCCGATGGGAATCGGATCGGGGCTTGTCATGGACTTGCAAAGGCCAAGAATGGCATCGCCGGCAGCCTTCTTTTCCCTTACCGTGCCACCCGGCATAATCATCGGGGAGAAGCCGTCCTCGTTGGGCTCGGTATTTCTTTTGCGCTGGTCAATATCTGTCTGATAGCCCTCAATGCGCTGCTCCAACGATTTGATTTTCTGCGGAAACTCCTTCAGAATTTGATCCTCCAGAGCATAGCGCTGGCTCAGATGGTTGGCCTTGAGCAGCTTCAGGCGAGACACATCAATATCTAAATCCATCTTCTCCTTGATGTGGGGATTGCCGGCGCACAGCGCCTTGATTTCCGCATAGCTCAGGGCGGTTTCGTCAATGTCCTCCGCAGAGCGCACCGGGGATTTGCTGGTCATGATCTGCCCAATGAACTTCTGCTTGGATTCCACCAACTGATACAGGTAGCTGTCGAAGGTGTTCTCCGTGACATATGCTTTACCACCTCGGAAGCCACAGGGTCAACTACAAGCGTTTGCTTGTCGGACGGTAATCTGTTGTAACCATAGGGAATAGAACCGCTACAACGCTTTCCGTCTTTCATACGGGCATCGAATATAGCTTTGATTTTATTGCTCGTGTCTTTGGCATACCATTCATTCATAATATTCAAAAACGGAGCAAAGTCATTATCCGAAGCGTTGTTACTGTCAATACTGTTGTTAATTGCAAGGAAACGGACATTTTTCTGTGGAAACAGAACTTCCGTATAGAACCCGACTTGCAGATAATTTCGCCCTAATCGGCTCATATCCTTAACAATCAAGGTTTCTACATTTCCTGCTTCAACTTCTTTTATCAGAGATTGAAAACCGGGGCGATTGAAATTCACACCCGAAAATCCGTCATCGGTAAAATGGCGGATATTTTCAAAGCCATTCCTACGGGCATAGTCTTCGAGGTATTTCTTTTGATTGGTAATAGAATTACTCTCGCCGGTAAGGTCATCATCTCTCGACAAACGCTCGTAAAGTGCTGTAATTCTTGAAGTCCTTGACATTCTTTTTACCTCCTTCCTTATGTATTTTTCAATTTAGGACAGTTAAATTCATCGTCCTATAAAAGTATATCCCTCCGGGGAGAGCTCGATGGCTGTCACCGTCTCACCGAAGGTGGAGGCCCAGGCATCGAAGTGGAGAAGGTCATTCCTGCGCAGCGCTCCGTACTGGAGATACTTCTGCATGGTGTACATCTCCACCATGCTGTTGGAGATGGGTGTGCCAGTGGCAAACACAACGCCTCTGCCGCCGGTCAGCTCGTCCAGATACCGGCACTTCATATACAGGTCGCTGGACTTCATGGCCTCGGTTTGGCTGATGCCGCCCACATTCCGCATTTTTGTAAATGCGGCGAGGTTTTTATAGTAATGCGCCTCATCGATGAAGATACGGTCAACGCCCAGCTCTTCAAAGGTCACAACATCATCCTTGCGGGACTGATCGTTGAGCTTGTCCAGCTTCTGCTTGACCGTTTTCTTAGTTCGCTCCAGCTGTTTGATGGAGAAATTATCCCCACGGTTTTTCTTCAATTCAGAAATGCCGTCCAGCACTTCATCCAGCTGTTGCTGCAGGATGGCACGCTGTCGTTCCAGGGACATGGGGATCTTTTCAAATTGGCTGTGCCCAATGATGACCGCATCGTAGTCGCCGGTGGCAATGCGCCCGCAGAACTTCTTGCGGTTCTTGGTCTCGAAGTCCTTCTTGGTGGCGACAAGAATATTGGCGGAGGGATAGAGCTGGAGATATTCGCTCGCCCATTGCTCCGTCAGATGATTGGGGACCACAAACAGGCTTTTCTGACACAAGCCCAGCCGCTTACTCTCCTGCGCCGCCGCTACCATCTCGAAGGTCTTCCCAGCCCCCACTACATGGGCAAGCAGGGTGTTGCCGCCGTAGAGGATATGGGCAATGGCATTGACCTGATGCGGCCTCAGCGTGATCTCCGGATTGATTCCCACAAAATTCAGGTGGCTGCCGTCATACTCACGGGGGCGAATGCTGTTGAACTTCTCGTTATACAGCTTGGTCAGCTGCTCCCGGCGTTCCGGTTCGCTCCATATCCAGTCTGCAAAGGCCTGCTTAATAAGCTCCTGCTTGCCCTGTGCGATGGCGGTTTCTTTCTTGTTGAGCACAGCCGTTTTCCTGCCGTTTCCGTCCTCGATGTAGTCGAAGATTCTTACATCTCGGAGGTTCAGGGTTTCCTCCATGATCTTATAGCCATTAACTCTGCCGGTGCCGTAGGTGTTGTGGGCTTTTACATTGCTGCGGTCATAGGATTTTCCCTCCACATTCCATTCGCCGGTGTACTGCGCGTAGTGAACATGGATGTTCCACTGGCAGTAGCGTGGGGTGCTGAACAGTTCAAACATGAACTCCTCAATGATTTCCGGAGGCAGCCATGTTGCGCCCAACCTTACGGAAATCTCACTTGCCGTCAGGTCAACCGGCTGCACCGCCTCAAGGGCCCGGACATTCTCACCGTAATCTTCGGGGTAGAGCTCCGCACTCCGCTTTGCCCAACGGAGCTTTTCACGGACATTGCCGGAGAGATATTCATCGGCAGGGAGATACTTCGGCTTGCCGTCCTCTTCGCTTATGTGCATGGGGTTGAGGAAAATAACACCCTTCAAATCCTCAAACAGCTCCTGCTCGGTTTTGGCGGTGAGCTGCGACATATATGGCATGTCGATTCTCGCTTTTTCCGCAAGAGACAGAGCATAGGCCTCGGAAGCCGTGTCAACCGACTGCACCGTTACCTTCTGCTTGATGGTTCGTTTGGAGAACATATCTGCCTTGCGGAGGAAGTTGCCCTCATCATCCAGCACCTCCAGCGAGGCAAGCAGGCAGTAGGAGCTGTCGGAATTGAAAGCCGAATTGTTGGCTCTTGCGCTGATAAGCCCATATTTTTTGCTGAAATCATCATAGAGGCGATTGAGTTTTTCCTGCTCTGCCTTGATATCGGCATCGGGATAGTCCTCCGTCTGGTACTCAATCAGCGTCCGGACACAATCACAGATGGCAATCATGCCTTTGATGCGGCTTTCGGCAGTCGCGGAAACATCCACGGGATTCATGCGGCTGTTTTCGCGGTAATAAATCTTGCCGTCCACCACCGTGAAGCTGAAATTGCGCACATCAGGGTCAGCAGGAATAGAAAGGTCCTCATCCTCCGCTTCAAGATCGTCGATTTCAAATTCGGTAATCTCGGCATGAATGTTCTGGATGGCATCCCGCAAGAGGTCCCCAAGCTCTGCATTTTCATAAGCAATACAGGCGGGCTCCATGCCGTGAGGCCCGCTGACCATCTGCATGTCGCCCAACACCATTTCAGGGTTGTCCACAAAATAGGCGTTCATCCGGATGCCATTGGCGTCGGTGGCCAGATGCACCCAATCGGGCTCAATATCCACCAATCGGTCACGCTTTTGGAGGAAGATAATGTCCGATGTGACCTCTGTGCCGGCAGCGGCCTTGAAGGTATCATTCGGCAGCCGGATAGCGCCGAGGAGGTCCGCTCTCTGCGCGATATACTTTCGAACATTGGGATTTTCCTTATCCAGCGTACCCTTTGAGGTAATGAAGGCGATCACGCCGCCGGGTCTCACCTTATCCAAGGTGCGGGCGAAGAAATAGTCGTGAATGAGGAAGTTGTGCTTGTCGTAGCGCTTGTCGGGCACCTTGAACTGCCCGAAGGGGACATTACCGATTGCAGCGTCAAAGAAGCTGTCGGGAAGGTTTGTATTCTCAAAGCCCTGCACCGCGATGCTGTTTTTCTGATAAAGCTGCTGCGCAATTCGCCCGGAAATACTGTCAAGCTCCACGCCGTAGAATTTCGCGTCATTCATGCTTTCGGGAACAAGCCCCATAAAGTTGCCGATGCCGCAGGAGGGCTCCAGCACATTGCCGGTCTGAAAGTGCATGTTCTCCAGGGCACTGTACACCGCCTTGATCACCACGGGCGGCGTATAGAAGGCCGTCAGCGTAGATTCTCTTGCCGACGCATATTCCTCATCGGAAAGCACATTCTTCAGCTCGGTATAATGGGGATTGTCCTCCTTGAAGAACTCGGTAAACTCTTGTGCATCTCCATTGGCATAGGTAACGCGGCCCACCAGCGGCTTGTCCCGCGCCATGTTCTGCCGCTGCACATCCAGATCATAGGCCGTACAGTAGCAGTTATAATCTCCGGGGGACGGATTGCAGCGCAGGCAGTAGCGGTAATGCTCGGTTTCCACGATGTAGCCGTAGTTTTGTGTCCAGCCGCTGCTGATTTTCCCTCCGTGTTCATAGCAGAAACGCTCCATGGCGAAGCGGTTTTTCAGCACACTCTCCCGCAGCGTGTCCACGACCTCCTGCAGCTCCGCCTTGAAAGCAGGGCTGTTCAGTTCCTCCGGGCCACGGGGCCACCAGGTATGCCAGAACTCGTTGCCGCTGCGCCCGAAGTCCATACGGACATGTCCAACGGTACCCAGCCGCTTATCTTCTTCGGGATGTGGGGTATAAAATAAGCCCGCCTCCTCCGGGCGGGCAGGTCGGATATGAAATTTCATATTCTCCGCGGGATACGAAAGCTGATGCACCTCGCAGAACTCGCGGAGCGTCATGTCGCCTTCATCGAGAAAACCGAGCTCATCCCTCACATCCAGCCGACCGGACTTAGGCATCGCCAGCTTTTCCGGCATCAGCACCGAGCCTGCGTGGTTGACCACAACATTTTCTTCCATGTAGCACAGCTCACCGGGATCATCGTCAGAGCCGCGAATGTCGTAGCAGTACCAGCCCTTCGGCACGGTATCACGGGCGATGCGCCCGTTGGTGAACAGCGCGGGCTTATCAAATACTTCAATGTGTTGGAATTTCTCTGTTCTTGCGTTTACAGCTATTCGGTGTTCCTTCCTTTCATTTTTGGTAACGGCAAACATACTACACATCTGCCGCAAAGTCTACTGAAACATTATTTATGACATCTATTAGTTAGTTGAATGTTATCATAAATATGTACTGGCCATTCACTCTGGTAAGTCCGTAGGTGATACCCGCTTCATCGTTATATACATTTCCTTCTTGATATGCACGCACAATCTGTTTTCCAATATTACCTGCTTGAACTGTATCCGCCGCGACATCACATGTCTCAATGATACCCATCATAGTTTTTGCGATCTTGTCTTCATCTTCTGTGAAGAACTTTACTGTGAGTATCTTGATCGAGGCGCTGTTTTCATCTTCTGCGTCCATTACAACCTCGCCATCAGAAAAAAGAATAGCCGCTATGGCTTCTCCGTCCGTGTAATTTGGATCAAAGCCCCCTACGCCCGTGACACCTGCAACCATTTCGCCGGCGCGTTTGTTCAGTTCCGCCTGCTGACAATATAGATTCTGCGTAAGAAGCACACAGAAATCTTTCGGGCTCAGCAAAAGATGTCCGTCCTCAACCAGACTTTCAATTGCATAGGATGTAGTCTGTGTCTTTCCGCACCGCGAACAAGTTTGTTCTTTTGTACCACTTTCAGTCGCAGTTGCCTTTTTTTCCACCTTCCAACTCCCCCAACTGTGGCCCAAGGCGTCTCCTTCGGTCTCTCCACACTTTGAACATACTTTGGGCTCTGTGCAGGTTGCGTCTGTCCACTCATGCCTGCATGAACATGCACTCAGGCTCATTAGCAATAACGCCGCGCAGAAAATAGACACGATCACTTGATAGCTTTTCTTCATTGTTTCCTCCCAAATGAACATATTTGTACATAAGTACACCATAAATATTATAGTCTTTTTAACGACTATAGTCAATATCGTGGTCACACCCTAAGATAAAAATATTATCTTAGGGAGGAATACGCATGATAAGCTATGACGCCTTTTGGGACACACTGAAAACATCGAAGGAATCCACTTACTCGCTGATTAAAAATCATCACATTTCCAGCTCTACGATTGATAAACTGCGTAAGAATAAGCCTTTGAATACAACTACAATCAATGACTTATGCCGTATTCTGAACTGTCAAGTGCAAGACATTATGACATATATCCCCTCGAGCGACGATCAAATACTATAGCCGCAAACCCCACACCTGACGATAGCCCTTATATAACGAGGATTCCAGGAAATTATCGTTTTTAACGCAATTTTTTCCTCGCCCTTATCAGCGTACTCTTACTGTTTCCCGTCAACTCCTCAACTTGTTTACAAAGCCTCCCCCAACAGCAAAGGGAGAGCACCCATGCTCCCCCTTTTTGCATATTCAGTTGACCTTAATGACCTTTTGCTTCTGGCCCAACAGGTTGACCGGACTGAACGCCGTATGCTGCAGCTGCAGAAACCTATCATCTATTTCAGTATAGCGCTTGGTCATCCGCAAGTCACTGTGCCCCATCTGCTTTTGCAGTGTGAACAGGTCTCCGCCATTTTGGAGATACAACGTGGCAAAACTATGCCTCAACTGATACGGTGTGATTTTGACGCCGCTCAGGCGGCTGACCTTAGCAAAGTCTTTGTCCAGATAGGTTGTAGTCAGGCGGCCGCCCTCGTAATTGGGAAACAGCCAATTCTCCCACTCCTGCGGCTTCATGTGGATGAAAGCAGCAACAGCCTTTGCGGTCTGCGGGCTTAGATACAGCAGCCGCTCACGTCTCGTTTTTGCCACGGTCTTGCTGACTCTCAGCGTATGCTCCATCGCATTGAAATCACTGTCCCGCAATCCAAGCAATTCTTTTGTGCGGATGCCGCAATCCATCATCACCAGCACAATGGTGAATGTCCTCATTCCTGTATAGGTCTTCTTATCCAGGCAATTCATAAAGCGCTGCAAATCACTTACAGAAACCGGCTTGATGTTCCCCTCATCGCGGCGCTTTTTCAGCTCGTTGGCCGTAATAGGATTTTTCGGAATATACTCCTGCCGCACCATCCAGTTGAAAAAGGCGCTGATGTACTGGTACGGTTTGTTATAGCGTGCAGGGCTGGTATCAGGTATTGCGGCAAAAAAAGCCAGTGTGTCCTGCTCCAGGAGAGAGTATTCCGTGCTATTCCTGCTGCCGCAGACAAAACGCTCCAGCTGGGCTTGATAGTCATGCATCGTCTCGTCACTGAGCATTTGCGCCTGTTTGATAGCAAGAAACTCCTTCGCCGCAGCCTCCAGTGTAGGGCGTTCCTTCGCTTCGACGATTTTCCGCATTCTCATGGGATGCTCCTTTCTGCAAACCCTCATTCAAGAATGGATTTTCGGGGAAAACTCAGAGCCTCTCTGTTGCGATTATGCAACTTTTCCACGCAAAATAGAAAGGATTCCGGGCATTTCTGCTCAGAATCCTTACATTTGGAGGTGACACCCAGATTTGAACTGGGGAATGAGGGTTTTGCAGACCCTTGCCTTACCACTTGGCTATGTCACCATATAAGAGAAACGGCTTTTCGGGGCCGTTTCTCTGTTTGGAGCGGGCGACGAGGCTCGAACTCGCTACCTCGACCTTGGCAAGGTCGCGCTCTACCAGATGAGCTACGCCCGCAAACGCAAGATTGATTATACCCGCGAATCCCGGATTTGTCAACCCCTGCGTTCCACTTTTTTCAACTTTTTTTCAAAAGAATTTCGATGATGCCCACGTCGCCGCCTTCGGGATAGAAATTCACGGTCCAGGGCTCCTTCTGCTCCGGGGCCTCCATGGCCTGGACCTGGTCCACGATGGAGCGGACCTCCTCCTCCTGGTGGTCAAAGTACCCCACCTGCACCACCAGCTCACCGCTTCCTCTGCGGGCGGCGGCGGTCAGCAGCTCCCCCAGGGCGGAGACGCTGGTGGTATACACCATGGAGGCGATCTGCTCCTGGGTGCGGCGATAGCCGATGGTCAGATGAATGGCGGTGTAGTTCCGGGCGCTGTCGTCGATGGTGTAGGTGAGGTACTTCACGGCGTAGGCTCCCAGGGGTGTCTCCTGCTGCACCTCCTTGCAGGCCCGCTCCGCCGCGGCGGAGGCGTCCAGAGGCTCCGTCCCGGCATAGAGCCAGATGGTGCCCTCCCGGGCGCCGCCGGTCAGCAGCAGCATCAGGTCGTTCACCAGGTCCTGATAGCTCTCTGCCCGGAGGACGGACCGGTCCTCGCTTTCGTAATAGGTGGAGCTGTGGGGCTGGACCACGCTGTAATCCCGCTCCAGAAACGAGGCACACCCGGTGCATACCAGCATCAGCGCCGCCAGAAGGGCGGCCAGCAAGGCTTTTTTCATGGCCGCGCCTCCGTTACAGGCCCGTGGGGTCATATTGGCCGAAGCCCTCGCCCAGCACCTCATGGGCATCGCACACGATGACGAAGGCGTCCGGGTCGATGCTCTGCACCAGCTTCTTGATGGGGATGAAGTGCCGCCGGCCGAAGGCGCACAGGATGATCCGCTTTTCCTGGCCGCTCCAGGCCCCCTTACCGGCCAGCAGGGTGACGCCCCGGTCCAGCTGCAGCAGCTTCTGGGTAATGGCCTCATACTGCTCACTGATGATATAGGCCACCTTGGAGGCGTTGGGACCGTACACCACCCGGTCGATCAGCAGGGACAGGATATACAGGGCCACCACGCCGTACATGGCCCGGGTCATATCCCGGAAGCACAGGGCGTACCCGATGGTCACGGCCACGTCCAGGCCCAGACAGAGGCTGCCGATGGACAGCCCCTGGAACTTCAGCTTCAGCAGCCGGGCGGCCATCTCCGTGCCGCCGGTGGTGGCGCTTTCGTGCAGCAGCAGGCCGCAGCCGATGCCCGTCACGATGCCGCCGTAGATACAGGCCAGAATGGGGTCCATGGGCGAGAAGGTGTGGATCGAGGACAGCACGTCGATCATCAGGGAGCTGACGGCGGTGGCATACAGGGACGAGATCAGCAGATCCCGGCCGATTTTCTGCCAGCCCAGGATGAACAGGGGAATGTTCAGCACCAGGGCGATGGTACCCACCGGCAGCATGGGCAGGAAGTGATTGATGATCTGGGCAACGCCGGTGAAGCCGCCCACGGTGAAGTGATTGGGCACGAAGAACCAGTTGAAGCCCAGGGCATACAGGGCACAGGCCACGGTGATCAGTCCGTAGCGCTTCAGAGTTTTGGCAGCGGGCATAATAGGCACCTCTCTTTTCGTATGTGTGGGGGAAAGCGGGTCTTTATAACAAGGTCAGCTGTTCCTCGCCCCGGTCCTCGGGCTTGAGGATGGCTCCGGCGGCGGGGATGGTGCGGGTGCGGTAGCGGGGCAGGTTCACGATGCCGCTGTCCTCCGCCGGGACCACCCGGTCCAGATGATACTTGGGCTTCAGGGTCATCACCGCCACCCCCTGGACATTTCGGGTGGTCTTGGGGGCCAGCAGGGAGGTGTGCACCAGCAGGGCCCGGGGCTCCGTGGATACCAGGGCCAGCTCCCGGTCCTCCGGCAGAGGCAGGATGCACACCAGGGGGCTCTTGTCGGAATAAGCGCCGGTGAGCTTCCGGCGGTTGGACACCGTGGCATAGGCGGACAGCTCCACCCGGGCGGCCTTGCCGTTTTCATAGAAGAACAGCAGACAGCCGCTGTAGTCCCCGGGCAGCACCATGAAGATGACCCGCTCGCCCTCGTCCATGGCCAGACGGCCCGGCAGATAGTCGCCCAGGGCGCTGGCCTTGCCGTCGCCGAACTCCGACACCCGGGTCTTGTACACCTGGCACCTGTCGGTGAAGAACATGACCTCGGCGTTGTTGGAGGTTTCCATCTGCTGGAGGAGGCTGTCGCCCTCCTTGAACTTCTGCTCCCCGCTCATGCGCAGGGACTTGGGGGTGATCTTCTTGAAGTACCCCTCCCGGGACAGGAACACCGTCACCGGGTAGTCCTCGGGCTGGCTGTCCTCCACATATTCCTCCACCTCGTGGCCGTATACGATCTCCGTGCGCCGGGGCACGGCGTATTTCTTCCGGACCTGCTCCAGCTCGTCCACGATGATCTTCCGGATCCGGGCGGGCTTGGCCAACGTGTCCTCCAGGTCGGCGATCTCCTTTTGCAGGTCCTCGGTTTCCCGGACCCGCTTGAGGATGTACTCCTTGTTGATGTTGCGCAGCTTGATCTCCGCCACATACTCCGCCTGGACCTGGTCGATGCCGAAGCCGATCATCAGGTTGGGGATCACCTCGGCCTCCTCCTCGGTTTCCCGGATGATGGCGATGGCCTTGTCGATGTCCAGCAGAATGCGCTTCAGGCCCAGCAGCAGGTGCAGCTTGTCCTTTTTGCGGCTAAGCACGAAATACACCCGCCGCCGCACGCACTCCGTGCGCCAGGCCGTCCACTCGTTCAGAATCTCTCCCACACCCATGACCCGGGGCATCCCGGCGATGAGGATGTTGAAGTTGCAGCTGACGGTGTCCTGCAAAGGGGTCAGCCGGAAGAGCTTGGTCATCAGCTTCTCCGGGTCCACGCTGCGCTTCAGGTCGATGGCCAGCTTCAGACCGGACAAGTCCGTCTCGTCCCGCATGTCGCTGATTTCGGTGATCTTCCCGGCCTTGATGAGCTCCGCCACCTTGTCCAGAATGGCCTCGATGGAGGTGGAGTAGGGGATTTCGTAGATTTCGATGAGGTTTGCCTGCTTGTCATACCGCCACCGGGAGCGGACCTTCACGCCGCCCCGGCCGGTGCGGTACAGCTCCCGCAGCTCTGCCGGGTCGCAGATGATCTGCCCCCCGGTGGGGAAGTCCGGGGCCAGCAGGGTGGAGGCGATGTCGTGGTCCGGATTTTTCAGCAGGGCCACGGTGGTGTCGCACACCTCCCCCAGGTTGAAGCCGCAGATCTGGGAGGCCATGCCCACGGCGATGCCCTGGTTGGCGGACACCAGCACGTTGGGGAAGGTGGTGGGCAGCAGGGACGGCTCCTTCATGGAGTTGTCGTAGTTATCCACAAAGTCCACGGCGTCGCAGTCCAGGTCCCGGAACAGCTCCGCGCAGATGGGGGCCAGCTTCGCCTCGGTGTACCGGCTGGCGGCATAGGCCATATCCCGGGAGTACACCTTGCCGAAGTTGCCCTTGCTGTCCACAAAGGGGTGCAGCAGGGACTCGTTGCCCTTGGCCAGGCGCACCATGGTCTCATAGATGGCCTGGTCGCCGTGGGGGTTCAGGCGCATGGTCTGGCCCACGATGTTGGCGGATTTGGTGCGGCCGCCTGTAAGCAGGCCCATTTTATACATGGTATACAGCAGCTTCCGGTGGGAGGGCTTGAAGCCGTCGATCTCCGGAATGGCCCGGGAGACGATGACGCTCATGGCATAGGGCATGTAGTTCTCGTCCAGCGTCCGGGTGATGGGCTGCTCCACCACCGTGCCCCGCAGGCCCATCACATTGGGGTCCGCCGGCCGGTGGACGGTTTTCGGTTCTGTTTTCTTTTTTGCCATGGGGCAAATTCCTTTCGTTCAAGCGGTCATTTGGCAAATTCAGCTCACGTCGATCATATCCAGGTACAGGTGGCCGTTTTCGGCGATATAGTCCTTCCGCCCGGCCAGGTTGTCCCCCAGCAGCAGGTCGAACACCCGGGCGGTCTCCTCCGCCTCATCGGGCAGCACACGCACCAGCCGCCGGGTCTCCGGGTTCATGGTGGTCAGCCACATCATCTCCGGGTCGTTTTCGCCCAGTCCCTTGGACCGCTGGACGGTGAACTTCTTCCCCTCCAGCTGGCGGACGATGTCGGCCTTCTCCTTTTCGGAATAGGCAAACCAGGTCTTGTCGGCGTTTTTCTCCCGATAGGTGATCTCAAACAGCGGGGTCTCGGCGATATACACATAGCCCTCCCGGATCAGGGTGGGGCACAGCCGGTACAGCATGGTCAGGATCAGGGTCCGGATCTGGAACCCGTCCACGTCGCCATCGGTGCAGATGACCACCTTGCTCCACCGGAGGTTGTTCAGGTCAAACTGGCTCAGCTCCTTGGCGGCCTTGCCCTGAACCTCCACGCCGCAGCCCAGCACCTTCATCAGGTCCGTGATGACGTCGCTTTTGAAGATCCGGGGATAGTCGGCCTTCAGGCAGTTGAGGATCTTGCCCCGGACGGGCATCAGCCCCTGGAACTCCGCGTCCCGGGACTGCTTGCAGGCGCCCAGAGCCGAGTCGCCCTCCACGATATAGATCTCCCGCCGGTCCACCTCCTTGGTGCGGCAGTCCACAAACTTCTGCACCCGGTTGGCGATGTCGATCTTCTCCGACAGCTTCTTCTTGGCGCCCAGGCGGGTGCGCTCCGCCGTCTCCCGGCTGCGCTTGTTGATCAGCACCTGGGCGGCCATGCGCTCGGCGTCGTCGTGGTTCTCGATGAAAAATACCTGCAGCTGCTGGCGCAGGAACTCGGACATGGCGTCCTGGATGAACTTGTTGGTGATGGCCTTTTTGGTCTGGTTTTCATAGCTGGTCTGGGTGGAGAAGTTGCTGCTCACCAGCAGCAGGCACTCCTGCACGTCGGGGAAGGTGATCTTGCTTTCGCCCTTGGTGTATTTGTTGTTCTCCCGCAGATATTTGTCCAGCGCCGCCACAAAGGCCAGGCGGGTGGCCTTGTCGGGGCTGCCGCCGTGCTCCAGGAAGCTGGAGTTGTGATAGTGCTCCATCAGGTGCACCCGGTTGGAAAAGCACCAGGCGATGTTCAGCTTCACCTTGTATTCGGGCTTGTCCGCCCGGTCCCGGCCCTGGCGCTCCGCCTCCCAGCACACGGGCCGGGTGATGGGGTCGTCCCCGGCCAGCTCGGCCAGATAGTCCCGGATGCCGTTTTCATACAGGAAGTCCTGGGTCTCGAACCTCCCGGGGGACACCTCGCTGCGCAGCCGGAAGGTCACCCCGGCGTTGACCACCGCCTGCCGCTTCATCACGTCCTGGTAATAGTCCAGGGGGATGTCGATGTCGGTGAACACCTCCAGGTCCGGCAGCCAGCGGATGGTGGTGCCGGTTTTCTTCCGGGTCAGGGGGGTGACCTCCATCTGGCCCACGATCTCGCCCCGCTGGAAGTGGAGCTTATACTCATTGCCGTCCCGGCAGACGGTAACGTCCATATAGCGGCTGGCGTACTGGGTGGCGCAGGAGCCCAGACCGTTCAGGCCCAGGGAGAACTCATAGTTTTCCCCGGTGGGGTCGTACTTGCCTCCGGCGTACATCTCGCAGAACACCAGCTCCCAGTTGTACCGCCCCTCCTTCTCGTTCCAGTCCACGGGACAGCCCCGGCCCTGGTCCTCCACCTGGATGGACCGGTCCTGGAACCGGGTGACGGTGATCACCCGTCCGAAGCCCGCCCGGGCCTCGTCAATGGCGTTGGAGAGAATCTCGAACACCGCGTGCTCGCAGCCCTCCAGCCCGTCGGAGCCGAAAATGACGCCGGGCCGTTTCCGGACCCGGTCCGCTCCCTTCAGGCTGGAAATGCTGTCGTTGTCGTATACTTTTTTCTTGGCCATATCCTTCCTCCGGCGGCCGAAGCCGCCAATTCTCCAATATACAAATCCTATTTTAACGCAAAAATTTCCGTCTGGCAAGAGCCGGACGGGGATGGGGAAAAAATGTTTTTCCGGGGCAAAAAGTTGCAGGCGGCGGGGCCGCCATAACAAACCGGCAACCGGCGGGATATCATGCGCCGCAAGGGTTTTGCACATTTTCCACCGGGTTTTCCACAGCATTATGTCAACAAGGAAAACCGCCAAAAATGCTGGAACCCAGCGGGAGGGGGCGCAAAGCGCCGCCGGTCCGCGAAAAATGCAGACCGGCGGCGGCACATGTCTCACAGCCAGCTCTGGTCGAAGCCGTAGGGCAGCAGCTCCCGCAGGCGGAAGCTCCTGGCCTGCCCCTGACCGTTGAGGCAGATGACCTCCATCTCCGGGGCGAATTCCATCATCACCTGGCGGCAGGAGCCGCAGGGCACGCAGTAGTCCTCACTTTTCCCGGCGATGACGATGCGCACAAAGTCCCGGTGCCCCTCGCTGACGGCCTTGAAGATGGCGGTGCGCTCGGCGCAGATGGTGCAGCCGTAGGCGGCGTTTTCAATGTTGCAGCCGGTGAAAACCGTGCCGTCGGCGCACTCCAGCGCCGCCCCCACCGGAAAGTGGGAATAGGGGATATAGGCCCGGTCCAGCATGGCCACAGCGGCCTGGCAAAGCTCGTCTCTTGTCACGAAGCAAGTCTCCTTCCGTGATGTTTCTGAAGAAAATTGTAGTATAAATTCCGCCTTTCGTCAAGTCCTATCCGCCGTAGGGGGCAATGGTGACGCCGGTGTAGTACCAGTGGAGAATTTCCTGCCAGGACTTCCCCTCCTGGGCCAGGCGGTTGGCGCCGTACTGGCTCATGCCCACCCCGTGGCCGAAGCCGGTGACGCGGAATGTGACCCTGTCCGCCGCGGCCTCCGCCGTGAAGCACGCCGACCGCAGGCCAAACAGGCTCCGGACCTGGGTGCCCTCCACCGTGATGCCGCCGATGCAGATGCTCTCCACCCGGCCGGAGGCGTTTTCCACCCGGCCGGTGATCCAGGTTTCCGGCCCTCCGGCAAAAGACGCCTCCGGATAGGCCGCCAGGAAGGTCTGCTGAAACTCCGCCGCCGGGATTTCCTTGACGCTGTAGTAATTGGGCACGGTGTCCTCCCCCTCGGGGCTTTCCACGCTGTGCAGATACGGCAGGGTGGACACCCACACGTCCCCGGAGTTGGCGGTGACCCCGGCGGAGGAGGAGTGGAAGGCCGCCAGAATGGGCTGGCCGTTGTAGAGGATCACCTGGCCGTCGGTGTCCCGAACGGCCTGCTGGACCTTGGCCTCGTATTCGGCGGCGTGGTCCCCCCACTTTTCCGCCGCCGCCTGGGCGGAGGTGTAGGCATTGCAGCAGCGGTAATCCATGCACACGTCGGCGTCCGGGTGGGCGGCCTTCCGGCCGGAGGCCATGTGGTAATAGATGAAGGTCCGCTCCGCCACGGCCTGGGCGTCCAGGGCCTGCTGGTGGAAGGCGGCGGGCATCTCCCCCCGGACCACCCCGGGCAGGTATTCCGCCATGGTCATCTCCACCACCTGCTCCCCGTCCCATACCCGCAGCACCGTGTCGGCATCGGCGGCGGGTTGTCCCGCATTTTCGCCGGTCTGTCCCGGGTCAGCCCCCGGGACGGAGCGGGACACGTCCGGCGCAGCTCCGCTGCTCAGCCATCCCCCGCCGAACAGCAGCACCGTCAGCAAAAGCCCCGCCGCCCAATAACGCATGTCCATCCCTCCTGTGGCTTTTTGCTGAGTATATGCCCAGGCCCCCACCGGCAGAACAAACCCCGGCGGGATTTTCCCGCCGGGGTGAAGGGGTCGGATGCTCAGCCGAAGCTGCGGTTGGAGCGGAGGGTCACCTCCACGTCGAACTGCTGGCCGTCCCGGAGGATGGTCAGGGTCACGGTGTCTCCGATGATGTGGCTGCGCCGGGCCGTCAGTAGGTCGGAGGTAACGGACACGGCCTGGCCGTCTGCCGCCAGGATCACGTCCCCGGCCCGGATGCCCGCGTCGGCCGCGCCGGAGCCGGCGCTGACCTCCATGACCTGGACCTGGGTGCCGCCGCCGTCCCTTTCCACGGTGGTGACGGTGATGCCCAGGGAGGGGGCGCCCCGGTAGTGGCCGTTGGCGATGAGGTCGTTGACCACGAAGCTGACGGAGCTGATGGGCAGGGCGAAGCCCAGGCCCTCCACCGTGGCCTCGGTGCTGTCGGTGGTGCTCATTTTCAGGGTGTTGATGCCGATGACCTGGCCGTATTCGTTGATCAGGGGGCCGCCGGAGTTGCCGTTGTTCAGGGCGGCGCTGGTCTGCAGCAGGGTCATGGTCTTGCCGTCCACCTCCACGGCGCGGTTGACGGCGGAGATGATGCCGCTGGTCATGGTGCCCCGCAGCTCCACCCCCAGGGGGTTGCCGATGGCATAGGCGGTGTCGCCCACCTGCACCAGGTCGGAGTTGCCGAACTCGGCGGCGGGCAGGGGATTCTGGGGATCGGCCTTCAGCACGGCCAGGTCCTCCTCCTCGTCAAAGCCCACTAAGTTCACCTCATAGGTGACGCCGGTGTCCAGGGCCACCCAGCAGCTTTTGCCGCCGGAGATCACATGGGCGTTGGTGATGATATACCCGTCGGAGGTCATGATGACGCCGGTGCCGATGGAGGCCCCCTCCGACTGCTCGGACACCACGGTGACCACGGAGGGATTCACCTTGGCATATACCTCCTGGGCCGTCAGGGGCTGGCCCTGGGGGTCCCGGCAGGCCAGGCGCACGCCGGGGTCTCCCTGGATTTTGGGGATGGTGGTGGTTTTGCTGCCGAAAATGTCCACAATGCTGCTGGGGTTGTCGCCGTCGCCGTCGGGCAGGGGCCGATGCTGGCCGCTGCCGCTGCTGCCGCCCAGTATGGCCGCCAGCACCACCGCCGCCACCGTCACCGCCAGCACGGCCAGGGAGATCCACAGCCACAGACGGCTGCGGCGCTTCTCCTTTTTGGCGGCCTGCTGCCAGACGTTCTGGGGCATGGGGTCCCGCTGGACATAGTAGCTGACCACCTCCCGGCCCTGGGGCTCCTGGGGAATGTACCAGGAGACTACCTCCTTCGGCTCCTCCGGGGCCGCTTCCGGGGTCTCCGGCAGGTCCGGATTTTCCGGGGTCTCCGGGCAGATATCCTTGTTTTCGTCTGTCATAGCAAAAGTTCCTCTCATGTATTGCGCATGGGGTGGGCCAGCTGAACGGTGAAGCTGAAGGAGGTGACGCCGTTTTCGCTGGTGACGGTGATCTTCTCCTTATGCTGGGACAGGATGGTTTTCACCACGTACAGGCCCAGCCCGTAGCCGTCCTTGTCCTCGCTGCGGGATTTGTCGGATTTGTGGAAGCGCTCGAACAGCAGGGGAATCTCCTCCGCCGGAATGGTGTGGCCGGTGTTGCGCACGGTGACCACTGCCTTGTCGCCGCCGGTCTCCGTCAGCCCCAGGTACAGGGTGGACCCGGGGGCGGCGAACTTGGCGGCGTTTTCCAGCAGGTTATAGATCACCTGGGTGATCAGGTCGTTGACCCCCTGGACCATGACGGAATCCTCCGGGATGTCCGCCTCCACGTCCAGGCCCCGGTCGGTGATCTTCTGCTCCATGGACAGCAGGGCCAGGCGCATACTCTCGCACAGGTCGAAGTCCTCCTTCTTCATGTCCTGCTGGGACTGAATCTGGGAGATATCCAGCATCCGGCGGACCAGGCGGCTGAGGCGGCGGCTTTCGTCGGAGATGATCTGGAGATATTTCCGCTCCTTCTCCGGGGGAATGGTGCCGTCCAGGATGCCGTCGGTATATCCGGCGATGGTGGTCATGGGGGTTTTCAGCTCGTGGGAGATGTTGGCAATGAACTCGCTTCGCTGGCGCTCGGTTTCCGCCAGGGAGTCGGCCATGTTGTTGAAGGACGCCGCCAGCTCGCCGATCTCGTCGCTGCGGCCGGTGTCCTGCATGCGCACGTCGAAGTTTCCGGCGGCATAGGACCGGGTGGCCTGGACCATCTCCCGGATGGGCTGGATCTGGCGCATGGAGGTCAGGGAGCTGGCCACAAAGGAGATCAGCAGGATGATGGCCGAGGTCATGAAGAACAGGCCGATGAAGGAGCGCCACATGCTCATCAGGGACCGGGCGTCCATCACCGCCAGGACCATGCCCACGGTGCCGCCGTCCTCCTGGGTGACGGGCACCGCCACCACGAACTGCCGGATGTCGTATGCGCCGCCGATGCTGCTGCGGCCCTGGTAAAAGCCCTTGTCCCCGAAAACGGCGTCCTGAATCTCCTGGGGGACGGACACCACCTGGCCTCCCAGCCGCTGATCGGAGGTCAGCAGGGCGTAGCCCTGGTCGTTGCACAGGAGAAAGTCCGCCTTGGTAAGCCCGGCGGCCAGGGCGATGAGATTCTGCAGGCTGGGGCTGGCGGTCTGCCCGCCGGAGGCCAGATAGTCCCCGGACATGTTGGCAATGAGCTCCGCGTGCTGGCGCATTTCGCTGCGCCGCTCGGACACGGTGTCGTTATAGCTCAGGGCGTAAAACGACACGCCCAGCAGCAAAAGCGTCAGCAGCACCATGCCCGCCGTCAGCAGGAACTGCTGCCAATAGAGACTGTCGAACCGGCGGCGGAACCGGGTGATCTTTTCCTGGCTCATTTCACTTCAAACTTATAGCCCACGCCCCACACGGTTTTCAGCTCCCACTGGTCGGACACACCCTCCACCTTTTCCCGCAGGCGCTTGATGTGCACGTCCACGGTGCGGGAGTCGCCGAAATAGTCGAAGCCCCACACCTCGTCCAGCAGCTGGTTGCGGGTATACACCCGGTTGGGGGTGGAGGCCAGGTGATACAGAAGCTCCAGCTCCTTGGGGGGCGTGTCGATCTTCCTGCCGTCCACCAGCAGCTCATAGCTGTCCAGGTCGATGACCAGCTTGTCGAAGGTCAGGCGCTTTTTGGTGTCGTCGGGGATCTCGCTGCGGCGGAGCACCGCGTTGATGCGGGCCATCAGCTCCTTCATCTCGAAGGGCTTCACCAGATAGTCGTCGGCCCCCATTTCCAGGCCGGTGATCCGGTCGTTGACCTCGCTTTTGGCGGTGAGCATGATGATGGGGGTCTTGGCCTTTTCCCGGATGTGGGCGCACACGGCCCAGCCGTCCATCACCGGCAGCATGATGTCCAGCAGCACCATGTCCGGGGCCTCCCGGTCAAATTCCTCCACGGCCTTGCCGCCGTCGTAGGCGATGCGGACGTCGAACCCCTCTTTTTCCAGGTACATGCGGATCAGGTCGGAGATATTGCGGTCGTCCTCGACCACCAGAATGTTGCGTGCCATGCGCTTTGCCTCCCACTTGTGAGTATCGTTGGTGTTTTTCTTTATTATACCGCCCCGGCCGGGACTTTCCTGAACTTTCTGTAAATTCAGACATACCAGATAGGACAGTATACCACAAAAATCCGGGTTTGTATAGATTTTCGGGGGCTTGAGACTGTCGAAAAAGTCTTTTTTGACAAGCTGAAGCCCCCGGCCGGGGCCGGAGGCTTGGAAAAATCCTTATTCGGCGCTTTTGCGCTTGGTCTTGCCGTAGCCATAGCCGTAGCCGTAGCCATACCCATAACCGTAGCCGTAGCCATAGCCGGAGGAGGAGCCCCGGACGTTGGCGGCGCAGTTGAACACAAAGCCGGCCATCCGGGCGTCGGCCCCGGCCAGGGCCTGGATGCCCTCGAAGATCTGGGTGGTGGCGGCGAAATCCTCCCGGATGACGTAGATCACCCGGTCCACATGGCGGCACATGGCCAGGGCGTCGGCCATCATGGCGCAGGGCGGCGTGTCCAGCACGATGTAGTCAAACATGGGGCGCAGGGTGTTTATCAGCGCCTCCAGCTTGTCGTATCGCAGCAGGTTCATGGGGGCGTGGATGGGCTCGCTGCCGGCAAAGACGTACAGGGACGTCTCCTCATAGCGCAGGAAGTGCACCTGGTCCAGGCTGCCGGACAGGCACTGGCCCAGGCCCTCGGAGGGCTTGGTGATGCCCAGCAGGGCCTTGTCGCTGGGGCCCCGGAGGTCGCCGTCGATCAGCAGGACCTTTTTTCCCTCCCGGGCCAGGGACAGGGCCAGGTTCACGGACACGGAGCTTTTCCCCTCGGAGGGGATGGAGCTTGTGACCATGATGACCTTGTCCTCGTCCTTCAGCTGCCGCAGCAGCTTCAGCCGCAGCAGGCGATACGCCTCGCAGAAGGCGCTGTCGGTCTGCATGCGGGTGATCAGCAGCCCCTGCTGGGGGCCGTTTTTCCGGCGCTTGGGGGCCGTGCGGGGGATGGAGGCCAGGGCCGTCAGGCTTACCAGGCGCTTGACGTCGCCGGTGGAGGACACCGTCCGCCGCAGGGCGGCGGCCACGATGAGCACCGCCAGCGCCAGCACCACGCCCAGGGCCGCGCCCTTGACGGCGCTGCGCACCCAGGGATCGGCGTTATACGGCGCGTCCGGCAGGGAGGGCTCCTGGTTCACCACCAGCTGCGTTTCACCCAGGACCAGGCGGTTCACCTGGGGATACACGTCGATGACGGCGCAGAGGATGTCATAGGCGTCCTGGGGACTGGGGCTTTCCACCGTCAGGACGAAGAAGCTGGTGTCCTTGATGGCGGAGGAGGAGATGACGCCGTTGAGATAGGTGACGCCCAGCCGCTGCAGCAGCAGCTCCTGCATGCGGTCGGAGGTCAGCAGATAGGGGAAGGTGTCCGCCACCTGCTGGGCAGCGGATTTGTTGTAATACTGGCTGTAGCCGGAGAGGTCGGTGCCGCCCACAAAGCTGAGATTCACGGAGAACACCGCCTCGGAGCGGTACATGGGCCGGAAGCTGCGGTGGGCCCGCCACCCCATCAGGGCGGCGCACAGCACCACCAGGGCCAGGCACACCGGCCACAGGCGCGTCAGCGCCCGGCCCATCCGCCGCAGCAGGACGGACAGGTCGATGGGCTGGACCTCGGTATTGGTATGGGTCGTGTGTTGTTCCATAGTGCGCCTCACTGCGTCTTACGGGCGGAGTGCTGCCCGTAGCCGTATTTGTCGTATTTCTTGCCATAGCCGTATCCATAGCCGGAGGACCAGGCGGCCAGATGGGCCATATCGTTGAGGATGCAGCCCAGAAACTCCGCCTTACCGGCCCGCAGGGCGTCAATGGCGTCGTTGATCTCCGGTGCGGGGACGGTGTCCTGCCGCACCACCAGCACCGACGCATCGGACAGGTCCGACAGAAGCTCACTGTCGGAGAAGAAGCCCAGGGGAGGGGAGTCGATGATGACGTAGTCATACCGCTCCCGGGCCAGAGCCACCACCTTGGCCAGCTGGTCCGAGGCCAGCAGCTCGATGACGTCGGTATAGGACTTGGTGCTCAGCAGGGAGTGCAGCCCCGTGGCGGGGTCCGTGACGGCGGCGGAGAGGATCTTCTCCGGGGCGGCGGACTCTGTCAGCAGGGTGCCCAGCTCGTTTTTCTGCTTCACGGACAGGCCCAGCATCTCGCTTTGCACCGGGCGGCGCAGGTCCAGGTCGATGAACAGCACGTTCACCCCCCGGGAGGCCAGGGAAATGGCGGTGTTGGCGGCCAGGGTGGACTTGCCCTCCGCCGCGGACACGCTGGAAAACAGGAATACCCGGCGGCCCTTGGCATGCTCATGCTGGAACTTTTCGGCGATGCGGTGGATGGATTCGGTAAAGGCGAAGCTGATGGCCGGGGAGGAGATGTTCAGGTTCCGGCGCAGGCGCTTGCCGCCCCGGCGGGCCCGGCGCTCCCGGCGGCGGTCGTCGAACCAGCCCAGGAGCTTCCGGGTCCGGCGGCCCTCGTGGGGCACGGTGGAGATGATCTTGGCGTCCAGGTCGCTGCGGGCGCCCTCCTGGGTCTGCACCGTGCCGCTGCTGACGCTGGCCCAGGCAACGCCTAGGGCGGTAAGCGCCGCACCGGCGATGGCGGCCATCAGGCAGATCCTGGGCACGTTATAGCTGCGGGAGGGGGCCACGGACAGGCTGGGGGAGTTAAGCTGGGACAGCACCGCCGTGGAGGACACATGGGCCGACAGGGACCCGTAGTTATCGGACACGGCCTTGAGCAGCACCAGGGCCTGACGGGGGGTGTCGGCGGTGACGGTGACCCGGATGAGGTTGGTCTCCCCCAGCTGCTGGGCGGAAACGGCGCCGTTCAGGGGCATGCCCAGATCCTGCTCCATGGTCTGGCGCAGGACCCGGCTCTGCAGCAGCTGGGAATAGGAGGCGGCCACATCGGCGGCGGCGGTGATATTCGTATAGTACAGGTTGCTGGTGCGGGTGGTGACGGAGAAGGTGGTGGAGCTGGTATACTGCTGGGTCACGAAGCACGTCAGCACGATCCACGCCGCCATGGCGCAGGTGAGGGCCGCCAGCAGCAGCATCCACAGCTGCCGCGCCAGCGCCCGCAGGATGCAGAGGGGCTCGATATGGGACCATTGCAGGCCCTGATTGTTTTCATCCATGACGATCCCTCCTTTATTCCACCACCACCGCCAGATAGACGGTATAGCTCTGGCCCTGGGCGGTGACGCTGTAACCCACATGATACGTTCCGGGGACGGACGTGTCCACCGGGGACTCGATGCTGACCTGTCCGGCGGACAGGGCCGTTCCGTCGGGGGCGGTGACGCTTTGGATATACCCGGAGGCATCAAAGGCCGATCCCCGGGGCAGGTACACCAGATAGTCCGACAGGGTGATCAGCTGCGGCCCGCCGGCGGTGATGACCACCTTCAGCGGCAGCACCACCGAGTTGCCTAGGCGGCTGTCCACCTGAGCGGTGACGCTGTATACCCCGGGCTGGCTGTTGATGACGTTCTGGGAGGTGATGCGGATGCCGCTGCTGATGTCGCCGTCCAGCACGTCGGTGGCGGTGAGCCGGTCCAGCAGGGTCACGGTCTGGTTCATAGAGTATACCAGCGGCCGGGACAGGGCGAAGCGGGGGGCCTCGTAATCCGTGTAGCGGACGGTGCGGGTGACGGTGGCCATATTGTTGGCGGAGTCAAAAACGATGTAGGTGACCTGGGCGCTGCTGTCGGTCAGGGAGGGGGACACGCCCTTGATGAGGATCTGGTCCGTCAGGTCCCCGTCCCGGTCGTCGGAGGCCATGACCCCCTGCAGCAGGGCCTCCTCCCCGGCGGTGACGCTGACGTCGATGGAATCGGTGGAGCAGGTGATCACCGGGGGCGTCACGTCCACGGTGAGGCGGCGATAGATCCGCAGGCCGCAGAAGGCCAGCAGGGTCAAGATAAACAGCGCGAGGATCACGCGCTGCATTTTGCAGATGGCTCTCATAGCTCGTCCTCCCTTGGGGAAAAAATAGGCTCGTCCGTCCCCACCAGGGGGCGGTCCTCTAAAATACGGCGGGGGTTCTCCTCCAGCAGCAGCCGGGGGCAGGCGGGGGAAAAATCTTCGGCCAGGGTGCGGCGCAGCAGCTCCATGCGGGTGGTGCGGACGGTGGGCCGGTGGGCGTCGCTGGCGGCGGCGTGGGCCAGTCCCCGCTCCAGCAGCCACAGGGCCGTGTCCTGGGCCCGGCGGCCCAGACGCCCCAGAATGCTGCCCTTGTTCAGCTGAATGACCACGCCGCCCTCAAACCAGCGGCGGATGATGTACGGGTCCCGCTGCACGGCATCGTACCGCTCCGGATGGGCGGCCACCGGAACGAGGCCCCGGCGGCGGATGGCGCGGAAGCACTGCTCCATAAACTCCGCCGACTCGTCAAAATAGAACTCCACCAGAAGATACCGGCCCCCGCCCAGGGTCTGAAGCTGGCGGCGGTCCAGCAGCTCGGGCAGCTCCGGGGTGCAGAACACCTCGGCCCCCGGGTGGATGCGCAGAGGGATGCCCTCCTGCTCCAGGGCCTGCCGCAGCCGGGAAAAGCCCGTGCGCAGGGAGGCGGAGCGGTAATTCTTCGGGCCGTCCCCGGGAAGATTGCAGTGGGGCGTGGCGATGATGTCCGTGACGCCGGAGTCCGCCGCCATGCGGGCCATCTGCAGCGAGTCTTCCATAGAGGGGGACCCATCGTCCACCCCCGGCAGAATGTGACAGTGAATATCCACCATGGCGGCGCTTCCTCCTCTCCCAAAGCACAATACGCGAAATTATAATCAAGTATAGCACGTTTCCCCGGGCTTTTCAAGTCGAAGAAAGGCGAATCCCGCCGGTGGACGGCCCCGGGCGGAAAAATCCCCTCCGGCGGGGCCGGAGGGGATGCGGATATTTGCCTGGCGGGTCAGAACAGCTCGGGATACAGGGCCGACACCTGCCGGTACCAGCTCTGATAATCGGACAGGGTGTCGCCGTCCAGGGAGTATACCTGCCATTGGGCGGCGGAGTCGGCGGTGGTCAGGGCCTGCCCCAGGGGATATTTGCCCCGCTCCAGCTCCGTGGGATAGTACATCCCCGCATAGTCGGAGCCGTCGTCATAGGCGGTGAGGAACAGCAGATAGGGCTTGCCGGTTTCCATAGGCAGATAGCCCCCCTGGGTCCACAGGGCGTCGTCTGCGGTGTAGCACTCCTCGGTGATCACCAGCTGCGCCGGGGCCTGACCCTTCAGCACCTGGGTCACCTGGCCGGTGGTTCTGGTGTAGCCGGTGGAAACATTGCCGTCGCTGTAGCGGGAAAGGACGTTTTCCTGAGTCTCCGGGGTGAACACCACGATCAGGTCGCTGACCTCCTGCAATTGGGACACCGTTGCCGCCTGGGTCACCCGGTCCGCGGACAGCCGGTGGACGGTCTGCTGTCTGGCGCCGCAGGCGGTCAGCATCACCAGGGCCAGGGCCAGCAGACAGGAAAGCAGAGCTTTTGCGCGTCTCATGGAAAAGCCTCCTTTATATAAGATACCATCATTATACCATACCCGGGAGGGAGTACAATTGGCAAATTGCAGAATTTTCCGAATGGAATCTATGGCTTTTCCACAAGAACAGACGGATATTTTGAACAAAATGTGAATTTACAGCGTGGTCACAAAGCGCCGCAGGCCGTCGTCCAGCAGCTGGGCGGCCCGGTCCCCCTGTCCGGCGGCGATGAGCTCCGTGAACCGGGCCAGGGTACGCAGGCTCTCCTCCCGGCCCACGGACCGGATATAGCCGGACCAGAACTCCAGGTTCACCTGCATGAAGGCGTTGAACAGCAGGGGCGTGATGGTGTTGCCGCCTAAAAACGTCACCCCCCGGTGATAGCGGAACAGGGCCTGGGCCAGGGCGGCGGTGTCCGGGGCCTCCTCCGCCTGGCGCTGGAGGGCGCGGAGGGTGTCCAGATCGGCGGCGGTGTGGGACGCGGCCAGGTCCCGCAGGGCCGGGGCCTCCAGATAGTACCGCAGGCGCAGGATGCTGCGGGCGGTTTTCTCGTCGGGAAGGCCCCCGTGATAATCCATGATGGCCATCAGCGTTTCCAGGCTGCCGGTCTGGGCATAGTCCGCCACGGTGACGCCCCGGCGGGAGGCGATATCCAGAAAGCCCAGGCGGTGCAGCTCCCGCAGGCCCTCGTGGACCACGGTTTTGCTGATGTGCATGGTGTCGGCCAGCTCCCGCTCCGTGGGCAGCCGGTCCCCGGGCTTCAGCTGCCCGGATAGGATCGCCCCCTCCACCTGCTGGATAAACAGCTCCCGGATAGACGGGGCCACAATGGGACGGAAATCCATGACATATCCTCCTTCTGGTCAGACCAGGACCATAAAAATAGGATACCATAACTTTATAAGAACAGTCAATAGCTTTTTGCCCCGGAAATTGGTATCATTAGGGTGAGTTCATGCAGAAAAATCGCCCTTGAGGCGGAGATAAAGGAGATTTCACATGGGAAAGAACATCAACGGCGACCGGCCCACCGCGTTCCCCCTGGAGCAGGAGAAGCTGCCCTTTACCATCCCCGTGGTGGAGGAGCCCCGGCCCAAGATCGCCAAGCTGGTGGCCATGATCACCGACCGGGTGCCCGCCAAGCTCAAGGGCGTCAAGGGCAACGACCCGGAATACTGGGGCCTGGCGGACCTGATCAGCGACGAAATGGCGGACGTGGCCCTGAAGATGGGGGTCCGCAAGCCCAAGACCATCGGGCAGCTGATGAAGCTGACCAAGCTGGAGCGGGAGCCCCTGCAGAAGCTGCTGGACGACATGGCCTGGGTGGGCCTGATCGAGTATAACTGGGAGAATCTGGACGGGAAGAACCCCAACCACGAAAAGCGGTACGTTCTGCCCCAGTTCGTCCCCGGCAGCGCGGAGTTTTTCAATATGCGCCGCAGCCAGATGGACGAGCATCCCCAGGTGGCGGCCTTCTTCGAGCGGATGACCTTCCTGCCTCTGGAAAAGATCACCCCCATGGTGCCTCCCGGAGGCGCCGGCATCGGCATGCACGTGATCCCCGTGGAAAAGGCCATCGAAACGGAGAACGAGGCCGTGGGCCTGGAGAAGATCTCCTATTGGCTGCACAAGTACGAGGGCAAGTACGCCAAGAGCATGTGCTCCTGCCGGGCCAGCCGCCAGTATCTGAACGAGGGCTGCGGCGACGACCCGGAGAGCTGGTGCATCGCCGTGGGCGATATGGCCACCTATATTGTGGAGACGGGCCGCGGGGAATACATCACCTATGACGAGGCCATGGCCATCTTCAAGAAGGCCGAGGACAACGGCTTCGTCCATCAGATCACCAACATCGACGGCGAACAGAAGATTTTCGGCATCTGCAACTGCAACGTCAACGTCTGCAACGCCCTGCGGACCAGCCAGCTGTTCAACACTCCCAATATGTCCCGCAGCGCCTATGTGGCCCGGGTGGAGACGGACCAGTGCGTGGCCTGCGGCCGGTGCGTGGAATACTGTCCCGCCGGTGCGGTGAAGCTGGGCCAGAAGCTGTGCACCAAGGACGGCCCCGTGGAGTATCCCCGCCAGGAGCTGCCGGATGCGGCCAAGTGGGGCCCCGAAAAGTGGGCCGTCGACTACCGGGACAAGAACCGCGTCAACTGCTACGACACCGGTACCGCCCCCTGCAAAACCGCCTGCCCCGCCCACATCGCGGTGCAGGGCTATCTGAAGCTGGCGGCCCAGGGCAAGTACCGGGAGGCCCTGCAGCTGATCAAGCGGGAGAATCCCTTCCCCGCCGTGTGCGGCCGCATCTGCAACCGCCGCTGCGAGGACGCCTGCACCCGGGGCACCGTGGACCAGGCGGTGGCCATTGACGAGGTGAAGCGCTTCATCGCCCAGCAGGATCTGGACGCCGCCACCCGGTTCGTGCCGGAGAAGGTGATCCCCAAGGTAGACGGCGCGTTCGATCAGCAGATCGCCATCATCGGCGGCGGCCCGGCGGGCCTGTCCTGCGCCTATTACCTGGCGGAGAAGGGCTATCGCCCCACCGTGTTTGAAAAGGAGCGCCGCCTGGGCGGTATGCTGGAAAACGGCCTGCCCAGCTTCCGGCTGGAGAAGGACGTGGTCCAGGCAGAGATCGACGTGCTGCGGGAGATGGGCGTTCAGTTCCGCTGCGGCGTGGAGGTGGGCAAGGACGTGACCATTGCCCAGCTGCGGGAGCAGGGCTATCAGGGCTTCTATGTGGCCGTGGGCCTGCAGTCCGGCGGCAGGCTGAACATCCCCGGCGACGACGCCCAGGGCGTTACGGCGGGCATCGACTTCATGCGCCGGGTCAACGGCGGCCAGGAGACGAAGCTGGAAGGCCGGGTGGTGGTCATCGGCGGCGGCAACATCGCGGCAGACGTGGCCCGGACGGCGGTGCGCTGCGGCGCGGAGTCCGTGGACCTGTACTGCCTGGAGAGCTATGACGATATGCCCATGGGCCCGGAGGACCGGGGCGAGTGTGAGCGGGACGGCATCACCATCCACGCCGGATGGGGCCAGACGGAGATCGTCACCGAAAACGGCCATGCCGCCGGGATCCGCTTCCGCAAGTGCCTGCGGGTGAAGAACGACCAGGGCCGCTTCGCCCCGGAATTTGACGACAACGACACCTGCCAGGCCCAGTGCGCCGCGGTGCTGTACTGCATTGGCCAGAAGGTGGATTGGCGGCAGCTGCTGACCGGCACCGCCGTGACCTTCAACCCCAACGGCACCGCCCAGGTGGACCCCATGACCTATCAGACGGCGGAGGCCGACATTTTCGCAGGCGGCGACGCCGTCACCGGCCAGAAGTTCGCCATCGACGCCATTGCCGCCGGTAAGGAGGGCGCCATCTCCCTGCACCGGTTCGTCCAGAAGGCCGCCCTGACCATCGGCCGCAACCGCCGGCAGTTCGTGGAGCTGGACAAGGAGAACGCCCTGATCCCCGTGGGCTTTGACAACACCCCCCGCCAGCGGATCGGGTACAACGAGGCCCTGCGCCGGACCTTCCGGGACGAGCGCATCGCCTTCACCGCCCAGCAGGTCCAGAAGGAGACGGCCCGCTGCCTCAGCTGCGGTGCCTCCGTGGTGGACCCCAACAAGTGCATCGGCTGCGGCGTGTGCACCACCAAGTGTGCCTTTGACGCCATCCACCTGCACCGGGAGCGTCCGGAGTGCACCCACATGATCCCCGCCGAGGACAAGATGAAGGCCATCCTGCCCTACATGGTCAAGCGGGAGATCAAGATCCGCAAGGCCGGGAAGAAGTAATGCACGAGCTGGGAATCGTATTTCATGTGATCCGGGCCGTGGAGAACATCGGCCGGGAGCAGGGCCTCACCGACGTGGCGTCGGTGACCCTGGAGCTGGGCCAGGTGTCCGGCGTGGTGCCCCACGAGCTGGAGAGCTGCTGGAAATGGGCGGCGGCCCGGACGGAGCTGATGCCCCGGGCGGCGCTGCACATTGAAACGGTCCCCGCCGTCACCCGCTGCGGCGGCTGCGGCCGGGACTACGACACCGTACCCCAGGGCCGGACCTGCCCCTATTGCGGCAGCGAGGACACCTGGCTGGTGCAGGGGAACGAAGTGAATATCAAGGAGATCGAGGCGCAGTAACGCGCCGTCTGCGCCCCCGCTTGCCGTTGACAAGCGGGGGCGCAGGGCGTATAATGGGCTCATAATCCAATATGGGAATGCATTGAGAGTCTGAGTCATGCACAGGGAACGTCCGGGAGACCGGGCGGGCTTTGGCATGGCTCTTTTTTCACGGAAAGGAGAGATCGCTATGTACGATGCCGTCATCATCGGCGGCGGCGCGGTGGGCTGCGCCGTGGCCCGGGAGCTGAGCCGCTGGCAAGTGAAAATCTGTCTGGCGGAGCAGGGAGAGGACGTATGCGTGGGCACCAGCAAGGCCAATTCCGCCATTGTTCACGCCGGGTTCGACGCCCCCACCGGCTCTATGAAGGCCCGGTTCAACGTGGAGGGCAGCCGCCGGATGGAGGCGCTGTCCCGGGAGCTGGACTTCCCCTATCGCCGCAATGGGGCCCTGGTGGTGTGCTTTGAGGAGGCGGGCCTGCCCCGGCTGGAGGAGCTTTTGCAGCGGGGCCGGGCCAACGGCGTGGAGGGCCTGGAGATCCTCCGGGGCGGCAGGCTCCATGAGCTGGAGCCCGCCCTGTCGGAGAAGGCCGTGGCCGCGCTGTACGCCCCCACCAGCGCCATCATCTGCCCCTTCGGCATGACCATCGCCCTGGCGGAAAACGCCGCCCATAACGGCGCGGAGTTCCGCTTCGACACCCGGGTGGAGACCATCCGCCGCACCGGGGAGGGCTATGTGCTGGAGACGTCCCGGGGGCCGCTGGAGACCCGGGCCGTTATCAGCGCCGCCGGTGTGTGGGGCGACGTGCTCCATAACCAGGTCTGCGGCGACACCGCCTGCATCGTGCCCCGGCGGGGGGAATACTGCCTGCTGGACAAGAAGGACGGCGGCCTGGTGCAGCGGACCGTTTTCCAGCTGCCGGGCCCCATGGGCAAGGGCGTGCTGGTGACGCCTACGGTCCATGGCAACCTGTTGGTGGGCCCCACCGCTGCGGATCAGGAGCAGCGGGACCTGACCGCCACCACGGCGGAGGGACTGGCCTATGCCCAGGACATGGCCCGCAAAAGCGTGCCGGGCCTGCCCCTGCGGGACGTGATCACCAGCTTCGCCGGGCTGCGGGCCCATCTGGCGGAGGGGGACGACGATTTCCGCGTGGGGCAGCCTGTCCCCGGCTATTTCGAGGCCCTGGGCATCGAGTCCCCGGGGCTGTCCTCGGCCCCGGCCATCGGGGCCTATCTGGCGGAGCAGGCGGCGGCGTATCTGGGGGCGGCGGAAAAGCCGGACTTCGACCCCCTGCGCCGGGATATCGTCCACCTGCGGGAGCTGCCCATTGAGGAGCGGCAGCGTCTGGCGGCGGAAAACCCCGCCTACGGCAATATCGTGTGCCGCTGCGAGGGCATCAGCGAGGGCGAGATCGTGGACGCTATCCGCCGCACCCCCGGGGCCCGGTCCCTGGACGGGGTGAAGCGCCGGGTGCGGGCCGGTATGGGCCGGTGCCAGGGGGGCTTCTGCACCCCCCGGGTCATGGAGATCCTGTCCCGGGAGCTGGGAGTGCCCCAGACGGAGCTGACGAAAAACGGCGGAGCATCCCGGCTGCTGGCCGGGCGGACCAAGGAGGAAGCATGATGAAACACGTACAGCTTGCCATCATCGGCGGCGGGCCCGCGGGCCTGGCCGCCGCCGCGGCCGCCCGGAAGGCCGGAGTGGAGGACCTGCTGATCATCGAGCGGGACCGGGAGCTGGGCGGCATTCTGAACCAGTGCATCCACGCGGGCTTCGGCCTGCACACCTTCTCCCGGGAGCTTACCGGGCCGGAGTACGCCCGGCGGTTTGCCGGCCAGGTCCGGGAGCTGAACATCCCGTACCTGCTGAACACCATGGTGCTGGACCTGTCGCCGGACCGGGTGCTGACGCTGACGGGCCGGGAGACGGGCCTGGTGCAGCTCAGCGCCGATGCGGTGATCCTGGCCATGGGCTGCCGGGAGCGGCCCCGGGGGGCCCTGAACATCCCCGGCTGCCGCCCGGCGGGCATCTATTCCGCCGGTACCGCCCAGCGGCTGGTGAATATGGAGGGGCTGATGCCCGGCCGGGACGTGGTGATCCTGGGCAGCGGCGACATCGGCCTGATCATGGCCCGGCGAATGACGTTGGAGGGGGCAAAGGTCCACGCGGTGGCGGAGGTGATGCCCTATTCCGGCGGCCTGAAGCGGAACATCGTCCAGTGTCTGGAGGATTTTGGCATTCCCCTGTATCTGTCCACCACCGTGGTGGACATTCATGGCCGGGAGCGGCTGGAGGGCGTGACTCTGGCCCAGGTGGACGGGAACCGCCGCCCCATCCCCGGGACGGAGCGGGACATCCCCTGCGACACCCTGCTGCTGTCAGTGGGTCTGCTGCCGGAAAACGAGCTGAGCCAGCAGGCCGGGGTCCGGCTGGACGCCGTTACCGGCGGGCCGGAGGTGGGGGACGATCTGTCCACCTCCGTTCCCGGCGTGTTCGCCTGCGGCAACGTGCTGCACGTCCACGATCTGGTGGACTTCGTGTCCCAGGAGGCGGCCCGGGCCGGGGAAAACGCTGCCCGGTACCTGCTGGAGCACCGGCGGGAGGGCAAGACCGTCCGCCTGACGGGGCAGAACGGCGTGCGGTACACCGTGCCCCAGTATCTGGACCCGGAGGCCATGGAGGAAACCGTCACCGTCCGGTTCCGGGTGGGCAAACCCTATCGGGACGCCGATCTGGCGGTTTATCTGGACGGACGGCTGCTGCGCCGGGTGCATAAGCGCATTCTCAGCCCCGGCGAGATGGAGCAGCTGACCCTGCGGCGGGCGGACCTGCCCCGGGGGTTGACGCAGATCACCATTCAGGTGGAGGAGGGAGCACAATGAGCATCCGCGAGCTGACGTGTATCGGCTGCCCCATGGGCTGCCAGCTGACCGCCGTTATGGACGGCAGCCGGGTGACGGAGGTCACCGGCAACACCTGTCCCCGGGGGGACGCCTACGCCCGGAAGGAGTGTACCCATCCGGCCCGCACCGTCACCGGCACCGTCCGGGTGTCCGGCGGCGCGCTGCCGGTGGTGTCCGTCCGCACCGCCGGAGAGGTGCCCAAGGAGAAGGTGCTGGACGTGGCCCGGGCGCTGTGCCGGGTGCAGCTGACGGCCCCGGTGCAGGCCGGGGACGTGGTGATCCCCAATGTGCTGGGCACCGGCGTGGACGTGGTGGCCACCCGGTCCGTGTGACCCCGCAAATCACCGGTTGACAGGGAAGCGGGGGGCAGTATATAATAAATTGAATCATCATTCCCTGTTAATTCGATGTTTTTCTCTATGAAATCTAATATTTCATATCAGCAAGGAGGTCTTACATGGACATTTTCGAGAAATGCTATGCCCCGTCCCTGGCCAAGGAGCTGAAGGAGGCGGGGGTGTATCCCTATTTTCACGCGCTGCAATCCCGGCAGGACGTGGAGGTGCAGATGGAGGGCAAGCGCCGGATCATGCTGGGCTCCAACAACTATCTGGGCCTGACCATCGCCCCGGACGTGGTGGAGGCGGGCATTCACGCCCTGGAGCGCTACGGCACCGGGTGCAGCGGCTCCCGGTTCTTAAACGGCACCCTGGAGATGCACCTGGAGCTGGAGGCGGAGCTGGGAAAGTTCCTGCGCAAGCCCGGCATCGTCACCTTCGGCACGGGGTATCAGTCCAACGTGGGCATCATCAGCGCCCTGGTGGACCGGCATGACTACGTCATCTGCGACCGGGAGAATCACGCCTCCATCTATGCCGGGTGCCAGATGAGCTACGGCAAGATGCTGCGCTATCGCCACAGCGACATGGAGGAGCTGGAGAAGTGCCTGCAGCGGGTGCCGGAAAAGAACGGCGCCCTGATCGTCACCGACGGCGTGTTCTCCATGGGCGGCGACATCGCCAAACTGCCGGAGATCTGCGCCCTGGCCAAAAAGTACGGGGCACGGGTCATGGTGGACGACGCCCACGGCCTGGGCGTTCTGGGCCAGGGCGGCCGGGGCACGGCCAGCTACTTCGGCCTGGAGGACCAGGTGGACATCTATATGGGCACGTTTTCCAAGTCCCTGGCGTCCCTGGGCGGATACATGGCGGCCTCGGAGGAGGTGGCGGACTTTGTGCGCCACGCGTCCCGGCCCTTCATCTTCTCGGCGTCCATTCCCCCGGCCAACTGCGCCACGGCCCTGGCGGCCCTGCGGCACCTGGAGCAGCATCCCGAGCTGCCGGAGCGGCTGCGGGAGCTGAGCCTCTATGCCCGCAAGGGCATGACGGACCGGGGACTGAAGATTCGAGAGTCCGCCCTGACGGCCCCCACGCCCATCATCCCCATCTATACCTATGAGACCTACCACACCCTGGAGGTGGCCCGGGAGATCTATGACCGGGGCGTGTATGTGAACCCCACCCTGCCCCCGGCCACGCCGGAGGGGGAGGCCCTGCTGCGGACCAGCTATATGGCCACCCATACCGAGGCCCTGCTGGACGAGGCCATGGACATCATGGCGGACGTGCTGGTGAAGGATCATGAGTGAGATCGCCGTCATCACCGGAGGAACCTCCGGCATCGGCAGGGCCACGGCCCTGTATCTGCGGGATGCGGGCTATACCGTGTATGAGCTCAGCCGCCGGGAGCAGGGGGTGGAGGGCCTGCACCACATCCGCTGCGACATCACCGACGAGGGGCAAGTCCGCGCCGCCGTGGCGGAGATCATGGACCGGGCCGGGCGCATCGACGTGCTGGTGAATAACGCGGGCTTCGGCATCTCCGGGGCGGTGGAGTTCACCGACACGGCGGAGGCCCAGCGCCTGCTGGACGTGAACTTCTTCGGCATGGTGCGGATGAACAAGGCCGTCATCCCCCATATGCGCCAGGCGGGCCGGGGCCGCATCGTGAACCTCAGCTCCGTGGCGGCGCCCTGCCCCATTCCCTTCCAGGCGTACTACTCCGCCGGCAAGGCGGCGGTGAACGCGTATACCATGGCCCTGGCCAACGAGCTGCGGCCCTTTGGCATCACGGTGTGCGCCGTACAGCCCGGGGACATCCACACGGGCTTCACCGCCGCCCGGGTGAAAACCATGGAGGGCGACGACGCGTACGGCGGCCGCATCGGCCGGTCCGTCCAGCGGATGGAGCACGACGAGCAGAACGGCATGGACCCCGCCAAGGCCGGGGCGTTTATTGCCCGGGTGGCCATGAAGCGGCGGCCCAAGCCCATCTATACCATCCGGCTGGACTATCAGTTCTTTGTATTCCTGACCCGGATTCTGCCGGGACGGACGCTGAACTGGCTCATCGGGCTGCTGTATGCAAAATAAGACCTCCTGCCGGGGGTCATTGTGAAAATCGTCCATTCCGGGCCGCCGGACGGGAGCCGATTTTTGCACACAACCACCATTTGCAGGTTTTCCCAAAATCTGATATACTGATTCCACAGCGTGTGGCGTTTCTGCGTAAATCCGGTTGCAGAAGCGCCGCGCTTTTTTTGCGGCAAAAATGCCCGTCTCCGGGGATTTTGCAGGAAGGAAAGTGATATTTTATGGAACATTCCAACGATTTTCTGGGAACGGAGCGTGTGGGGCGGCTTATGGGCCGCTACGCCGTTCCCTGCGTGATCTCCCTGCTGGTGGGGGCCCTGTACAACATCGTGGACCAGATCTTCATTGCCAACGCCGACTATCTGGGGTCCTACGGCAACGCCGCCAACACGGTGGTGTTCCCCCTGACGGTGGTGGCCCTGGCCATCGCCGTGATGGTGGGGGACGGCTGCTGCGCCTTTGTCAGCATGGCCCTGGGCCCGGTGTTCGGTCAGGAGCAGTATGCCCAGATCCCCATGGCGGTGGTGGGCATCGTCATGAAATTCTTCCAGATCGTCATCTCCGCCGTGATCATCGTGAAAACCTATCGGGATCTGGACGCCCCAGCGCTCCGGGCACGATAAAAAGCAGGCAGGGCCTTCGGCTACTCCTGATAGGGGTGCCTTGAAGCGTGTCCTCGGATTAGGCAGGCAGTGCAATTGTACTGTCTGCCTTTTCTGTTGTCTCTCCGCATAGAAGCATATCGTCTGTCTCGTTGAGGTTGAAGTCCCGAAAACAGATGTGGATCTTCTGCGGTGCGTGCTTGGAGTATTTGACCTCTTTCTCATACACGATGATTTTCGCCACAAAGGTGCGGAGCAGTTCCGGAGTCAGTTCCGTCATGTCGGTGAACTTTCTGGCCTTGGCGATGAAGTTCTTGGCGTTGGCCATGCTACTGCGTAGTTTCTCCAGGCGCTCCTCCGTGGCAGGGATGGCTTCGGCCAGCTGCGCTTTCTCCTTGGAGTATGCCTCAGACAGCAAACGGAACTGCTCATTGCTCACCCGTCCCAAGGCGCTGTCCTCATACATCCGCTTGAACACTACATCCAGTTCGCCATCCCGTTTCCGCATCGTGGACAATTCCCGTTCCACCCCCCGGATCTCCTTTGCCACCTCAGTAGATTGCTTTTGCTGAATATATGCGGCGAACCGCTCCGGGTCGCTCCTGGCAAACTCTGTGGCTCTGCGGATTGTTTCCAGCACGATTTCCTTCAGTGCCACTTCCCGGATATAGTGAGCGCTACACACTTCTGCCCCGTCCTTCTTGTAGGTGCGGCAGGTGAAATGATTCTGTTCCGGCTTCATGGTGTGCGCCCGGTGCAATACCATGGGCTTACCGCAGTCCGCACAATACACCAATCCAGAGAACATATTCTGCTCATCCATATTCGTGCGGCGGCGCTTATGAGATCGCACCTCCTGTACGATATCCCAGGTTTCCTGATCCACCAGCTCTTCATGAGTATTCTCAAAGATAAGCCACTCTGATTTGGGGCGTTCACATCGTTTTTTGTCCTTGTAGGACTTGGTGCTGTAGCGAAGGTTGACCGTGTGCCCAAGGTAGACCATGTTCTGAAGCATATCCGCCACCATGTCGCCAGTCCAGTTGTAGGGCCGCTCTGCATTCAGCCCGGAATGGGATGTGCCGAATTTCGTATAGGCGTACATGGATGGACTGTAGATGCATTCTTTCTTGAGCTGCTTTGCAATCTGGGCTGGTCCCATTCCGCCGGCGCACATGGCGAAGATGCGTTTGACGACAGCCGCCGCCTCCTCATCCACCAACAGAGGAGAGTCCTTGGTTGCACCCTTGCGGTAGCCGTAAGGAGCTCGTGTCCCCACCCGGATTCCCCGCTGTGCCTTGGCGTTCACTACATTCCGCACCTTGCGGCTGCAGTCCCGCACGTGCCATTCATTGAACAAATTCTTGAAAGGCATCAGCTCGTTGCTGTTTTCATACTTGGTGTCAACATTGTCGTTGACAGCGATGTAGCGCACATCATTGGAAGGGAATATCTCCTCGATATAAAGACCGGTGTGCAGTTGGTTTCTTCCAAGGCGGGAAAGATCCTTTGTGATGATGACGGCGATGTCGCCGTTGCTCATGTCATCCATCATCTGTTCAAAGGCTGGGCGATTGAAATTCGCGCCGGAATAGCCATCGTCCACATAAAATCTGGTGTTCTGGAACCCATTCTCATCGGCGTACTTTTGCAGGATAAGTTTTTGAGACGAGATTTGTCAAGGTGGTTTTCTGCATTGAAGCCATTGATCGTAAGAATATCTTATTTCAAAGAATTGACATTGCGGTAAATATTAACATGGCCTGCACTACTATGTACGGATATTATTAAGGCAACACCGGACAAATAACATGTGCAGCATATAGCATTTTACACAAAATTTTAGCACTTGCTCTATGAAAAAAATAGAAAGGCAAAAACGAAATAAATCAAAAGTTGACTGCTCCAAAATATAGGTTATAATCAAAACATAAGGAAATGAAACGAAATAAAAAGAAATGTCGGCAAAACAATGACATGGGATCCTTGCATTCCCGATGCTCTGAAAATTTGTTAGATTGTACTGCATTGCCCTTATGATGCACTACATAAATTTATTTATTTTACAAAACGGAAGGAGAACAAAATGAAAAAGGTCGTTTCAGTATTTCTGGCATTGATAATGCTACTTTCGCTTGCTGCATGCGGATCGAAACAAGATGACAAGCAAGAGGGTGCACCCGTTGAACTGAAGCTATCACAGTCAACACCAGCCGACAATCCGGTCAGTGAAGCTCTGACTTATTTGTCCGAGACTGTAAATGAGCAGTCTGGCGGGAATGTTCAGATCAAGGTTTATTTTGATGCTGCTTTGGGCAGTGAACCGGAGAGCATTGAAGGCTTAAAGTTAGGCACTGTAGATATGGCTCGCGTGGCTACTGCCAACATGGCCTCTTTTGTTCCTGAGTTGGATCTGTTCAATCTTCCCTTCCTGTTCAGAGATTCCGACCATTTTTGGAATGTACTCAATGGTGAAGTCGGCAATTATATCAAGGAAAAGTTTGAGGAAAACGGCTTTAAGCTGCTGGCCTATTATGAGGATGGTGCCAGAAATGTGTATGATGCCAAAAAGTTCATCGAAACCGCTGACGATTTCAAGGGTGTTAAGATTCGCACTATGACTTCCACGCTGATTACCGAGGCATTTGAGGCCATGGGTGCTGCACCCACTCCCATGAATTTCGGTGAGCTGTATACTTCTTTGCAGCAAGGTGTGGTTGAAGCCGGCGAGAACAACTTCTCCACGATTTACACATCCAAGCAGTATGAGGTTGCTCCCTACATCACGGAGACCGAGCACTATCGCATTCCCAGCGTGCTGATCATGAGCCTGGACAAGTGGAACAGCCTGAGTGCAGAGCAGCAGGATTATCTTCAGAAAGCTGCTGATGCGTCTCGCGAGTGGGAGATTCCCCACTTTATTGAAGCCGACCAGAGTTATCGGCAGATGTTGGTTGACGCCGGTGTGAAGATTCAGGATTTTTCTGATTCCGAAAAGGAGATTCTTCTGGATAAGCTGGCTGATGTTTACGCTAAATGCAACGAAGCTGTAGGTAATGACCTGGTAAACAAGATTATTGCTACAAAGTAAGCGGAAAAGTCAGGCGTCTTTCTTTCAACGCTGAGGGAAAGACGCCTACTTTTCTACAGGAGGAAACAATATGAAGAAAGCGAAGTCTATTTTGGACCAAATCATCAACTTCGTTCTTGTGTTCATCACATCCGTAATGTGTGTGGTGGTATTTTGGCAAGTATTCACACGCTTTATTCTGGGGGCCCCCTCTACCTGGACGGAAGAGGCCGCCAAATACATGATGATATGGATTGCCTTTTTAGCCGGAAGTATGGGCTTGAAAACCGGCACGCATATCGGACTGACCGCATTGGAGGACAAGCTGCATTCCCCGACGGCAAAATTGGTATTGAAGATCATTATCTGTGCCCTTTGCGTTGTGGCCGGAGCCATCATATTTTACTACGGCATCATTTTTACCAAAGCAGGTGCTATGAAGACAGGCTCTGCGGTGAACATTCGCATGTCTTATATTTATGTGATTATCCCCATCAGTGGTGTCCTAACCATTCTGAACTCGATTGAAAATGTGGTAGGGCTCATTAAAAGTCATAATGTCCAAGAGAGAGGAGATGTTGAAAAATGATAGGAGTATTGTTTATCTCTCTGGCCGTTCTGGTCCTGATTGGACTGCCGGTTTCTTTTGCGATCTTACTGTCTTCCGCTCTGGCAATCCTATCGTTGGACGGTGCCCTTCCTTTAACGCTTATTGTGCAGAGAATCTATACGGGCATTGACTCTTTTCCGTTGATGTGTATCCCCTTTTTCGTTTTAGCCGGTGAGTTTATGGGTGCCGGAAACATTTCGCAAAGATTGATAAACTTTGCAAATGTGTTTGTCGGGCGCATCCGCGGCGGACTTGCTCATGTTAATATCCTGGCCAGTATGCTTTTTGGTGGCGTTTCCGGGTCTGCAACGGCAGATGTCTCCTCTCTGGGAACGATTTTGATTCCGACCATGAATAAATCGGGATTTGACGATGACTTTTCCGTTGCGGTGACCGCAACAAGCGCAACCATCGGAATCATTATTCCGCCCAGCAACCCGATGATTGTGTATGCCACGGTTGCCTCTGGCGTTTCTATTTCCAGCATGTTTTTGGCAGGTGTGATCCCCGGAATACTGATCGGACTTTCCCTGATGGTTATGTCCTATATTATTTCTGTCAAACGAAACTATCAGACCGGAGAGCGCATCAGCTTCCGCCAGGCAATCCGGTATTGCGGAGAAGGCATTCTTCCTTTGATGACATTTATCATCATTTTGGGTGGTATTCTTGGCGGAATTTTTACTCCCACAGAGTCTGCGGTAGTGGCTGTTTGGTATTCCTTCTTCATTTCTGTTTTTGTTTACAAAACAGTGAAGTTCAAGGACATCCCCCGGCTTTTACTCAGAAGCGCATTGACGACTGCATCCGTTCTGTTTCTGATTGGCGTGTCCTCTATTTTTGGCTTTCTGCTTGCATATGAAAATGTCCCGGAGACGATTGCCAACTTTATGTTCTCTATCACAGATAACAGGACAATACTTCTGTTGCTCATGTTCCTTGCCTTCCTGGTTATTGGCATGGTCATGGACCTGTCTCCCGCACTGATTATTTTCGTACCAATCTTCCTCCCAATTGCCACTCAGATCGGTATGACAGCTGTCCAATTTGGCCTCTTCATCATCTCTGCGCTGGCAATTGGTCTTTATACACCGCCGGTTGGTGCCGTTCTGTTCCTGTCATGCAGTATCGGGAAAATATCTCTGCAAAAAGCTACCAAGGCCATCATACCCTTTATGCTGATGATGATTATTGTGGTTCTGCTGATTATGTTTATTCCGGAGATTACGATGTGGCTGCCGTCTCTTGCTAAAACCAAGCTGGCCGGTTTGGCTGGGTGATGGTAAACGATATAGATACTCGGTGCAGAAGTGTGGGAACACTTCTGCACCGAAAAGGAAATTGAATCGGTTCTTATCGCGTCAGACGCATTTTTATGCCCAGTCGGCGAAACTCCTGCTGATACGCTTCTGGAATCTTATCTGAAACAATGCCCGCTATATCCGACAAGGCTGCAACGGGGTGCATAGCAATGTGGTCGAACTTATTATAGTCAGCCATTAGATACCAGCTTCTGGCAATGGAGGGCAGTTGATGATAAATATAGGTGCTGATAACGGAATTCACGGTCAAACCGGTCAGCATATCGATTCCCGAAACACTGGTAAATGCTTTGTTCACATATACACTGCTTATAAATGCCTTTGGATTTTCCGGGCTGGAAAACATTGTACTTCTGTTATCTACGGAAGTTACTTCTCCACCCAGAAGATAAATCCTGAACTTTTCATAGGGAAGATATTGCAGAGCAGTAATGTTGTTGGTGACAATGGCAAGATGCTCAAAGGCTTTCAGGCGCTTAGCCAAGTAACAGCATGTCCGGCCTGATCCGATGAAAATACTGTCGCCGTCATGGATTTCCTCACAGGCGGCATCTGCCAATGCACTTAAAGTCGGATCATCTATATGCAGAACATTTTGGGATTTCTGGGTCAGCACAGCGCCGCCATATACCCGTTTCAGAAAACCATCATCCTCCAATTGCGAAAGATCCTTACGAATGGTCACCGAACTGGTCTGAAAGCGCTCGCATAATTCGCCAACCGAAACGCGGCCATGCGCTAAGAGCAAGGCTTTTATTCCATCAATCCGATCTATTTTCATATTTCAATTTCCCCCATAGTTCTAATCTTTTTCGTATGCCATGTCCTACTGTAGTAAGATTATACATCAAGTGACTCATTAAAACAATAAAAATAAAAAGAAAATCGTATATTTTCGAAATAAAATAGCACGCAAATTACTTAGGAGTGAAATTATATGGACAAATCATTTAAGCAGTATGATTTACTCGCTGCGGGCAGAGCCGGCATTGACTTCAACCCAGTTCATATTGGGCACACTTTTGCTTTAACACCCGAGTTTACAAAGTCTGTTGGTGGTTCTCCCTCCAATATTGTCATCGGAGCGGCCAAGCTTGGGCTGCGTACGGGTTTTATCGGTAAAACCTCTTATGATGGAATGGGGGAATATATCTGTCAGACATTTCGTCATTTCGGGATCGGAACAGAGGGCTTAGTTTTTGATCACACCGGCGCACGAAATTGCCTGGCGATTCTGGAAGTGATCAGTTCAGAGAACAGTGGCGCCTATGAGTCTAAAGGAGACGATTGTTTTCATGGCACATATCTTTATCGTGAAAAAACCGCGGATATGTTATTGTGTGCAGAGGAAATTTCCGAGGAACAGATTGCAGCATCAAGGTCGGTCGTTGTAACGGGTACCGCTTTTTCCATGGAACCTTCCCGCAGCGCAATGTTTCGGATTTTAGAGCTTGCGCGAAAACATCATGTCACAACGGTGCTGGATCTGGACTATCGGCCCTATGGATGGACAGGTCTGGAAGAAGCCTCTGCATGCTATCAGAAGATGTTGCCGCAATGCGATATTATACTGGGCAATAGGCAGGAGTTCGATGTGGTTGAACTAACTGCCATGCCGGAGAACAAAGATAATCGCGTATCTGCCGAAACCATGCTAAAGAACGGTGCTGATATTGTCATCGTGAAAGATGGCTCAAATGGTTCGTGGGGATACAGTAAAAATGCGGCGCCAGTATTCCGGGCATGTATTCCTACGAAAATTCTCAAGACTTTCGGCTCGGGCGATGCTTATGCAGCCGGATTCATGTACGGGTTCCTGAATGGACATTCCTTGGCGGAAAGTATTGAATTTGGCACAGCCAATGCATCTCTTGCCTTGGCTGGAGGAATCAGCTGCTCGGAATCCATGCCGTCCGTTGATCAAATGCTGGCGCACCGGGAAAAAAGCCTGAGTTGTTGGGAGGGAAACAAATGAACAACTTAAACTATCAAGTTAGGCTGGCATCTCATCGTGATTACATTATCCCGGGGTTTAATGTTTTTGGCTATGAAGACGCACTGGCTGTTATCCACGCAGCGGAAAGCTATCAGTTGCCTGTTATGCTGATGGTAAATCGAGACGCCAATCAAGTGATGGGAGTAGAGCACTGGGCAGCTTTGCTTGGTTCTCTGGCTAAGAGTGCCAAGGTGCCCGTTGGAATCCATCTGGATCACTGTGATGATATAGATCTGATTTGCCACGCTGTGGATTGTGGATTTACCTCTGTTATGTATGATGGTTCCCACAGTCCCCTGGAGGAAAATATCCGCAACACGAGGAAAATTGCAGACTATGCGCACCGGCACGGTGTTGCAGTAGAGGCCGAAGTCGGAACTGTGCCCTATAGTGATAAGGGCGAGACAACAATCGGATACACAGATATAGAAGAAGCCCGACGCATGTCAGAAGAAAGCGGCGCAGATTGGCTGGCCGTTTCGGTGGGCAATGTACATCGCTTGACGACACGCAAACAGCGTATAAATTTTGAATTGCTCCATGAAATCGAGAAGGTGTCACAACTTCCCCTTGTTTTGCATGGCTCCTCCGGCGTCCTGGAGAGCGACATGATTGCTCTTCGTGCGTCAAGTGTCGGAAAAGTGAACATCGGAACTGCATTGCGGCAAGCCTTTGGCAGTAGTCTGCGGAAGAGCGTGCTGAGCAGCGCGCCGGAAGTTTTCGATCGGCTGGCCCTGCTTAAAACGGTAAATGAAGACATGGAAGCAAAAGCAAAAGAATTGATCAAACTTTTGGTGAATCAGGAAGGAGAATAGAATTATGAAAATTCATCAGAACAAGCCTTTTGAAGAAGGATATCATGCCATTACAGAATTGAATGGAAAGTGCAGCGATATGATGATGGACTTTGGCATCCTCAAGTTGAAAAATAACACCACTTTTGAGGACACCAAGGAACTGGAGCGCATTTATGTGCTTCTGTATGGAGAAATCCAGGTCACTTATAACGGGAAAACAGTTACAGCCAAACGTTATAGCTTTTTGGACGATGACCTTTGGTGTCTGGATATGCCTAAAAACGGTGATGTTAAAATCACGGGTCTGGCTGAAGACAGCGAGGTTGCCGTGCTGCGCACAGAGAACGAAAGAGATTTTCCGGCTGTCATCCGCTGCGGAGATGCAATCACCAAGGAGATTCGCGGTCAGGGATACATGAATGAAGCCGGAACACGTATTGTTCGGACCGCACAGGATATCCGTTTGTCACCGGAATCCAATATTATGTTTGGCGAGGATGTCCACTATCCCGGAAAGTGGTCTGGGTTTCCCTCTCATTCTCATGAGCAGCCCGAGATTTACTATTACAAATTCTATCCGGAAGACGGGTTCGGTCTGCTCCGTTTGGGTGATGACGCGGTACTGTTGGAGCATAACGACACGGTAGAGATTATCCCCAATATGGTTCATCCGCAGGTTGCAGCCCCTGGTTATGCCATGTATTATCTTTGGGCCATCCGCCATTTGGACGGGAATCCTTACATCAAACCAACATTTGATCCTAAGTATCTCTGGGTTGAGAAGCCGGGTGCTAAATATTGGCCTGAAGCGTGACCTGACCTTCATGGAAAATTTACTGGCGTATTGCTCCGAGAACAACCCAACAGACATTTGAACAGGCAGATAAATACAAATATCATGACACACCGTTTGTTTTCGCCATTCGAAAACAAGGATTGCAAAGGTATGTCGTACCTCCGATTGCCATACAGACATAGATATCAACGGACATATTAGCCAAGGCAGTAAGTACAGCATCGGTTATTGGGTGGAGGTAGCTGCTGGCTGCAAGTACTGAATTCAAGGTTCAATCCCAAATTCTGTGTAAACGCAAAATTGTGGTGCAAAATAGAGCAAAATAATTTTAAGGCGGGAGCGGCGCAAGCTGCTGCCGCCGTTTCTACAAAAAAACGCTTTGAGGGGATGTCAAGGGCGGAGGCGTCAGCCTCCGTTCATCCCGATGACATACCGGTTGCAGCCGGTCAGTCCAGCATACGGTCGATAAAGAACACAGCCAACTGTGCGTGGATCATGCTCCAGTCCTGCCGCCTTCCAGTCCATTTCTTTGTAATATACTTGCACACAGGAAAACATTCCTTTGCCTCAACAGACAGGTCGGCAAGTTGCCTTTCAAATATCTGACAGGCAAGGCGCGGCAGGGTCAAGTTGGAATTTTTCCTTTCGCCCTTATTGTAGGACCTCTTGACTATATCTCCGTTTGCCTTTTTGAAATAGACATCCAGCGGTTTATAGTTTTCGCCAGAACTTAGATCGTCCATTGTAAAGCGTTCATCCGTAGACACCACGCTCTCAGCTGTGATCGTGAGCACATATTTTTTCTGCTTTGCCTCAATGGTAAAGCCTATGTTTATCGCCCAACTGCGGTTTGATGTAGTATTCGATATAGCAGCGATAGCTTTTGAGCGTACCGGGCCGCACCGTACCCGCCTTGTACTCTGTAAGCCAGCGGTCCAGCCACTGGTCCAGCGTCATCCGGCTGTCCTCGGTCAGCTCCACATCCCGGTAACACTCGATGTTCTGGTGCAGCTTGTCCAGTAGAGCTTTTTGGGTCTTGGCATACACATGACGGAACAGCGGCTCGCCGGTTTCCCGGTGGCCGATGACGATGCGACCCTCCCAGCGGCCGTCGTCACGCCTTCGCACCATGCCGTCGCCGGCCGGTCTTCGTTTTGCCATTAAGGTCACCTCCTTGCAGCAACACAACATACCACAAGCTGCGGGGGAAAGCTACTGAAAGTTTTCCCTTTTCTTTGCTTACGGCGTGGCAGATTTTGCACCGCTTACTCCTCCCGATGGAACAGCAGAACATCCCGAAAGGAGATGCTGCCGTGGGTGGAGGCCACCTCCCGGACGCTGCTGCCGCGCATTTTGTTGTACTCGTCCCGGGTCATATCTATGTCGCCGCCCAGCAGATGGTTGGTCATGTTGTGCTCCACCACCAGCTTGAACAGCAGCTTACCCAACCTGTCGCCGAACACGCCCAGTGTGCCCTCCAGCATCTCCTGCAGCGCGCGAGGCAGGTATGCGACCGACCGTTCGGCGTGCAGGCGGCCACAATACTGCCGCAGGGCCTTCTCCACAAACTCATTGCGGGTGGGGCAATTATCCAGCTTGTAAAATGCGTCCACTTCCTGCCACACTTCGTCTGACAGCCACACGGAGTGACGACTTTTTCCGTTGTTGTCCATTAAAAATTCCTCCTTTTTCGTATGTCTGCGCCGCCCAAAACCCTTGAAAACACGGGGCAAACGGGCATTTTTCCAAAGAATAGCGCCAAAGCATATTGGGAGCCCCTAAATCAGCGTCAATCTCAAAATCCTGCAACCCCCCGTGGCAGCCCGCACTGCGGGCTGCCGTGAACGGCATAGGTGCGGAAAAGCGCCAATGCCTTTCTCCTGCCCCGATTTCGGCGCACCGAAAATCGGCCCGAAACCGCTCAAAAGCCCTGGGGGTGCTATCTTCACCCGCTTTCGCTCCGGCGAGGTCACACAGCAGCTCACAGGGGCGAAGGCGGGGCTTCTGCGGCCTGTTTGGCCAGCGTATCTTGTATGCGGCGACGCTCGGCGGCGGCTTCCGCTTTGGCCAGCTGCTGCCGGTTGAACTGCTCCACGGCCTGCTCCGGCGGGAGGATCGTGTAGAGCAGAGAGCCGTTTCGCCTGCGGCCATCTTTCAGCGTGATGGTGGTGCGCTCCGTGCGGATAAGCCCCTTTTCCTCCAGCTGACGGACATATTTCGCAACCGTGTTGCGGCTCATGCCTACGGCCTCGCCGATGGTGCGGTAGCTGGGGTAGCACTGGTAGGTGGTGCGGTTTTCGCAGTACATGAGAAACGAGTACACGGCAATTTCGCCGGGGGACAGGCCCAGCCGGCAAAGAACTTTCGGCAGGGGGTAGTAGTTTCGGGCGGGCGTCTGCCACGGCAGGGTGCGCTTCATCGGGCACCTCCCGTCTGCCGGTCTACCCAGCGGCAGAACTTTTCCTTGGGGACGACGATGCGATTGCCGATGCGCAGGGCCGGGAAGCCCTCTTCGTGCATGAGCTCGTAGGCGCTGGAGAGGGAGATGCCCAGGAGCTTGGCCGTCATTTCTGCGTTGAGGAACAGCGGAAGTTGGTCGTAGTCGGTGTAGTCGGATCGTTTCATAAAACACTCCTTATTTCAAATTCAGAGAAAAAGAACTTGCGTTTCGGAGGCCTCTCTGTTAGACTTGTGGCAGATGGCGTCTGCGTTTTCCGAAGCGCGGCGTGCCGCCGGACTGTTGCCGCAGTTCGGCGGCTTTCTTTTTGGATGGAATGGTGGATGGGCTGCCCCCCTTTCATAGATGGAATATACCCGATTGACAATATTACTCTTATCGGGTATTATGAGTATAACAGATAAAAACGCATTTGCAAGGCATTTCAGAAATATCGGCACGCACGCAAAAATCAATCGGGTATGGAGGGGCAACTATGTTTCGGATGAGCCATGACGCAGTGGATTTCTTTTCCGCCGACTTTACAGCGGCGGGGGTGATCGTGGCGGGGGAGGAGTACCCGCTGGGATATTTTGCGGCGGAGGCGCTGGAGGTGTCGGGGCAGCTCACCCTGGATATAGGCGCTGCGGCCAAGGAATTTGCTGCCGAGGCGCAGATGTTTTTCGCCGCCCGGGACCCGTCCAGCGCCGGGATCGCCAACGAAGCGTTTCGGCGGCTGTGGCATCTGCTGCGGAAGCTGCCGCTGTATGAGCTTCTTTTGCGGCGGAAGGATGCGCCGTCCTGCTTCACCAGCGACGAGGACTGCCGGGAGATGTGGGACGAGATGATGACCCGGGGGACGCAGGCCCACGACGACTATGCGCACTGGATAGCCCAGCTCAGCCGGATCGGCAAGGACTTGAGCGACTTCCAGCGCAACACCCAGTGGATGCTGTCGGCGTATTTTGAGGGCTTGCCCTCCTGCAAGCGGGAGAACTATATCGACGCCTATGGCCGCTTCAAGGATGGGATCGGGAAGGCAAAGCTGGCGGATATGGACGAGGAATCCGACCCGTTCTACGACCCGCCCGTGGCGTCATTCCGCTTTGATTTTCCGGCGCACATATCCTTTATCCCGTACCGGGACGAGAAAACCGGGAAGCCGAAGATGGCGGAGCGCTCCACTTTCGACGACTTGATTGCCTTTTTCTATCTGGACTTGACGAGGGGGATTGCCGCAGGGAATCTGCCCCGCAGGTGCAAGAATTGCGGACACTGGTTCGTAGCCGTGGGCGGGTATAACACCCAGTATTGCGACCGCCCTATCCTCGGCCAGCACGGCAAGACCTGCCGCAGCGTGGGCGCCCATGAGACGGCGAAACGGAAACTGCGGGAGGCCGCCGCCAAGGAGTATGCCCGCACCTATAACCGCCTAAAGGGCCGGAAGCAGCGGGGCACCATCTCCACCGATGAATGGAATCGCACCGTCGCCGTGGCGGAGGAGCTGCGCGCAGCGTTTCAGGCAGGGGAGATGGCGGAGTCGGAATATTGCCGGAAGCTGAAGGCGCTGTGAGGCGGAAAAGAAGGTGAAAAAGACACTGCCCCCGGCCAAAGTACTGGCCTGGGGCAGCGCCTATTCTTTGCTTATAGCGTGGCAGAAATTGAGCGGCGTGGTGGCTTGAAGTTGCCTGAAATTATCTACTCCTTTTCTTCACATCCTCATCAATACGGCGTTTCCAGTCGGCGCTGAGAGGTTGGGCCGATCGAACGCTACACACGGCGGCGCTGATGACCTCATAGTTCAGCGCCGTGCCCTCCTCGTCGCACTTGTAGTTCACTGCTCGGTCGGCGTCAATACCAAAGCGGGCTGCCTCCTTGGCTGCGTCGATGTTGGCGCCCAGGAACAAAAACTCCCAGCCGTATTTTTCCTTCTGACGCTCGATCATGCGCCGCACCGTCTCGTAGTTATAGCGGCGGCTGGCGTTTTCGTAGCCGTCGGTGGTGATGACGAACAGGGTCTTTTCCGGCACATCCTCCCGGCGGGCGTACTTGTGGATGTTCCCAATGTGGTGGATGGCCCCACCTACGGCGTCCAGCAGCGCCGTGCAGCCCCGGGTGAAATACTCCTTCTCCGTCATGAGCGGCACCTTGGCAAGGGGCAGGCGGTCGTGGATGACCACGCTCTCATTGTCAAACAACACGGTGGAGACCAGGGCCTCGCCCGCCTCCTGCTTTTGCCTCGCGATCATGGAGTTGAAGCCGCCGATGGTGTCCGCCTCCAGCCCTGCCATGGAGCCACTGCGATCCAGGATGAAAACCAATTCTGTCATAATGAAAACCCTCCTTTGTTTGATTGCGCTCTCATTGTAGCGCAGCCGAAGGAGGGTTTGGTCGCCTGTGGGGCGACATTTTATTTCAGTCAGTTTTCTAGGTGCAATTATGCTTTGAGTCACTTATGTACCCGTCCTGCCAAAAACACATGTCCATAAGTTTCATTGGAGGATACTCAATCCTGCATTCAGACAATTCTAACCGCAGTTTTTCGAAACTATCTTCATGGTCGCAATAAAATTTTGCAACACGACAAACAGACTTCTTATTGTAATTGCCACTGGATATGTGATGTTTCTTTACGGACTCTTTGTAGAAACGATCATAAGCAGGGACGCAGCCAAGTGTTCCCAGTAGTATTTTTGTTGTCAAAGTATCACTTGCAGCATTGACTTTTCTATCAGAAGCGGGCGTATCCTCAGCGTAGCATGCATATATCCGTTTGCCTATATCCTCTAATAGTGCAAGGTTCTGTTCTTTACACAAGTCTTTCGCGCTTATTCCTACTAACGGGTCATATTTTTCCTCTTGAATAATTTTTACGATTGGAATATGCACCTTGTAATCCTTTTGCAGTAAAAATGTTGACCCTCGGTACATTCCCCAGCTTGCCAAATAAAACGCAAGGTGTAGTGCCAAATAATCTGCCGTTTGGTCATCTTTTTCATTTCTGTGCATTAAAAACGCCTTATAGCAATGTTCCCAAGAAAAATATCTACTATGGGGATCAATTGCGGTTTGCTCAAAATACGCACGGATAAGATCAACTGCATATTCTGACGACATGGTAATCGATGGAGGCCCATTAACATTACTCGAAGATTGTTCGACACAGTCCTGCTTTGTGGCCTGTTGAATGGTGGACATTTTATAAAGCGAGTATCTTGCAGGGTGTTCGTCTAATCGCATAACGATTTTCTTGTTCACAAGAGACATAAGTACGGAATAAATATTGGGAGAATGAGAACTATCTCCATAGATGGCCTCCGCCAATTCTCTTTGTGTCATTGCATTCTCTGCCTGCAACAGTGACTCGATTTTATCCCTCTGATTTATTCTCATTCTATATCCTCCAAACCGGTTAAAGATTTTAACAATTACGCTCCCAACAAGCTCTGATCAAAGGCAAACAGCGCCTCGTTTATTTCAAAAATATCATACTTTTCCCGCCCGATAAAATACTCGATGATCACATCGAATTTGCTGCTGGCACTGAGGGCATAGCCCGCCCGGGCGATGAGGTCGCGGGTCTCGTCCAGGTTCAGCTCCAGGGCGATGGCAAAGGCGATGGCCGTGGACTTGGAGGGCTTGTAGCCCGGATTGTTGCGGATTTTGGAGAACAGCTTGCGGTCCACATTGGCCTTTTTGTAGATTTCAGAATCCTTTTTGCCGCTGCGGTCAATGAGCTTCAGCAGGGTCTCCGAGAATCCGGCGTCCAGATGCGCCAGCAGATCGTCCAGGTTGCCTGAGGCCACGGAAGCGGAGGTGTACTGCGGTGCGGCATCTTCGTAGACGCTCAGCGGCTGGCTTTGCAGGTCAAAGCTCCCGCGCAGGCGCTCCCGGCGAGTGTCGGTGTGGGCGTCCACATAGTGGTCGTCGATGTACTCGGCGATATCGGCGAACAGCTTGCCGCTGATCTGGTAGGCGGCGCGGTCGAAAATGACGAGGTAGACTGTCATGTCGCTGCCCAGCAGGAACTGGCCGATGGTGTCCGCCGCCACCCGCAGCGCCTGATCCTTGGGGTAGCCGAAGATGCCGGAGGAGATCAGCGGGAACGCCACCGTTTCGCAGTTGTGCGCCTGGGCCAGCGCCAGGCTCGTCCGATAGCAGGAGGCCAGCTGCTCCCGCTCGCCATGCCCGCCGCCTCGCCACACAGGCCCAACGGTGTGAATCACATACCGGCAGGGGAGGAGGTAGGCTTTTGTGATCTTGGCGTCGCCGGTTTTGCAGCCGCCAAGCCGTCGGCACTCGGCCAGCAGCTCCGGCCCCGCCGCCCGGTGGATGCACCCATCCACCCCGCCTCCGCCCAGCAGGGACTCCTTGGCCGCGTTGACAATGGCGTCCACAGGCATTTTCGTGATGTCGTTGCGAACGATGATAAGGGGCATGGCACACCTCCTGAATATTGAACTAAAAATATTGTAACATGCGACGCGCCAATTGTCTATCAGTCTTTGCGTTGTTGAAGATGCGGATGCAAATCGTAATATTCATGAAGCGTTATTTCGATAATTTGCATTATGAGAAGTTCTCTGACGGCAGCGTGAAATGCATTGAGGATGAAGTCCCGTTTGACCTACCAGATAGCTGGGCATGGGAACGTTTATCTAACCTTGCTTCATTTTCCGGAGGAAAAACACCTTCAACTTCTCGTTCGGAATATTGGGATGGGGATATTCTTTGGGTAACATCCAAAGATATGAAAAGTAAATATATAACTTCCTCGCAGCTGCGCTTAAGCGCCTTGGGCGCAGAGCAAATGCAGATGTACCAGCCAGACACATTGCTATTGGTCACTCGTAGCGGAATTCTACGACACACATTGCCAGTAGCCATTCTTAAAGAATGTGCAACCATTAATCAGGACCTTAAGGCTATTATACTGTATATGCCGCAGCTCGCAGAATATATCTATGTATGTCTAAAGGGGATGGAGACACAGTTATTGCTCAAATATACCAAGTCAGGTACAACCGTCGAAAATGTAAATTTCGATGAATTCCAAAAGGTATTACTCCCGATTCCCCCTATCCAGCAAATCGATAGAATAATGTCTTCTACTGGCAGCGCTGAGTCTGTCGTTTCCACTATAGAAGATGATAAAGTGGCATTGGCTGATTATGTAATAAAGGCCAAATCCAAAATTCTCAATCTCGCCATTCGCGGTCAGCTTGTGCCGCAGGACCCTGCTGACGAGCCTGCTTCCGTCCTGCTGGAGCGCATCCGTGCAGAGAAAGAAGAACTCATCAAGCAGGGCAAAATCAAGCGCGACAAGAAAGAATCCGTCATCTTCCGTGGTGAGGATAACTCTTATTATCTCAGAACCGGAGCATTGGTGGAGTCACTGGAGGACTGGGATTTCGAAGAACTCCCCGACGGTTGGAGTGTGTGCTGCCTTGGGGAGTTGTGCGATTACGGTAACTGTACTAATATTGATACCGCTGATATCGCTAATTCTGCGTGGATATTGGATCTTGAAGATATCGAAAAAGATTCCGGTGTCGTTCTACAAAAAGTACGCCAAGGTGAACGCAATGCAGAAAGCACAAAGCATCGTTTCCATAAAGGTCAGGTGTTGTACAGCAAACTTCGTCCTTATCTGAACAAGGTGGTCTTGGCTGATGAAGATGGATATTGTACCTCTGAGATTTTGCCATTAGAGTTTGAGCGGAATATACTTCCGCAGTATGCACGCTACTTTTTGATGTCCCCAACATTTTTGAGATATGCCAACAAGTGCTCGTATGGCGTGAAGATGCCCCGCCTCGGAACAACAGATGGCAAGAAAGCAATTGTTTCTGTTCCCCCGATTGAGGAGCAGAAGCGAATTGTCATGGCAATTGAACTGGCCTTTGCCCAGCTTGCTTCCATCACAGAGAATTTAACCTAACCAACAGCCGCCCTCGGAAGAAGGCGGCTGTCCCTTTACCATGTGACGATTTTATCCACCAGCGCCTGCTGCTCGCTGGCAGTTCTGCGGAGGTAAATGCGAGTAGTCTCAATGCTCTCGTGACCCATCAGGTCTGCTAACAGAGCAATGTCGTTATACTTCTCCAAGAAGTTCTTTGCGTATCGATGGCGGAATGAATGCGGGTACACTACCTTTTTATCCAATCCATACTTTTCGGCATAGTTTTTAAGCTGCTGGGAAATACCGCGTGTAGTGATACGCTCTCCATAACGGTTTAGAAACAAAAAGCCGGAGGAACGCTGCGTTTCCTCCAGCCATTCAAGAGTTTCCGTCCGCAACTTTTTAGGTATGTATAGCCTGCGTAGCTTTCCACCCTTAGTATATAGGTCAAAATAGCCGAGTTCCACATGCTCAATTTTGATTTGAATAAGTTCGCTCACACGCGCTCCGGTCGCAGCCAGATACCAAACCACAAAGTACCATTCCATAATGCCATCCTTCTTGAGCTGCTTTTTCAAGAAATTGTAGTCAGCATTGCTGATCACATTCTCTAGAAAGTTCTTCTGCTGCACTTTCACGGCTTTCAGCCGCAAGCGGTCTCTGTGCAGAAAATCCAGATACTTGTTCATTGCCTGGATACGCAAGTTGACGGTCTTGGGCTTGAAGAATTCCATCAGATACCCTTTGTAGGCCAGCAGGTTTTCCTTGTTGACCTCATCGTAGTGGGCATGGTAAAAGTCGACTGTCCAGAGATAGGAATGGATAGTGTTCTCCGAAAGATTGCTCTTTCTCAGGTGCTGCTCAAATGTTTCGGTTGTCCTCATAAAAAGGCACCTCCCAATAATATTTTTGCGAAATTATCGCATCAATATTATAGGGGGAATATGTGACTATCTCTTATTATGAGAAGGTTGGTGACAAAGTCGAAAACATCAGCGATGAAATACCTTTTGAACTACCAGACGGATGGTTTTTTGTGCGGCTAAAAGAGTTATGGGAACTTATTTCAGGACGAGATCTTTCTCCCTCTGAATATAATGCTGATGGTGTAGGCATCCCCTATATCACAGGAGCCAGTAATTTTGTGGATGGCAAAGTGGAATTGGCAAGATGGACAACTTCACCACAAGTAATCACAGAAGCTGGAGATTTGCTCCTGACATGCAAAGGAACTATTGGGGGAATGGCATTCAACGATTTTGGCAACGCACATATCGCACGACAAATCATGGCTATTCGAAATACATTTGCATTGAATTCGGAATACCTTGCACTTTGTATGAGATTCTATATCAACGCTATAAAAGATGCAGCTAAAGGACTTATTCCAGGCATATCAAGAGAAGATATCCTGAATTTAATTCTGCCAGTGCCCTCGCCGAATTACCAAGCAAAGATTGTTGAGCGAGTAGCAGAAGTGACTAATATCCTCAGTGCAATAGAAAAGAGCCTCAGTTGAGGCTCTTTTCCATTGCAGATATAGTTGAAAATACAGCAGTTATTGCAGCAGCAATCCGTTCTTGCTCAGAGTATGGCGGTACCGGGATAAGCATTTCTTTCAGAGTGAGCGGCTTAAGTTCTTTCTGGTTGGTGGAGCCTTCACCCTTTTTCTCAAGTTCACTTTGATTCGCTTTTATGAAGGCGTACATATAAAATGCTTGAAAGCTATGGGCTGCACGGATAACAGTCACATGAGAATCAGGTACTATAGGTAGACCGCGGTGATTGTCGGTCGTATGATAGATGCCGACGCGCCCCAATGTACCCGTGCCCGTGGAGTTAACAACCACATCACTATCCTGCATATATTCGTCGGCTGGATATCTGCTCAGAGTGTCCTCATCCAGATATAACGCCAGCCCGACATCAATGCCATTATATTTGGTGTTGCATTTTTGAGCGAAAACAAGTGCGCCGCTTCTCTCGGTGTATTTAGGAGATTTTCCGCGGCGAATTTCCTTGCTACAGCAGTTCTCCAAGCGTACCCATTCCCATGTATCAGGGATATCAAATGGGATTTCTTCGTCAATACAACGCACATCATCCCCGATCTTCTCATAATAAGAGTTATCCTCACCACGGAAGATGACGGATTCTTTCTTGTCGCGCTTGATTTTGCCCTGCTTGATGAGTTCTTCTTTCTCTGCACGGATGCGCTCCAGCAGGACGGAAGCAGGCTCGTCAGCAGGGTCCTGCGGCACAAGCTGACCGCGAATGGCGAGGTCGAGAATACATTTCTTAATGCAGCCAATGCCATCTAATACGGCAGCTTTATCTTCTTCGATAGTATCAACCAAATCAAAACAGTCAGAAGCGAACATTATCACACGATCTATTTCTTTGTATGGCGGAATAGGTATCAGGGTATCGGCTATAATTGTTTGATTTAGGTTTGGCTGTTGCCCACCCTTTGCTTTTTGTCGGAGACTTCCATAGCTATATTGAAAATATAATTTAACATATTGCCGCAAAGGCTTGCTTTCACCCAATACACGAAGAGCTGCACAGGCTTGATTAGTGCAGGCTTCGATATCCAGCTCTGATATCTGACCTCGTGTTTTTCCTTCACCATACATTGCTATAATCAATGTGCCTACAGGATAAATTGTACAGTTTGTTTCCGCCAATGCAAGATTAGTAATGTAATCGGTCGGAAGAGTAATAGACGCCTTACTTGTAGCTGCGCTTGTAATCCATGGAATCGTTCCATCTTTGTAATAGGTAGAATTGCTTTTTAGCGGTGTTGCCCCAGTACCAATAAGTGAGATATTCTTTATTCTGCTCCACGCCCAGCCATCTGGCAGGTCAAACGGAATCTCATCCTCAATGCATTTCACTCTGCCGTCTGCGAACTTCTCATAATGCAAATTATCCTCACCGACAAAGATAACGGAATCGTTCTTG
>OGFJ01000260.1_pt1 | contig 53152 bp, 42 predicted proteins | sample 1570861 | NCBI WGS metagenome assembly OGFJ01 (sample SAMEA2582060, study PRJEB24529) | metagenome | biome: Human gut stool | place: China | collected 2011
TGGTGAGTTTAAGGAATTCTTCCCGGAAAACGCAGTGGAATACTTTGTCTCCTAGCATGAGAAAGTCACAAAACGGGTAGTATTTTGTGGTATGTGGGTGGTTGAACATCCAGATGTTGTGGAAGCGGTAGTGGTGAGAGTATAGGTGAAAAGCGGGTGGATGAAGAGGTTTTGTGACTTTTCATCGCCTGCTTTTTGATTATGGAATTTGAAAAAATTAGTGTATAGGGGATGAAAAGTTGATATAATTAAGAGAAGAAAAAAGTGATTTGAAAAGGAAGAAGAAAATATAATGATAGGGTATATAAAATTTGAAAATGAAATAAAAATTGGTGATATCGAGCTTGATTTTTTTAAAAATAAAAATGAAGTATATAATACAATTGTACTTGCAGGAGAAAATGGCTGTGGAAAAACAACAATTTTGAATGCAATTGCTGCTTTTCAAAGAGGCAGCTATTTGCATGAAAGTTCATCGGTGCAAAAGGTGATGTATTTGGACGAGAATGGGAAAGTTCATGAAATTTTGAGAGAGAAGGAGTCATTGAGATATTCTAAACCAGGCGGGATTACACAAGAAGAATGGGAAGATGCAAATGAGTTTACAGAGCAAGATTTTTACGCAGAAAAGATGAAATTATCTAATGAAAAGCCATATGATATTCGTAATAGGAAAGTGATATTTTCAGAGGCTAGATCTGGATTTGAGGTCAAATTGGAAGGTAATAATAGCAATTATGATTATGAGGAAGATAAATATGAAAAAAAAGGGGCAAATTATTCGGGAATTGTTCAGTTACTAATTGATTTGGAAGAAAAAGATAATTATGAATTTATAAAATACGCTAAACTTAATCCAACATGTACATATGAAGAGTATATGAAAAAGAATTCACGTATATTGAGATTTAAAAAAGCCTATGAAAGTATGTTTGAAGAGTTGGTGTATGTGGGCGAGAAGCCAGAAATAGACTATAGAACAATTTGGTTTTTAAAAGGAGAACAACTAATAGATATTAATGAATTAAGTACTGGGGAACAACAGATTGTTTTTCGAGGGGCAGATTTATTATATCAAGCAACAAATGGTGCTACAATTATTATTGATGAACCAGAATTAAGTCTTCATCCTAAATGGCAGAAAAAAATTTTGAAATTTTATAGAAATTTGTTTACAAACGAATATGGGAAACAAATAGCACAATTGATAATAGCAACACATTCGCAGTATATTGTTCAAGAGGCAATGAAGGATAGTGATAATGTGAAGGTGATTCTTTTGAAAAAAGAAGGAATTGAAACTAAAGCAAACGTAATTGATAAAGCAGTCCTAGGAATGTATTCAAGTGCTGAAATCAATTATTTGGCATTTGGTGTAGAAAAAAAGATTATCATATTCAGTTATTTAGCGCATTACATAATAAGTTGCAAAATATACCAGAAAACGAGGTAAATGCTCATATTGCGTCAATAGATTGCTATATAAAAAATCATAGATTATATGATACAGTTAGACATGAAAAAGAGGACACGTCACATAATCATTATTATACATTGCCTGTATTTATCAGAAATGCAATTGATCATCCAGATAGTGGACGCAGATTTAGTGATAATGATTTAGATGTATCGATAGCTTTATTGCGAGATATTTATAAAGAAGTGGCTGAGAGAAGATAAAAGAATTGAAAATATGTTGTTGATTTCTTATTAATTAGGTATAATATAAAATTAACAGATAAAACAGAAGGGAGGAATATGATTGAAAAAGAATCAGAAACTTCAGAGTATAAAAAAGAATCAGAAAGATCAGGTATCTCAATATTCTATAAAAATGACAGAAAGAGATTCTGGAGATAATGCAGAACAACAAGAGTATTTAAAAAGCGATAAAATGCAAGAAAATCTGGAACATATAGGGAAATATTTTCAAGAAGTAGATTATACACAGCTTTTGGAAAAATTACAACAAGTAGAAATAAATAAAAAATATGTAAAAGAACTGGATACAAAAATTATTCCGTATGAAATACCAGAAATGTATTCTTTGAATGAAACAATTAAAAAGCTTGCAGTTATAGAAACAAAAATGAATAAACTTAGTGAATATATTACAAAGACAGACATAGAGGCAGTATCAACAGATTGGAGAAAAATAGGGAGGTGTATAAATGAAGCAGTTTTCAAGTCTACAAGAATCTATACAAGAAAATCCGATTGAAGATGACGCAAAAGAAATATCAGAAATATCCGACATTATAGATAAATCAGATATTCAGGAAGAGGATAAAGCAAGAATAATTGCTTGTATACGTCGAGAAGAATTTGCAGGGCCTTTACCACATCCTTCTATTTTGAAACAATATGATGAAATACAGCCAGGGTTTGCACAAGAAATTTTGAAAATGGTTATAGATGAACAAGGGCATAGGCATAATATGGAAAGTATGTTAATTGAAAGCCAAACTTCATTATATTCGGGAAAAGTGGAAGTACTTAAAACATCAATAAAACTAAAAACAAGATTACAAATATTTGGTTTTGTTTCCACTTTCTTTTTGTTAGTTATAGGTGCAATTTGTATTTTTATGGATAAAAATGTGGGAAGCATAGCTCCGTTTATATTAGCAATTGGATCATTTTGTTGGACAATGTTTTATGGAAAGAAAAAAGCAGATGAAGAAGATTCCGATGAAGAGGAATCTGATGAAGGAAAGTCCGATGACGAAAACAAGGTATAAATTTCACGAAAAATAGGAGTTGAATGAATAATTAAAAGCCGATTGGTTCACTAAGAATCAGTTGGCTTTTTTCATGCCCATTTTTGTACATAGCCGGTTTCGTAAAAAGGATTGGCTATTAAATTTTTCGAGGAAGGAGGAAACCATATGACTAAGTGTAAAGTAATTGCCCTTGCAAATCAGAAGGGAGGAACAGCCAAGACCACAACAACATTAAATCTGGGAATTGGTCTTGCACATCAGGGGCGAAAAGTATTATTGGTCGATGCTGATCCACAGGGGGATTTAACAACTGCATTGGGTTGGACAAATGCGGACAGTCTTCCGATTACACTGGATACACAAATGAAGAAGATATTACAAGACGAACCGTTTGTGTATAATGAAGGCATTTTACACCATGAAGAAGGAGTAGATATTATTCCGACCAACATTGAATTATCGGGCATGGAAATCTCACTGGTGAATGCCATGAGCAGAGAGCAGACTTTAAAGTTATATCTGGCAGATTTGAAAAAGGATTATGATTATATCTTGATTGATTGTATGCCCAGTTTGGGAATGTTGACCATCAATGCATTAGCTGCCGCAGACAGCGTAATTGTACCAGTTCAGGCTCATTATCTTCCACTAAAGGGCATGACGCAGTTAATGAAAACAATCGGAAAGGTACAAAGACAGTTAAATCCCAACCTGAAAATTGGTGGAGTATTGCTGACGCTTGCAGATATGCGGACAAAACTTGCAAAGACAACAGAGGATAGCCTTAGAGAGAATTATGGAAAGCATATTAGGATTTTCAAAACTGTTATTCCAGTGGCTATCACAGCAGCAGAAAGCAGTGCAGCAGGACAGAGCATTTATGAGTATGACAAGAATGGAACTGTTGCAAAGGCGTATGCAGAATTTACGATGGAGGTGATTCAGTGTGGCGAAAAGCAGAGAAATAAACATGAATCTTCCCTCAGTCGATGACCTTTTTACCACGCAGGAAGAAAGAGATCAAAAGAATCAAGAGTATGTAAAAGACATTTCCATTTATGAAATTACAGATTTTCCGAATCATCCGTTTAAAGTAAAAATGGATGATAAGATGGTGGAAACAATCGAAAGTGTTCGAGAACATGGTGTATTAGTTCCTGCTCTTGTCAGAGAGAAGCCAACAGGCGGGTATGAAATGATTTCCGGACACCGCAGAAAAATGGCATGTGAGATGGCGGGAAGAGAGAATATCCCTTGTATTGTAAGGAATCTTACAGATGATGAAGCGGTCATTGTTATGGTTGACAGTAATCTTCAAAGGGAAGAAATTTTACCGTCAGAGAAAGCATTTGCTTATAAAATGAGACTGGAAGCAATGAAACGACAGGCAGGTAGACCTAGTAAAGAAAATGTGTCGCCAGTGGCGACGCATTTACGGGGGAAACGTTCTGATGAATTATTAGGAGAACAAGTAGGTGAAAGTAAAGATACAATCCGCCGATATATCCGCCTTACAGAACTTATCCCGGAAATCCTTGAAATGGTCGATGACAAAAAGATTTCTATGCGTCCGGCGGTAGAACTGTCTTATTTGCCGAAAGAGGAACAGGCGATATTATACGACACCATGGAGTCGGAGGCTTGTACCCCAAGTCATGCACAGGCTATTAAAATCCGCAAATTTTCAGCAGAGGGCAGGTTGAATGAAGATGTTTTGCTGTTGATTATGTCAGAAGAGAAGCCAAATCAGGTAGAGCAGTGGAAAATCCCGAAGAACCGACTGAAAAAATACTTTCCATCGGGAACTACACAGCAGAAAATGGAAGAAACCATTATCAAAGCACTGGAATTATACCGGAAACGGGAAAAAAGCAGGGAACGATAGGCATTTTGACACCAAGGGAGAAGTCTATCTGTTGGTGGTCAATGAGAAATCAGCCTTTTTCTGTTTTCCCCTCCCCACACCCTACCCCTTTGGTTTACCAGCAGATTACCAGCCGAAAAGACAATAAGGAGCCGGGGACCTCTTCTCTTTCGGCAGGTCAGAGATTTCCATACCCTGCATGACAGCAGGGAGTAAACAGCATAAAGCAACAACAGGCGTTCCAGACGGACGTCTTTTTTTGATTGAAAAGAAAGGAATTGTAGAAAATGAAGAAGATATGGAAACGAGTGTGTACAGGGATTCTTGCCCTGACCACGATTTTAACCGCATTACCGATTTCAACAGTTCAGGCAGCGGAAACACAGTATTGGCCGGAATCCTCAGAGAGAGTCGGATATATTGAACATGTGATGAATGATGGAACCATTCATTCTACATTCAATGAAGGTCACATGCGAGTAGAGGGCGAAACCGCCTATTGTGTAGATATTAACACCGGATTCAAAAATGGGTATAAAACTAGACACGATGCAAGTGCTAGCATGAGTGCTGCACAGATCGAAGATGTGTCATTGTCACTGGAGTATGTAAAGCAGTATAGAGGCAGTCATAGTAACCTGAATGCAAATCAGGGATATCTGCTGGAACAGTGTGTAGTATGGCAGAGACTCAGTGAACAGTTGGGCTGGAAGTGCGATAATGTCAGAGCTGCATATTCTGAGATTTCACAGGATATTCAGAATGAAGTGTATGCAGGAGCGAGAGCATTTGTACAGGCAAACAAAGGTCGCTATAAATGTGGCGGATATATCTATACTGGTGAAGGACAGGATCTCGGACAGTTTTGGGCAGAACTGAATGTCGGAAATGCGAAGGTAAAAAAGACCACAGCAAATGAAAGTATCACAAAAGCAAATGCAATGTATTCCATTGTAGGAGCAACTTTTGGCATATTCTCAGACCAGAATTGCAGTAATCAGATTGGAACACTTACAACAAATGAGAATGGTGAGACAAATGAAGTTGAAGTGACTGCAGGGACTGTTTGTATCAAAGAACTTTCTGCACCGAAGGGATATAAGCTGGATACGACAGTACACAGTCTGAAAGTTGAAGCCGGAAAGACAGCCGTATTAAATGTTTCCGATGTTCCGAAAGTGACAGAGACATTGGTAGACCTGTTCAAGATTGATATGGAGACGGGAAAAGCAACCGCACAGGGGTATGCAGCACTGTCAGGAGCAGAGTTTACCTGGCATTATTATGACGGATTTTATACAAAAGATAACTTACCAGAGAAAGCAATACGTACCTGGGTTACAAAAACGGTGGCAGAAAAGAGCAGTGACGGAAGTATTCATTATGTGACAAAAATGTCAGATGCTTACAAAGTATCGGGAGATGCATTTTACATTCAGAATGAAAAAGGCGTATTACTACTTGGAACACTGACTGTTGAGGAGACAAAAGCACCAGACGGATATTTACTGGACGGAGCTTATATGCAGGCAGGAGACAGTACAGAACAGATAAAAGGAATGTATCTGACACAGATCACAGAGGACGGAGAACTTGCAGTTCTTTCCGGAAGCAACCAGTATTCCGTATCTGACCAGGTAATCCGAGGTGGTGTGAAGATTCAGAAACGTGATTTAGAGACAAAAGATACCAAAGCACAGGGAAGTGCCACATTAAAAGATACTGCATTTGCAATTATTTCTTTGAACGAAAATTCGGTTCTGGTAGAAGGAAAGCTATACAAAAAGAACGAGACAGTTAAGACGATTCAGACAGGGATTGACGGAATTGCAACAACGACGGCAGATTTACTTCCGTATGGTAAATACAAACTGGAAGAAACCAAAGCACCGGAAGGTTATCTGACTGACGGGGCAAAAGCGATTGAATTTTCGATTACGGAAAATGGAAAAATCGTAGATTTAACAGACGAAAGCCATTCGATTTACAACCAGATTAAACGTGGAGATTTAGAAGGAGTAAAGATTGGAGCAGGTACACATAAGAGACTTGCGAATGTTCCTTTTAAGATTACAAGCAAAACAACTGGTGAGAGCCATAGCATAGTGACAGACAAGAATGGTCAGTTTTCAACTGCTTCTGATTGGGCGTCTCATAAGAAAAATACAAATGCAGGGAAATCCAGTGAGGACGGTATCTGGTTCGGAACATCAGAGCCAGACGACAGCAAAGGGGCATTACTTTATGACACTTATGAGATTGAGGAGTTAGCTTGTGAATCCAACAAAGGTATGAAATTGATTCCAGCATTTGAAGTTGTTGTCAGCAGAAATAAAGTAACAATCGACCTTGGAACACTGACCGATGAGTATGAAAAAGAGATTACTATTCATACAACAGCAACGGATAAAGAAACGGGCGAAAAAATAATTGTTGCAGGAAAGAAAGTAACGATTGTAGATACAGTTACTCTGGACGGTCTGGAAGAAGGAAGAAAATATCAGTTAAAAGGCTGGCAGATGCTGAAAGAGGAAAATGCAGAACTGCTCATTGATGGAAAGCGTGTGGAGAGTGATTATACCTTTGTTGCTGACAATGAAAAAATGAAAGTAGGAATTTCTTATATGTTTGATGCATCAGAACTTGGCGGACAGAATCTGGTTACATTTGAAGAATTATACGATCTGAAGAGTCCGGAAGAACCTGTAAAGGTTGCAGAGCATAAAGACATTGACGATGAAGGTCAGACTGTTCTGATTACGGAGCGAAAGATTTCGATTCATACCACAGCAACTGATAAGAATGGCAAGAAGGAGATGGAAGCCGGAAAAGATCTGACGATTGTGGATACAGTTACATTAGAAGGATTGGAAATCGGTACAAAGTATAAATTGTCTGGTTGGCAGATGATTAAGAAAGAAAATGCAAAGCTGCTCATTGATGGCAAAGAAGTTACCAATGATTATGAATTTACAGCGGACAAGGAAAACATGGAAGTGCAGATTGAGTTTACTTTCGATGGCAGCACTCTTGGAGGAAAGCAGTTTGTAACCTTTGAAGAACTGTATGATATGACAAATCCGGAAGAACCGAAAAAGGTAACAGAGCATAAGGACATCAACGAGGAAGGTCAGACTGTAACCATCAAAGAAGTACCGGAAACACCAACCCCAGAGACACCGGGTACTACTACAAAGACCAGTAACCCTCCGAAAACAGGAGATACGGAAAATGCAGCTTTATGGATAGCCATTCTGGTATTGTCAGCAGCCGGAATCACGGGAGTTCGTATCTGGAATAAAAAGAAACAGGTTAAGAGATTAGGAATTGAAGAAAAGAAAGAAGAGGAGGAGTAAAACAAAGGGCGGCGATAAGTTGCCCTTTGATATTGAAATGGGAAAGAATCAGAAAGCAATAAAAGTATTGCAGCGTTTATTTGATGCCGGATACGGAACGGAGAAAGAGATTGTTAACATGACGATGGATGAGATGCTTGCTTTGCCTGGAGTGAATGTAGCAGACCTGTGTATTATCAGTGAGTTACAGAAAAGTATTAAGGCAAACAAAGTGATAAGCTATTTGTCAGGGCAAACAGAAGCAAAGGAAGAAACGAAAGGAGCAGATGATAGTGGAACAACCTAAATATTTGGAAATGACATTATCACAATTGAAATCATATGTGGAATCTTCAGATAGTAATGTCCTTCTGGTTGTAGAATTTCCAAAAGGAGATCAGAAGGATGGAGAATGAATTGGAAGTTGTGAATATCCGTCTGGTAAAAGAGCCGTCTCTTTATAGTGAGCAGACGTTGGACAGTCCACAGGCTGTTGTAGAATTGATGGCGAAGGAGTTATCGCAATATGACAGAGAAGTATTTTGCATCCTGAATATGAAAAATAATGGACAGGTAATCAATATGAATCTGGTCAGTGTTGGAACAATCAATGCATCTTTGGTAATTCCCAGAGAAGTTTTTAAGAGCAGTATTCTGGCAAATGCGTCTGCAATCATTGGACTTCATAATCATCCCAGTGGCAATGTGAAACCGTCAAAAGAGGATATGATTGTTACGAGAAAGCTGCAGAAGTGCGGACAGCTACTGGGGATAGAATTGCTGGATCATATCATTGTCGGTGGAACTAATGGAAAGATGCTCAGCTTCCGAGAAGAAAAGATGTTGAATGTGACAGGAAGGATGGATTGGGAGAGATAGAAGAAAAAAGAATTGGAAGTTTTTATTTATTGTAATATTTCATGTAGCGGCATTAGTAAAATAGTGTCGCTACAAAAAGCTGACTTATACATTGATATTATATGCATAACTCTAAATAAAATTGTTAAAAATAGAAAAAGAAACAATATATAACGAAAAAATCTCTAAATAAGAAAATTTACATTGACTGAGAGAAGAGTAAAACATATAATAAAGGTGGAGGTGTATAAGAATGTTAGTAAAAGTAAGTGTTGAAAATTTTAAATCTTTTGATAAAGCAGCAGAGCTGACAATGATTTCCTCAAATAAAATACGAACAAATGCAAATCACAGGTTAAAAATAAAAAGTACCCAGTTATTAAAATATGCAGTAGTTTATGGAGCAAATGCATCTGGAAAGACCAATTTGGCATTGTTCTTTAAATTTTTTAAAGATAGTGTCTGCAATGGTATTCCGATAGAAGCTACACAGATGTTTTGTAAGAATCGGCAGGAGAATAAGGAACGAGAAAGTAGTTTTGAAATTCAGATTACTGTAGGTGACAAATTTTATGCCTATGGTTTTTCTGCAGTTTTAAGCAGACGAAAAGTAACCGGAGAATGGTTATATGAATTATATCAGAATGGTTCAGCAAAATGTCTCTTTGAACGAGAAGGAAGTAAACGTCCGGTGTTAAATGATGGTATTACGCTGACAAACACAGAAAAAAATAAATTTGAAACCTATGCAGATGATTTTGAAGGAAATGAAACATCTTTGTTCCTGACAGAAATGAATCGTGGAAAAAAATATAGCACACGATCTAAATTATTGTTCTTCCGGGATGTATATGATTGGATTCAGAATCATATTTCGATTATCACACCGGATACGCCATTGATTGATTTGGAATATTATTATGATGATAATTCGCTGAAGCTGATTAACAAATTGATCAAAACATTTGATACGAGTATCAGCCAGGTAAAAATTGAAGAAATTACATTGGATGAGTTATCAAATGCATTGCCGAAATCAGTATTTGATAAGATGATGCAGCATGTAAAAAATAGAATGGAAGAGCAGGAAGAACCATCATTCAGAATGACGATGAGGTCGAAGGAAACTTTCTTTAATATCGAAGTTGAAGGACATTCTGAACCGAAGGTCACAACAATCCGGTTGCATCATAATAAGTCATTTTATGAGTTCGGTTTTGATGAAGAGTCTGATGGAACAAGAAGATTATTCGATTTGATGGATATGCTGTTGAATAAACGAGAAGATGTTCTTTATGTTGTGGATGAATTGGAGAGAAGCTTACATCCGAAGCTGACAGAACGATTTTTGCAATTGTTTATGCAGCTACATGATGAGCAGCGTATGCAGCTATTGTTCACTACACATGAATCATCCATTATGGATCAGGCTATTTTTAGAAGGGATGAAATCTGGTTTGTAGAACGTAACGCAGAAAATGCAAGCTCTATTTATTCCTTAGATCGTTTCAAGGAGAGGTATGATAAGGTGTTGAGCAAGGCATATCTGGAAGGAAGATATGGTGCGATACCGGTATTTTCAACATTCGACTTTAGAGAGGAGGAGTAGCCTTGGCTCCAGTAAGAAGTTATACGAATTGGAATAGCAGAACTACAGATGAAGAAGAACAGATTGAGCCTTATCGTAAGTACTTTTTCATATGTGAGGGTGCAAATACTGAAACATGGTATTTCAAAAAGTTAATTGATATCCGAAAAGAGTTAAATATTCATCCATTGATCGATATCCGGTTACTTGAAAAAACAGAGGGAGACAGGGACATTTCATTTCCAAGACGTTTGATTGAATTTGCAGAAAATCAGAAAGAAAATCCGGAAATAGCGTTTGATAAAGAACGGGATAAGATGATTGTTGTATTTGATGGAGATATTTTTGAAGAAAAAGTACTTGATTATGATGAACTAGTAGCAGAAGGTGAAAAGAATAATATATTAGCGGTTAGCAATCCAGCATTTGAATTGTTCCTGCTGTTACATTATGAAAATTCATATGAAGATGATATTGAGCCGAATGCTGAACAGATTATCCAGAATGAAAAAGATGGACATCAGACATTTATCTATAAGCTGTTACTTGCCAGAACAGGAATCAATCCCAAAAAGAATTCTGCAATTGGAGAACTGGCGAAGAATATAGAGATTGCTATTGAGCAGGAAAAGAAAATCAATGAGGATATTCATCAGTGTAAGGGACAGATTACATGTAATATTGGTCGGATTATTGATGATATTCGGAATGATGATGGAAAATAAGTTGTTAGATGAAAAATAGGGATGGAAAGATACAGTATGAAAGCAGATAATATAAAAAATATAATCAGTGACATAGATCATCTACCGTATAGAGCAATTTTATTTGATGGAACATGGGGAATTGGAAAATCTTATGCGGTAAATGAGGCATTAGAAGCAAATCCCAATGTTTGTAAAATATCAATGTTTGGTTTAAAAGACCCAAAACAAATATATCATGAAGCGTTATTTCAATTGGCTTTAAAGAATAATATTGGTGGGAAAATAGGTGAAATTGCTAATAATGTTTTAGATGGTCTATCGAAAATTTGGGATAAAGTTGGTCAGGCAAAGGAAGTAGTACAAAGCATTGCCAATGAAAGAGAATTGTTTTTATTATTGTCAAAAGAGTTTACTTCTGTTCATATTATTGTAATAGATGACTTGGAAAGAATGAGTGATGACATAAATTTGGAAGATATATTTGGAATTATAGAAGAACTCAAGCAATGTAATTATGTAAAAGTTATTGTGATTGCGAATACAGATGAAATACAATCGGACAAAAAAGTTGTATTTGAAAAGTATAATGAAAAGGTCATTGAAAGAATATATCATATTACAGAACGTGCAGAGAAAGTGACATGGAGTAAAATGAATATCCATGCAGACTTTGTTGAAAAATTCTTGGAAATCCATAAAGTCAAAAATTTACGGACGCTCGAAAAGGCGCAACGTTTTTTTGAAGATGTAAAATTGTTTTGTAATAGTGACATGAGTGAGCAATTTAAAGAAGAATTAAGGTTAATATGCTTTGCTGTTGTTGTGGAGAGTATAGAAAACTTGTACTATAAAGAAATTGATTCTGATAATACTAATACTGATTCTGTAGAAAAAATGACAAATACGATTGGAAATATGCTTCAGCATAGAATTGGCAGATATCTTTATGGAATAAAGTGTAGTACAAATTTGGTAGAAATGATACTGAAATATTATGAGGAAGGGGTACTAAATGAAGAACAATTGGAGGCTGAATACAAGTTATTTCTTAATTCAGGAGATAAGCCTAACTATTATAAGTCAGATGAGGAAATAAGGAGTGTATTACCTATTTTAAGAGAGAAAATGCTTGAAGCAAAGAGTTTAGCAGAATTAAATGAATTTGCAGATGCGTATGTTGTTTGGAGTGATGTTTTAGAGGAAAATAATGAAAGTGTTTTATCAGAATATAGAAATATTTTAGAAGAAATGCTGGAAAAAACTGTTTTAGATGGGAAAGAGGAAATGCTATCGTATTCATATGATTTGTTTCACATGTCATCGGAAAAGACAAAAAGAATATATCAAGAAGAAAATAAAGAAATGATGAAATTTTTAATAGAGACATATGTGGGATATTTGAAAAAAACAACTCATGGGAAAAAGGCTTATGAGTATTCATATAAACTTAGAAATAATTTTGATAGTAGTTATTATCATGATATTATCATATCAGAGATAGACAATTTGTATAATAAAATTTCTTTTCCAGTAGACAATGTGGATGAGGATAGATATCATACGTGTTATAATATTATGTATGTTTTGTATCATTCAGATGCTGAAAAATTCTTGCAGTATTGTGAAAAAATAAAAGAAGATTGTGATAATATGTCAAGGCATAGAATAGATGTTTTGATTGAGGAGATAGTAAAAAAGTAAAAGTAAATTTACATAGCCAGATGGTTCCAACTCAAGGAATCACCTGGCTATTTTCATGCCCGGATATTATCCCCAATAATATCAATCTAAGGCAAGAAAGGAGATGAAAATTATGCCATATATACCACCATCGGTCGTGCGGGAGGTCAAGCGGATGGATTTGCTTACGTACTTGAAAAATTATGAACCATACGAATTAGTTCACTTTTCTGGCAACACCTACACTACCAGAACACACGATAGTTTGAAAATATCAAATGGGAAATGGATGTGGTGGAGTCAGAGAACCGGTGGCAGATCAGCACTGGATTATCTGATCAAAGTAAGAGGATACAGTTTTTTAGAGGCGGTTGAATTGCTTGCAGAACGGGCAAATATTCAGCCGCCTCTTTTTGTATCTGAGAATGTTCCGATGGAGAAACAGTTACTGTTGCCAAGGAAAAATCAAGATAATCAGAAAGTGATTGCGTATCTTTCTGAACGTGGGATTGATAATGAAATCATTCAGTTTTGCTTAGAGTCTGGAAGAGTTTATGAAAGTGAATTTCATCATAATACGGTGTTTGTAGGGATGGATGAGAAAGGAAATCCGAAATATGCAGCTATTAGGGGAATCGGAACCAGTTTTATCGGAGAAGCAAATGGAAGCGATAAGAATTACTCTTTTTCCATTTTTACAGAAAAACCCAATGATACGGTGCATCTGTTTGAGTCAGCCATTGATCTGCTATCTTATGCAACATTGCAGAAATTGGAGGGGAAGGAGTAAAGGTTTTCATCAGAAATACTATAAAGACTTGTTGAAATCCTTGGATTTGCCTGATATTCATTTTCACCAGTTGAGAAATACCTATGCAACTATTTTGCTGAAGAATAGCTTTAATTCAAAAGGTATTTCGCATTTATTGGGACATGCCAAGGAAATCATATCAGTAGATATCTATGGAGATACGCAGGAAATCATAGAAGACTGTCTGGATGTATTGGAACCATTTATTGAAGAAGTTATTCCAAAAGAGCGGAAAGATCAGTATTATGATTATTCAGAAGTGATTGAAATAGACTTAATCCTGGAGGAATATTTCAACGCAGCATGATAAAAAATAGAATAGTAGTAAGAGAGAAAAGTACAAATAAAAATCGAACATTTGTACTTTTTCTTACCTTCATCTATATACTTTCAAAAAAATGTCTGATATAATAGGGACTGTTACAAGAACAAACAGTAAAAATATGACAGAACCGGAGCCTGGTATCGTCAGGTATTTCCGAGTGCTGTTTTATCCGCAAAAATCAGTTTTGTGACTTTTATTCGTAACGAGGTGAAAAAGACATCTATTCACCATAAAAATGAGCTTTTCGTTACGAATCCGGATACGAATTTTTGGCTGATAGTGGTCATAGTAAAAGTCACAAATGGAGGAATTTACCATGAATGAGTTCAAATTAAAAGCCCCATACGAGCCAACCGGAGACCAGCCACAGGCGATAGCAGAGCTTGTGAAAGGGTTCAAGGAAGGCAATCAATGCCAGACTTTACTAGGGGTTACGGGTTCTGGAAAGACTTTTACGATGGCAAATGTGATTCAGCAATTACAGAAGCCGACACTTGTCATCGCTCATAATAAGACGTTAGCGGCTCAGTTATACGGAGAGTTCAAGGAGATGTTCCCCGATAACGCAGTGGAATATTTTGTCTCCTACTACGACTACTACCAGCCGGAGGCTTACGTGCCGTCTTCGGATACGTATATTGCGAAGGACTCTGCGCGGAACGATGAGATTGATAAGCTGCGGCTTTCCGCGACTTCTGCACTGAGTGAGCGGAACGATGTCATTGTGGTTTCCAGTGTTTCGTGTATCTATGGAATCGGAAGCCCGAAGGACTACATGGAGATGATTATTTCGCTCCGCCCGGGAATGGAAAAGGACCGGGACGATGTGATCCGGCAGTTGATTGATATTCAGTATGACCGGAATGATATGGATTTCCACCGCGGTACGTTCCGCGTGCGCGGTGATGTATTGGAGATTTTTCCGGCGGAGGAGACGGACAAGGCGGTGCGCGTCGAGTTCTTCGGGGATGAGATTGACCGTCTGGTGCAGATCGATACGCTGACGGGTGAAATCTTATGTGAACTGAACCACATCGCAATCTTTCCTGCCTCCCACTACGTTGTGCCGATGGACACGATCCTGAAAGCAACAGGCGAGATTGAAAAGGATATGGAAGAGCAGGTGAAGTTCTTCAAGCACGAGGGAAAACTGATCGAGGCCCAGCGCATCGAGGAGCGGACCAATTTCGATATTGAGATGCTCAAAGAAACCGGCATCTGTTCCGGCATCGAAAACTATTCGCGTTACCTCTCCGGATTAAAGCCAGGCGAGCCGCCCTACACACTGATGGACTATTTCGGAGATGATTTCCTCATCATCGTGGATGAGTCGCATAAGACTGTTCCGCAGATCCGCAGCATGTATGCCGGCGACCAGTCGCGGAAATCGACGCTGGTGGACTATGGATTCCGTCTGCCGTCCGCAAAAGACAACCGCCCGTTGAACTTCGGCGAGTTCGAGGACCGGATTGATCAGATCCTCTTCGTATCTGCCACGCCGGGCGACTACGAGGCAGACCACGAGCTGCTGCGCGCTGAACAGATCATCCGCCCGACCGGCCTTCTCGACCCGGATGTCGAGGTGCGCCCGGTGGAGGGACAGATCGACGATCTGATTTCGGAAGTAAAGAAAGAAACTGAAAAACACAACAAAGTTCTCGTGACGACGCTGACGAAGCGTATGGCAGAGGATCTGACCGACTATATGAAAGAGGCCGGCATCCGCGTGCGCTACCTGCACTCCGATATCGACACCCTGGAACGGACCGAGATCATCCGTGATATGCGTCTCGATGTCTTCGATGTGCTCGTCGGCATCAACCTTCTGCGTGAGGGTCTCGACATCCCGGAAATCACACTCGTGGCGATCCTGGATGCCGATAAAGAAGGTTTCCTGCGTTCCGAAACCTCCCTGATCCAGACCATCGGCCGTGCCGCGCGAAACAGCGAGGGCCATGTTATCATGTACGCCGATGTGATGACCGATTCCATGCGCCTCGCGATCGACGAGACGAAGCGCCGCCGTGCCCTGCAGGAAGCCTACAACAAAGAACACGGCATCACTCCGACCACCATCAAAAAAGCCGTCCGCGATCTCATCAGCATTTCGAAAGAAGTGGCAAAGACAGAAGAAAAGATGGAAAAAGACCCGGAGTCCATGAGCCGCGAAGAACTGGAAAAACTGATCGGCCAGGTACAGAAACAGATGAAAGCCGCTGCCGCCGAACTCAACTTCGAAATGGCCGCCGAGCTGCGTGACAAAATGATCACACTGAAGAAGAGCCTGGATGACATGGAAGAATAAAAAATGAGAAATAAAAAAGAAGAAAAGAGCATGAAAAAAAGCGTGCCGGAAAAGCGACAGAAAACTTTCCGGCACGCTTTTTTGCGTCCGATTTTGATTCCTTCTTGTTCAGAATTGACGCAAAATAAGAATACCATTATAATATAAAATACGACCAAACGGTCGCATCAAAACGAAAAACACAAAAATAAAAAGACAACAATAAAAAAATTAATCGCCGAATTTTCTCTTTTTACTGGAAACACTCAGCAGATAGTCGACCGAGCAGTCATAGAACCGTGCAAGTCGGATCACATAGTCGATCGGGATGTCGCGGATTCCTTTTTCGTAGCGGGAATAGACGTCGCGGTTGCATTCGAGCAGGGCAGAAATCTCTTTGATGGTGAGATCCTGATCAATCCGCATATCTTCAATTCTCTGGTATTTCATACGTTGTACCATCCTTTCAGATTCAAACCCATACTACCAAACGGTTGGATGGACAAAGTTAAATCAGATCATATGGTCGCAAATTGGAGAATAGGGCGGGAGAGAGAAACGGCGGGTGAAGACAGCCTGTGCAGAAAACAGAAAAATATGTACGGCAGAAATGGGGGAACGAATGGGAAAAGCAGAAAGAATAGAAATAGAAGATTTTGTCCAGAATATAGTGGAACGGATGGAGACGCCGGAAGCGTTTGAAAAAATGATCAGCCGGGAGGAAGAATGCGAAGCGCAGGGGCAGGAGAGCCGTCTGAGGGATGTGCTGAAGAAAGAATGGCCGGTGGACGAAAAGGGAGAGCGCATCTATCAGATCACTAATATATATGAAGAAAAAGCAGAAGAACTCCTCATTGTAGAACTGTATACCGGCATCCACCTGGAAAACGGAGTCCCGTGCGGGCATTTTACGCTGTATCTCTGCGGGGAGCCGGACGGATGGAAACTCAGCGAAACGCGGATGATGGAATATCTGCAGAATCTGTAAACGAAAAAGCAAAACAAGGAGAACAGGGAAAAGAAAAACTGTCCTCCTGCTTTTGCTGCGGCGGAGACACTGAAAAGTCAGGATCCATACGGCCGCTTCTCATCGCTGATGCCGACCAGATAATCCAGACTGACCTGATACAGCTCCGCCAGACGGATGGCAATGGAGATCGGCAGCTGCCGGACGCCTTTTTCATATCGGGTATACACATCGCGGTTGCAGCCGAGATAGTCGGCAACCTGGCGGATCGTCAGATCGTGGTCCGTGCGCAGATCCTCCAGTCTCTGATATTTCATGATTCATCACCTCTGAGAAAATGCTACTAAATGGTCGTATCGAAATGGCAGAATCCTACCATACGGCTATAGCGCCTTTGAAACAGTAGAATGCAATAAAAAAGAAAAGTCAGATTCCTTTTCAGAAAGAAAACGGTTTATACTTTTTTCACAATTTCTTCATAGAAAAACCGGGAAAAGGTGTTGACAAACAAAAGGCAGAGTGCTATCTTAAGAGCATAGATGTTAGCACTCCACTGAAACGAGTGCTAACAGGACTATACAACAGGAAGGAGCTTATCTTAGTGGATACAGAATTGGATGAAAGAAAAAGAAAAATATTAAAAGCGATCATCCAGACGTATCTGGAAACGGGTGAGCCGGTCGGCTCAAGAACGATTTCCAAATACACGGATTTGAATTTAAGCTCCGCCACAATCCGGAATGAAATGTCCGATCTGGAAGAGATGGGTTACATCTTACAGCCCCACACTTCCGCAGGACGCATTCCTTCCGATAAAGGCTACCGCCTCTATGTAGATGAGCTGATGCGGGAAAAAGAACAGGAAGTTGCAGACATCAAAAACATGGTCATTGAAAAAACAGACCGAATGGAAAAAGTTCTGCAGCAGGTTGTCAAAGTCCTCGCTTCATCTACCAACTATGCAACGTTGATTACAGGACCGGAATATCACAGAAATAAAGTGAAATTCATCCAGCTCTCAAAAGTCAATGAAGAGCAGCTCCTGGCCGTCATCGTCGTAGAAGGCAACCTGGTGAAAAACCAGATGATCGACCTCGACGAGACCATCAACGATGAACAGATATTAAAGCTGAACCTGCTTCTGAACACACAGCTCAATGGCCTGACCATTGAAGAAATCAATCTTGGCATGATTAAGAAGATGAAAGAGCAGGCAGGCATCCACTCCGGCATCATCAGCAAAGTGGTCGATACCGTAGCGGAAGCCATCGCAGTCAGCGAAGAAGATGTGCCGGTGTACACCAGCGGCGCAACCAACATTTTCAAGTACCCTGAGCTTTCCGACAGCAGCAAAGCCAGCCAGCTGATTTCCACATTCGAGGAACGGCAGAAACTGGTCGATATGATCAAAGGAGCTGCCGAGGAGCAGGACGGAGAGGAAAATACCGGTATTCAGGTATACATCGGAAATGAATCTTCGATGGAACCCTTACGGGACTGCAGCGTGGTCACCACCACATACGATATGGGAAACGGTATGCGCGGAACAATCGGTATCGTGGGACCAAAGCGGATGGATTACGAAAATGTGGTAGATAACCTGAAAACATTAAAAGTTCAACTGGACGCCGTCTTCAAAAAGCCGGACACAGGTGAGTAGAAAGGTGGAATGATCAGTGAGCGAAGAAAATAGAAAGAAAGAGGAAACCATGGAAGAACCTACACGCGAGATGGAAAAAGAAACCGGAGCAGAGACCGATCTGCCGGAAACCGAACCGGCTGCGGAGCAGGAAGAAGCAAAGAAAGCAGCAGAGGCAAAAGAAGCGGAAGCTGCAGAAGAAACTGCTGAGGATGGCAAAGAACGAAAGTTCTTCAAAAAGAAAAAAGATAAAAAAGATGAGAAAATCGAAGAGCTGACTGACCGCCTGACCCGTCAGATGGCAGAGTTCGATAACTTCCGCAAACGCACCGAAAAAGAAAAAGCAAATATGTATGCCATTGGAGCAAAAGACATCATCGAGAAGATTCTTCCGGTTGTTGACAGCTTCGAGCGCGGACTTGCAACGGTGGAAAACCCGGAGGAAGATCCGTTCGCAGACGGCATGAATAAAGTATACAAACAGTTTACCACAGCACTCGATGAACTCGGTGTAACCGTGATCGAGGCCGTTGGAAAGGAATTCGATCCGAACCTGCACAACGCAGTGATGCATGTGGAGGATGAGGAAGCCGGCGAGAACATCGTCGTAGAAGAGTTCCTGAAGGGCTACATGTACAAAGGTTCCGTAGTCCGTCACAGTATGGTCAAGGTGGCTAACTAAGCCTTGAAGATAAATAAATAGAAATTAAACCATTTTTTAGCATAATTCATTGAGGAGGAAACAACAATGGGCAAAATTATTGGTATTGACTTAGGAACAACAAACAGCTGTGTAGCCGTTATGGAAGGTGGAAAACCAACCGTTATCGCAAACGCAGAGGGTGAAAGAACAACTCCATCTATCGTAGCATTCACAAAAACAGGTGACCGTCTGGTCGGCGAGCCGGCAAAACGTCAGGCTGTAACAAACGCAGACAGAACCATCCGTTCCATCAAACGTGAGATGGGTACTGATTATAAAGTAGACATCGAAGGAAAGAAATACTCTCCGCAGGAGATCTCCGCTATGATCCTTCAGAAACTGAAAGGTGATGCAGAGAACTACCTTGGTGAGAAAGTAACAGAAGCAGTTATCACAGTTCCGGCTTACTTCAATGACGCACAGCGTCAGGCAACCAAAGATGCCGGTAAAATCGCAGGTCTTGATGTAAAACGTATCATCAACGAGCCTACCGCAGCAGCTCTGGCATACGGACTGGACAACGAAAATGAGCAGAAGATCATGGTATACGACCTTGGCGGCGGTACTTTCGATGTTTCCATCATCGAGATCGGTGACGGTGTTATCGAAGTTCTTTCCACAGCAGGAAACAACCGTCTGGGCGGCGATGACTTCGACCAGAAAGTAACAGATTATATCCTTGCTGAGTTCAAGAAACAGGAAGGCGTAGATCTTTCCAATGATAAAATGGCTCTGCAGAGAATCAGAGAAGCAGCAGAGAAAGCAAAGAAAGAGCTTTCCAGCGCAACTACAACCAACATCAACCTGCCGTTCATCACTGCAACCGCAGATGGCCCGAAACATCTTGATATGAACCTGACAAAGGCTAAATTCGATGAGCTGACCCACGACCTGGTAGAGAAAACCGCAGAGCCGGTACAGAGAGCACTTTCTGATGCAGGCCTTCAGGCATCCGAGCTTTCCAAAGTCCTTCTGGTAGGCGGATCTACCCGTATCCCGGCTGTACAGGATAAAGTAAGACAGCTGACCGGACATGAGCCGAGCAAGAGCCTGAACCCGGATGAGTGCGTAGCACTTGGTGCTTCCGTACAGGGTGGTAAACTTGCAGGAGACGCCGGCGCAGGCGATATCCTTCTTCTGGATGTAACTCCGCTGTCTCTGTCCATCGAGACCATGGGAGGTATTGCAACTCGTCTGATCGAGCGTAACACCACAATCCCGACCAAGAAGAGCCAGATCTTCTCCACAGCAGCAGATAACCAGACTGCAGTAGATATCAACGTTGTACAGGGTGAGCGTCAGTTCGCGAAAGACAACAAATCCCTCGGCCAGTTCCGTCTGGATGGAATTCCGCCAGCAAGAAGAGGCGTTCCGCAGATCGAGGTTACCTTTGATATCGATGCCAACGGTATCGTAAATGTATCTGCAAAAGACCTGGGAACAGGAAAAGAGCAGCACATCACCATCACCGCAGGCTCTAACATGTCCGACAGCGAGATCGACAAAGCAGTCAAAGAAGCTGCTGAGTTCGAGGCTCAGGATAAGAAACGAAAAGAAGCAATCGACGCAAGAAACGATGCAGACTCCATGGTATTCCAGACCGAGAAAGCAATCGAGGAAGTCGGCGACAAGCTTGATGCAAACGACAAAACAGCAGTAGAAGCTGACCTGAACGCACTGAAAGATCTCATTGCAAAATGCAATCCGGAAGAAATGACCGATGCACAGGTAGCTGATCTGAAAGCAGCTCAGGAAAAACTGATGACAAGCGCTCAGAAACTGTTTGCAAAACTGTATGAGCAGCAGGGCGGCGCAGCAGGCGCTGGTGCTGGAGCAGCAGGTGCAGGCCCGGATATGGGAAATGCAGGAGCGGCAGGCGGCCATGACGACGATGTCGTAGACGCTGACTACAAAGAGGTTTAACAAATCAGACCCGGTGAAATACCGACTGTGAGTTGAAACAATAAATAAGATACAGAAAGGGCCCTGTGAGGCTGGTATTTACGGGGGACGGATCCGATTCCGCCCCCTGTATTTATGTCGATGGACAGGACAGCCGTTTGCTTTTGCGGAAGTACTGGCATTGTCCTTTGACATGTGTTATAGTAAAATATGTTTGAGCATAAACAGATGCTGAAACAGTATTTTGCGAAACAGAAATGAAAAAGGTGAACATAAATGGCAGAAAAAAGAGATTATTATGAGGTGCTTGGTGTAGACCGCGGAGCGGACGATGCAACCTTGAAAAAAGCATACCGTAAACTGGCAAAAAAGTATCATCCGGATATGAACCCGGGCGACAAAGAGGCCGAGGCAAAATTTAAAGAGGCGACAGAAGCCTATGGCGTGCTGAGTGATCCGGACAAACGGCGTCAGTACGATCAGTTTGGCCACGCTGCATTTGAAAACGGCGGTGGCGGCGCAGGAGCCGGCGGATTCGGCGGCTTCGACTTTGGCGGCGGAGATATGGGTGATATCTTCGGCGATATTTTCGGCGACCTGTTCGGTGGCGGCGGAAGCAGAAGAAGAGCAAACAATGGACCGATGAAGGGAGCAAACCTCCGCGCTGTTGTCCACATTACGTTTGAGGAAGCTGTTTTCGGATGCCAGAAAGAGCTCGAGATCAACCTGAAGGATACCTGTACAACGTGCCACGGAACCGGCGCAAAACCAGGAACTTCACCGGAGACATGCTCCAAATGTAACGGAACTGGTCAGATTACGTACACACAGCAGACCATGTTCGGTTCTGTGAGAAACGTGACGACCTGTCCGGATTGTAACGGAACCGGAAAGATCATTCGCGATAAATGTACCGCATGCCACGGCACGGGCTATACATCCAGCAGAAAACGCATTCAGGTCAACATTCCGGCTGGAATCGACGATGGACAGAGCATCCGGATCCGTGAAAAAGGTGAGCCGGGTGTAAACGGCGGACCGAGAGGAGATCTGCTTGTCGAGGTTCAGGTAACCCGTCATCCGATCTTCCAGAGACAGGATATGAACATTTTCTCCACTGCACCGATTACGTTTGCCCAGGCAGCACTCGGCGGTGATGTGAAGATCAGCACCGTTGACGGGGACGTTCTCTACACTGTAAAACCGGGAACCCAGACCGATACGAAGATCCGTCTGAAGGGAAAAGGTGTTCCGTCCCTTCGCAACAGCAATGTGCGCGGTGATCACTACGTAACACTCGTAGTCCAGACTCCGACGAAACTGAATGAGAAAGCAAAAGAGGCCCTCCGCGCCTTCGACGAAGCCTGCGGAAACCGCCCGGCAGCAGAAGAAAAAGCAGCCGACGGCGAAACTGCAGAGCAGCCGAAGAAGAAAAAAGGCTTTATGGATAAAGTGAAAGAGGCCTTTGAGGACATCGATAAATAAAGAACGGTGGCAAGCCGGAAAAGAAAGAAGAATCTGTGGAAAAAGCAGGTTCTTCTTTCTTTTCTATGAAAGAACCATGAAAATTTGGTGAATTTATACACAGAATGGTCGGATTTTGATATAATGTGGAAAACTTATGCAAATTCCGGCTCATCTGACCACGCATTCCGCTAAGAGCTGATCAGTCTTTCCGGATGTAACTGAACGCGTTTCCGCTTCAGCTGATCAATAAGTTTTCAACGTGTTATAGTTCTTTCGTAGTCATCAAATGATTACGAAAGGAGGCATAACTATGCAAGACTACAACACGATTATCGGCTCCATCCAGATGCGTTTGAATGGATGCAAGACCAGGTCCGTTATGGACCGTTACAAGATTGGCTCAGGTACATTAAATCTGATCATGAGCCGATACCATGCCAACGGAATCCCAATCGAGGAACTCCGAATGATGGCACCTAAGGAAGTTGAGAACCTTTTCTATCCGCAGAAAAATCTACAGAGGAAAGATGTCCCACTTCCAGATTTCCAGTATTACTATGACAGAATCCATGCACCAGGGAGCCGCATGAACATTTCGTTCTGTTGGCTGGATTATAAAGAAAAGAATCCTGATGGTTATGAGAAATCACAGTTTTACGAATACTTCAACCGATTCATGGCAGAAAACTATGGTGGCCAGAAGGTATCAATGGCCGTAAACCGAATCCCGGGTGAAAAGATGTATATCGACTGGGTCGGTGATCAGCCGGAACTGTTAACAGATACCGAAACGGGCGAGATCAAAAAAGTCCATATCTTTGCGACCACTCTTGGAGTCAGCAGTCTGATCTATGCAGAAGCTTTTCCAAATGAGAAGCTCCCATGTTTTATAGAAGGCTGTGCCCATGCTGTTTCATTTTATGGTGCTGTTACGAAATACTTTGTGCCCGATAACCTGCGAACTGCTGTAACCAAGCACACAAAGGATGAACTTATCCTGCAGTCTACCTTTGCAGATCTGGAAGATTTCTATGAAACTATAGTTCTTCCACCACCCGCTAGAAAGCCGAAAGGCAAGCCTACAGTTGAAAATCATGTACGTTATCTTGAAATACACCTGGTTGAGAAACTGAAAGAAAAGATATATGTATCATTTGAAGACCTAAATGCTGAAATCAAAAAAATAGTAGCAGTCCTCAATAAACGATCTTTTCAAGGCAAGGACTTCTCAAGACAGGATGCTTTCGAAAAGTATGACAAACCATGTATGAAACCACTGCCAGGCGGATGTTACACGGCTTGCGACTATAAAGCGGTCCTAAAAGTTCCCAACAACTACCACATCGAGTATGACGGCCACTACTACTCCGTATTGTACTCTTACTGTGGCAAGCCTGCAATCCTGAAGGCAACCGCTTCAGAGATCAGGATCTGTGATCAGTATAATCGGCTGATCTGTACACATAAGCGGTCTTATAGAGAGTTTCCGCTGTATATCACGGTAGATGAACATATGCCGCCAGAACACCTTTATTACAAAGAAGTCAATTCAAAGGATGGTAATTATTACCGCCGCTGGGCTTCTGCCATTGGTCCTGCGATGTCAGAACTGATTGACAGACTCCTTAAATCATCAAAACATGAAGAGCAGTCCTATAATGCCTGTGCAGGTATCCTGCATAAAGTAAAAACAATCCCGAAAGGTGCTGCTGAAGAAGTTGCCCGTAAATGTATAGAGATCAATTCCTGTAAGTATTTTACCTTCAAGCAGATGCTGAAAAAGATGGATGTGAAGGAACTCCCCGAGCATTCACCAGGAACACTGCCCAATCATGAAAATATCAGAGGAAAGGACTACTATAAGTAAGGGTGACGTACTATGGCATACAGATTAAAAGACTATCTTTATAACGATAAACTCACAAAGGAACAGAACATACTCATGGATCGGCTGTATAAACTTCGCATGTCCGGTATGGCTGAAGCATTTGAAAAGCAGCTTTTGGAACCAAACACAGGTCTCGAACCATTTGAAGTCCGCTTTGCTGCTATTGTAAATCAGGAGTGGGATCAGCGTGAGAGTAAAAAGTTTAAACGTCTCATGAAGAAAGCGACCCTGAAATATCCTGCAGCTGATCTTGACAGTTCAATCTATGATCCAGAACGTCAGCTGAATACACACGTCATAGAACTTCTGGCCAAGTGTGATTGGATCGATGAGCCGAATAACCTGCTGATGACCGGAGGGGCCGGTGCTGGGAAAACGCACATCGCCTGCGCCTTATGTATCACAGCAATGCATCAGAACCGTACTGTTAAATACATACGTGCGAACACACTCTTAAAGGAATCAGATCATGCCAGGCAGGAAGGTACTTACTTTGAGTATTCGAATGAAATGGCAGCTTATGATCTCATGGTGATAGATGATTTCGGCTTAATGGATCTGGACATCGAGAAATGCCGCGATTTATTTGAAATCATCGAGTCCAGAGACTGCCGCAAGGCAACTATTATTATCTCACAGATTCCAGTATCCGGATGGTATCAGCTTTTTGGGGATTCCACCTACGCAGATGCCTGCTTAAGTCGAATGACATCTAAGGCATATCGCCTTGAATTTCCTGGCAGGGATCGCAGAATAACCAATAGTAATTAATCAACCTGCTGAGCTTTGCTCAGTTTGAAGCGGAATGGCGCTCCGTTCCTCTGGAACGGATGCGCAGTTCTTGCGGAATATGCAACTTAAGGGGAGAGAAAAGAAAGGAAACGGGGAAAATGAGATTTCGACCATGTATTGATATTCATAACGGAAAAGTAAAACAGATTGTCGGGGGATCGCTGAAAGATCAGGGAAATCAGGCGAGCGAGAATTTTGTCTCGGAGCAGGATGCGTCGTACTATGCGCAGCTGTACGAAGAGCAGGGCATTACGGGCGGCCATGTGATTCTGCTGAACAAGGAAGGTACCGAGTTTTACGAGGAAACGAAGCGCCAGGCATTGCTGGCACTCTCGACGTACCCGGGCGGCCTGCAGGTGGGAGGCGGCATTGATGCGGAGAATGCGTGCGAGTTTCTGACAGCGGGGGCAAGCCATGTGATTGTGACTTCGTATGTGTTCCGCGACGGCCATGTGTTCTATGAAAATCTGGACAAGCTGGTGACGACGGTAGGAAAGCAGCGGCTGACACTGGATTTAAGCTGCCGGAAGCGGGACGGAAAATACTATATCGTGACGGACCGCTGGCAGAAGTTCACGGACGAAGAAGTGACAGAGGAACTGCTGCATCACCTGTCAGAATACTGTGATGAGTTCCTGATCCATGCCGTGGATGTCGAGGGAAAGGCTTCCGGCATTGAGACGGAGCTGGTGGAACTGCTTGCGAAGATGAAAGATTTTCCGGTGACGTACGCCGGCGGCGTGGGAAGTTTTGAAGACCTGGAGCTGCTCAAAAAACTGGGAAACAACCACGTCGATGTGACAATTGGCAGTGCACTGGATCTGTTCGGCGGCAAAATGAAGTTTGAAGACGTGCTGGCAGTATGCCGCCGGTAAGCGGAAACGGACGTTCACCCGCGCCATTCGCAAAACCGCGCTTTCAGCGCTCTCCGCTGCTGCGCAGCTCCTTTTTGCTCATAACCAGGCGCTCCCTTTGTATCTTATTCTTGACAGATTTTCATGCGAGCATGAAATCTGTCAAAAATAAGATACAAGTGAACTGTAACAGAAAAAACTCTAAAATATTCATGAATTTTCTAAATACTATTGCAAATAGAGACAACTATTGCTATAATTAGAGTTACTTACAGGGGAAGTGAAGAACCTGTAAAATTTGAGAGCAAAGGGGTTGGGCATAATGAAAATTACCATCAGCGGAAAAAATATTGACGTGACAGAGGGATTAAAAGCCGCGGTCAACGAAAAACTTGGCAAACTGGAGAAATATTTTACGCCTGACACAAATGTCATTGTAACCTTAAGCGTAGAGAAAGAAAGACAGAAAATTGAGGTTACCATTCCGGTAAAAGGAAATATCATCCGTTCCGAGCAGGTAAGCAACGATATGTACGTATCCATCGATCTGGTAGAGGAAGTCATCGAACGCCAGCTTCGCAAATACAAAAACAAAATTGCCGACAAACAGCAGGAAGCAGGAAACTTCCAGAAAGAATATCTGGAGCATGACTATCTGGAGGACGAAGACATCCAGATCATCCGTACGAAAAAATTCGGCATGAAACCAATGTATCCGGAAGATGCCTGCGTACAGATGGAACTTCTTGGACACACCTTCTTCGTATTCCGCAATGCAGAGACCGACGAAGTAAACGTCGTTTACAAGAGAAAGAACAACACCTACGGTCTGATCGAGCCGGAGTGCTGAAAAGTAAATAAAGAATGAACAGTCACCCTGTTTCCAGCTTAGAAAAGCTGTGAAACAGGGTGACTTTTTCGCGGAAAGGGCCGGAAAGTCCGGGAAAAGCCGTAAAAACAGCGGAAAACCGGGGAACGGCACCAAATGTTTACGAAAAATTCATTGTTATCTTGTGCCAGAAGTGGTAGAATAGTACCATATGTTAATATGGCAATTAATAGAGAAAGCAGGAGCAAACATTCTATGAAATTCACAGAAAAACTTTTTGGTACGCACAGTGAGCGCGAGCTGAAACGAATCTATCCAATTGTAGACAAAATCGAAGCTCTCCGCCCGACCATGCAGGCGCTGACCGATGAAGAGCTGCGTGCCAAGACAAAGGAATATAAAGACCGCTACAACGGAGGCGAATCCCTGGATTCCATTCTCCCGGAAGCATTCGCAACCGTCCGCGAGGCAGCAAAACGTTCCCTCGGTATGGAACACCACCGCGTACAGCTGATCGGTGGTATTATCCTCCATCAGGGCCGTATCGCTGAGATGAAAACCGGTGAAGGAAAAACCCTCGTTTCCACCCTTCCGGCTTACCTGAATGCACTGACCGGACGCGGTGTCCACATTGTTACCGTCAACGATTACCTGGCAAACCGAGATGCTGAGTGGATGGGCAAAGTCCACAGATTCCTCGGTTTGACCGTCGGTGTCGTTCTGAACGATATGAAGAACGATGAGCGCCGCCAGCAGTATGCATGCGACATCACCTACATCACCAACAACGAACTTGGTTTCGATTACCTGCGTGACAACATGGTGATCTACAAGGAGCAGCTCGTACAGAGAGAGCTTGCTTACTGTATCATCGACGAGGTCGACTCCGTCCTGATCGACGAGGCAAGAACACCTCTGATTATTTCCGGACAGAGCAGCAAATCCACCAAGCTGTACGAGACCGCAGATATTCTGGCACACCAGATGCAGCGCGGCGAGGCAAGCGGCGAGATGACCAAGATGACCGCGATCATGGGCGAGGAGATCGAGGAGACCGGAGACTTCATCGTCAACGAGAAGGACAAATTCGTTACCCTGACCGATGACGGTGTGAAGAAAGTCGAGAACTTCTTCCATATCGAGAATCTCTCCGATCCGGAGAACCTGGAGATCCAGCACAACGTGATCCTGGCGTTGCGTGCCAATTATCTGATGCACCGCGACAAGGACTACGTAGTCAAAGACGACGAGGTTCTGATCGTCGATGAGTTCACCGGCCGTATCATGCCGGGCCGCCGTTATTCCGATGGTCTGCATCAGGCAATCGAGGCAAAAGAGCACGTTAAAGTAAGAAGAGAGAGCAAGACTCTGGCAACCATCACGTTCCAGAACTTCTTTAACAAATACGAGAAAAAAGCCGGCATGACCGGTACTGCCCTCACCGAGGAGCAGGAGTTCCGTGACATCTACGGCATGGACGTTATCGAGATCCCGACCAACCGCCCGGTCATCCGTGTGGATATGGACGATGCCGTATACATGACGAAAAAAGAGAAATTCCACGCAGTCGTAGAGGAAGTCAAAGAGGCACATGCCGTGAACCAGCCGGTTCTGGTTGGTACCATCACCATTGAGACTTCCGAGCTGATCAGCAAAATGCTGCGCCGCGAGGGAATTCCGCATCAGGTCTTAAATGCGAAGTTCCATGAGCTTGAGGCAGAAATCGTAGCCCATGCCGGTGAGGCAGGAGCCGTTACCATCGCGACCAACATGGCCGGCCGTGGTACCGATATCAAGCTGGATGATGTGGCAAAAGCTGCCGGCGGCTTAAAGATCATCGGCACCGAGCGTCATGAGTCCCGCCGTATCGACAATCAGCTCCGCGGTCGTTCCGGCCGTCAGGGAGACCCGGGTGAGTCCCGTTTCTACATTTCCCTGGAAGACGATCTGATGAGACTCTTCGGTTCCGAAAAACTGATGGGCATTTTCAAATCCCTCGGCGTACCGGAAAATGAGCAGATCGAGCACAAGATGCTTTCTTCCGCCATCGAAAAAGCGCAGAAGAAGATCGAGGGCAACAACTACGGAATCCGTAAAAACCTGCTCGACTATGACCAGGTCAATAACGAGCAGCGTGAGATCATCTACAAAGAGAGACGCCGCGTACTGGACGGCGAGAGCATGAGAGATACCATCTTCAAGATGATTGCCGATACCATCGACAATACCGTAGATCTCTGCATCGGCGAGAACACAGAGCAGTCCGAATGGGATCTGACAGAATTAAATGAGATGCTGCTTTCCATCATGCCGGTGAAGGCAGTGACAAAAGAGCGCGTAGAGAAGATTTCCAAAAACGAGCTGAAACAGCAGTTAAAAGAGGAAGCTGTTAAACTCTACGAGGAGAAAGAAGCAGAATTCCCGGAGGAGGAGCAGATTCGTGAGCTTGAGCGTGTCGTTCTTCTGAAGGTTATCGACCAGAAGTGGATGGATCATATCGATGATATGGATCAGCTCCGCGAGGGTATCGGCCTGCAGGCATACGGCCAGAGAGACCCGAAGGTTGAGTACAAGATGGCAGCTTACGACATGTTTAACGAAATGCTCGAGTCCATCCAGCAGGATACCGTCCGTCTCCTGTTCCATGTACGTGTTGAGCAGAAAGTAGAACGTGAGCAGGTAGCCAAAGTGACCGGAACCAACAAAGACGAGTCCGGCCCGAGAAAACCGGTACAGCGCGCAGAGCGTAAGATCTATCCAAACGATCCATGCCCGTGCGGAAGCGGCAAGAAGTACAAACAGTGCTGCGGAAGAAAACCGGTTTGATAAAAGCAGAACAGCAGTGAGACGGATGAGCACGATCCGTTTGACAAAGCACGCAGCTTCCCTACCAGAAGCTGCGTGTCATACAAAATATAAAACAGAAAGCAGGTGAAGCTTGTGGTAGTTGAATTAGACCAGTTCAAAATGGAACTTGGCACATACGATAAACCATTAGTGGAAGTGAGGGATTCACTTTGACCTCGCTAACAAAGAGCAGAGGATCGAAGAATTAGAGCGTAAAATGGAGGAACCCAATTTCTGGGACAACCCCGAAGAAGCGCAGGAGCAGATGAAACAGCTGAGCAGCATGAAAGAGGACAGAGATACGTATCAGAAACTGGTATCCGCCAAAGAAGATATGGAAACTCTGATTGAGATGGGACAGGAGGAGGATGACGATTCCGTTGTTCCGGAAATCGCGGAAATGATGGAAGAGTTCAAGGCATCCTTCGATGCCATCCGCATCAAAACCCTGCTGTCCGGCGAATTTGACAAGGACAATGCGATCATCAAACTGAACGCAGGTGCAGGCGGAACCGAGGCGTGCGACTGGTGCGGCATGCTGTACCGTATGTACACCAGATGGGCAGAACGCAAAGGCTTTACGATCGAGGAACTCGACTTTCTGGACGGTGATGAGGCCGGTGTGAAGTCCGTGACATTCCAGGTCAACGGCGAAAACGCTTACGGTTATCTGAAATCCGAAAAAGGAGTTCACCGTCTCGTCCGTATTTCTCCGTTCAACGCGGCAGGAAAACGCCAGACATCGTTCGTATCGTGCGATGTTATGCCGGATATCGACAAAGAGATCGATGTTGAGGTTCGTGATGAGGATATTCGTATCGATACGTACCGTTCCAGCGGTGCCGGCGGACAGCACATCAACAAGACGTCATCGGCGATCCGAATCACGCATATGCCGACCGGCATCGTGGTTACGTGCCAGAATGAGCGTTCCCAGTTCCAGAACAAGGACAAGGCAATGCAGATGCTGAAAGCAAAATTGTATATGCTGAAACTCCAGGAGCAGGCAGATAAGCTGAGCGACATCCGCGGCGAAGTAACCGAGATCGGCTGGGGCAACCAGATCCGTTCTTACGTTATGCAGCCATACACCATGGTCAAAGACCACCGTACCAACGCAGAGACCGGAAACGTCGATGCAGTCATGGACGGCGGAATTGATCTGTTTATCAACGCATATCTGAAGTGGATTGCCCTCGGAACCGGAGCGAAAGAGGAAGAAGCATAATTCGGCTGTGGGCAGAGCACAGTGACAAGTAAAATAAGGAGCATTTTCACCAACAGAGGACGGAAATGCTCCTTTCTGTTTTGAAGCCAAAGGCAAACAGGAGGTAAAAGTATGGGTATTATCAGAGCAGCAGTCAATGCAGTACACGGCAGTTTCGCCGATCAGTGGCTGGAGACCGTGGAACCGTATGAGATGGGGGAACATACGGTATTTACAGAGGGAATTCTGGTAAGAAAAGGCCAGAATAAAAAGGGAAGCCAGACGATTTCAAACGGTTCTGTGATCCATGTCTATGACAATCAGTTTATGATGCTGGTGGACGGCGGAAAGATCATTGATTACACCGCAGAGCCGGGCTACTTTACCGTAGACCAGTCATCGTCTCCGTCGATGTTCAGCGGATCGCTTGACGCAGCCGTAAAAGATACGTTTGAGCGCCTGAAATTCGGCGGCCAGACCCCGCATGAGCAGAGAGTTTTCTATATTAATCTGCAGGAAATCAAGGGAATCAAATTCGGAACGAGAAATCCGGTCAACTATTTCGACCAGTTCTACAATGCCGAGCTGTTCCTTCGGGCACACGGTTCCTATTCCATCCGCATCATCGATCCGCTCCGCTTCTACGCAGAGGCTGTGCCGAGAAACGCATCCCGCGTAGAGATCGAGGATATCAACGAGCAGTATATGAACGAATTTTTAGAGGGTCTGCAGTCCTCGATCAATCAGATGGCAGCCGACGGCATCCGCATTTCGTTCGCAGCATCCAAGAGCGCCGAGCTGTCCCGCTACATGGCAGATGCGATGGATGAGAGCTGGCGGGCAATGCGCGGCATGGAGATCCAGTCCGTGGCAATCGCAAGCCTTTCCTACGATGAAGCTTCCCAGAAACTGATCCAGATGCGCAACGAAGGTGCGATGATGTCTGATCCATCGATCCGTGAGGGCTATGTACAGGGAGCGATGGCACGCAGTATGGAGAAAGCAGCAGCCAACCCAAACGGAGCCATGAACGGCTTTATGGGTGTTCAGATGGGCATGAATGCCTTCGGTTCCTCGTTTGCATCGGCGTCCGCTTCGAATCAGCAGCAGATGCAGCAGCAGGCGGCAGCCAAGGCACAGCAGGAAGCTGCAAAAGGCGTATGGAAATGCTCCTGCGGAACGGAGAACACCGGCAATTTCTGCTCAAACTGCGGAAGTGCAAAGCCGATGGTGTGGATCTGCGGCAAGTGTGGAACCGAGAACAGCGGTAAATTCTGTTCGAACTGTGGCAGCCCGAAACCGGAAGCGGCAGGAAAATGGGTCTGCGCATGCGGAACGGAGAATACCGGCAAGTTCTGCTCGAACTGCGGAAAACCAAGACAGTAAAAGAAAACAGATAACCATCCAATACAACAGCGGCTCCGGGGAAGGAGGGATAGAATATGGAGGTTATTACATACAAATGCCCGAACTGCGGAGGCGATCTGACCTTCGATCCGGCAAGCGGAAAGTATAAATGCGAGTACTGCCTGTCCTCGTTTACACAGGAAGAAGCCGAAAAGGCGAACCCGAAAGCAGCGGAAGCGCTGAACGGGGAGGACGATGCTGCCGGTGCACAGGAAGCATCCGATGCACAGAAGGAAAGCAGTACGGAGGAAACAAAAGGGGAAACAGAGCAGGGCGAAGCAGTTGTCTACACCTGCCCGAACTGCGGCGCCGAGATTGTGACCGATGCGACGACGGCAGCGACATACTGTTTCTACTGCCACAATCCGGTGGTGCTTTCAGGCCGGCTTTCGGGAGAATATATGCCGGATTTTGTGCTGCCGTTCAAAATCAGCAAGGAGCAGGCAATCGAGAAATTTTTGTCATTTACCCGGAAGAAACACTTTATTCCGAAGGACTTTTTCGAAAAGAGTCAGGTACAGAAGATGACAGGTGTCTATTTCCCGTACTGGATTTACGGCGGAGACTTTGAGACGGATTACATAGCGCGCGGCCGGAAGGTGAGAGTCTGGCAGACCGGTGATGTGGAGTACACAGAGACCAGCATCTACGATGTCCGCCGGGAGGGAGAGGTCCGTGTGGACGGTCTGTCGCGTAACGCTCTGAACAAGGCAGACCGCGATCTGATCGAATGCGTACAGCCATACCGTCTGGAGGAGATGCAGCCGTTTTCCATGGGGTACCTTTCCGGCTTTCAGGCGGAAAAGCGTGATATCGAACAGCAGCAGATCGCACCGGAACTGAAAAAAGAACTGGAGACGATGGCACGCGGCGCCATGCGGAATGAGGCGAACGAATATATCTCCCTCGAGCAGGAAAAAATGAACCTTTCCCCGAAGCAGGAGAACTGGCGTTACGTCCTGTTTCCCGTCTGGACGCTGACGTATCCGGGAAAGGACGGGAAGGTTTACTACTATGCGATGAACGGCCAGACCGGAACGATCAACGGCGATTTTCCCTATGAGCGGAAGAGAGCCCTTCTGACGTCGGCTGTGAGTGCTCTTCTGGTCCTGATTGTGATGCTGATAGGAGGGTATTTCGCATGAGAAGAATGAAAAAAGCAGGACAATATCTGCTCGGAATTTTTGCGGCCCTTCTGCTGTGCGGAGTTTTTTCTGTGAATATTGTAAAAGCCGAATCCCAGTATGTCTACGACAATGCATCACTTCTTTCCGATGAGGAGGAGCAGGACCTCGAGAGATCCTGTACAGAGTTCGAGCGCAATACAAAGCTCCATATGGTCATCCTGACCGAGCGCAGCAGTGGTTCCGAGGACTGTCAGGCGATTGCAGATGATTTTTATGACAAAAAGTATCCGAAAGAGCCAAACGGTGTCTGCTTCCTCATCGATATGGGACAGCGCCAGATTGTGATTTCGACATCTGGTATTATGCAGTATTACATGTCCGATGCGGAAATTGATGATATCCTGCAGGCGGCGCAGGGCTACGCGAAAGACGGCGACTATGCGGGAACCTTTGCAAAAATGATTACGATGACGCAGGAATGCTTCGACCGAGGCGTTTCCGATGCGGACTATCTGATTACAGAAGACGGTTCCATTATTCATTACCGCAAAATCAACAGCACGGAAGCTCTTATTTCTGTTATCGCAGCGGCTGCGACAGGAATTCTTGTTTATTTTGGAATCTGGAAAAGCTATCGACGAAAGAAAAACCGTGGTGCAAAGAGTTATGCGGATCTGAAGCGCGTGAAAATCAGAGACCGCAGGGATGCACTGATCGATCGCCATGTATCGATGCACAAAATCCAGAAGGATGATGGAAACCACGGCGGAGGCGTTTCTGGCGGCGGAGGTGGCGGTGGAAGCACCGTTCACACTTCGTCAAGCGGAAACAGCCACGGCGGCGGAAGCATTGGCTTCTGAAAAGCGATTCGAAAAAATTCCTTGCGCATTGTGTCGGAATATGGTACGATCTTTCCTGTGAAAACAAATGTATTTCCTGGAAAGAGTATAAAGGTAGAGGATTGCCATGAGAGAAGAAAAAACAAAGTACTATGTAATCAAAGAAAAAGCGGTTCCCGAGGTCCTTTTGAAGGTCATCGAGGCCAAACGGTTGATGGATATGCAGGAGCTTACCGTGCAGCAGGCAACGGAAAAAGCGGGAATCAGCAGAAGCTCTTTCTATAAATACAAAGATGATATTCTTCCTTTTCATGACAATGCAAAAGGAAAAACGATTACGTTTATTCTGCAGATGGACGATGAGCCGGGACTGCTTTCCGATGTGCTGAAGATTATCGCCGAGTTTCACGGAAACATTCTGACCATTCATCAGACGATTCCGTTAAACGGCGTGGCGTCACTGACGATCAGCGTGGATATCGCGGAAGACCGGGGAGACGCCTCGGAGATGATCAACGAGATTGAGTCCAGACAGGGAGTTCATTATTTTAAAATCTTAGGACAGGAGTCCTGAAAAAGAAAAAGCAAGAGAGGGACAAAAGAGATGATTCAGATTGCAGTATTAGGATATGGCACCGTTGGTTCCGGCGTGGTAGAAGTCATCAACACGAACCATGACAGCATCAACAAGAGAGCAGAGAACGAGATTAATATCAAATACGTTCTGGATTTAAGAGATTTCCCGGGAGATCCAGTGGAAAAAGTGCTGGTACATGATTACGAAGTGATCGCAAACGATCCGGAGGTTGATATTGTTGTCGAGGTCATGGGCGGCGTTGAGCCGGCTTACACCTTCACAAAACGTGCGCTGGAGGCTGGAAAGAGCGTCTGCACATCCAACAAAGAGCTGGTGGCAAGACACGGTACCGAGCTTCTTGCAATTGCAAAAGAGCACGGCGCAAACTATCTGTTTGAGGCAAGCTGCGGCGGCGGTATCCCGATCATCCGTCCGTTAAACTCCTCCCTGACTGCAGATGAGATCGATGAAGTAACTGGTATCTTAAATGGTACCACGAACTATATCTTAAGCAAAATGGCAAGCGACGGTTCCGATTTCGCGGATGTATTAAAAGAGGCACAGCGCCTCGGCTACGCAGAGCGCAACCCGGAAGCAGATGTAGAAGGCTACGATGCGTGCCGTAAAATTGCGATTCTTTCTTCTCTTGCTTATGGAAAAGAAGTCAATTACGAAGAGGTTTACACCGAGGGAATCACAAAGATCACCGCAGAGGACATCAAATATGCGACTTCGATGGGAACCGCGATCAAGCTGCTTGCAACAAGCCGCAAGGTGGGTGGTCAGTATTATGCTATGGTAAGTCCGGTGATGATCGACGCGAAAAACCCGCTGTACAGCGTAAACGGTGTCTTCAATGCCATCTTCATCCACGGAAATGTACTGGGTGATGCGATGTTCTACGGAAGTGGAGCAGGAAAGCTCCCGACCGCAAGTGCCGTTGTAGCCGATGTCGTAGACTGTGCAAAGAACAAAGGCAGAAACATCATGATGAGCTGGAGTGAGGAAAAACTGGACCTGCTGCAGATCGATGATGTACAGAGCCGCTTCTTCGTCCGCGTATCCGGCCACGCCGCAGAGCGCCAGGCAGAGATCGAGGAGCTGTTCGGAAAAGTGGAAATCGTAGCAGTTCCAAGCCTATCCGAGGAGTTCGCATTCATCACAGGCGAAATCACAGAGCAGGAGTACAGAGAAAAAGCAGAGAAACTCGACGGAATCCAGAGCAGAATCCGCGCGAGAATTTAAGATCTCGAAATAGACATAACTAAAAAGACGTTTCACAGCCGTAAAGCAAGGGGTGTGAAACGTCTTTTTAGTTATCTTAAAATTTATTTTTAAAGATCTGTGCCGGATCCAAAGGAATCCGTATCATATCCCACCGGTTCCGATGCCGGATACAGGACATCTTTCCGCTCCTGATAGAACGCAGCCATCGTGATCTGCATATAGGGCATTACCCACAAAAAGCCGATGGCACAGGAACAGGATGCGAGAATCTCAAGCCCTAAGAAACTTAAGAGAAGCAGAATGTAGCGGAAAAAGTTCTTCTTCATCATCGCAAAGCTCTGGCGAATTGCCTGGATCGGGCCGATGCCGGGAGCGTCGTTCATCACAAAGGTGGAAAGGGAAAACGGAACCAGCACCAGCGTGGAAACGAGAGAGCCGATCAGCTTGTAAACGTAAACGTTCATCAGAGAAGAAAGCTCGGCTTCGATGGAAAGTGCTGTTCCAAGCGTCAGATCCGCACTCGGGGAGGAAAGATACTGGAAGCCCGGAATGCTGGAAATCAGGGCGATCACGGAGCTGATGCCGTTGATGATAAGGAACATCAGCACGTACTGGTCCGGGTGGTGATAGAAAGCGTAGAGCATATCACCGACGGAAATCGGTTCCCCGCGCAGCGTTGAGAGGCAGATCTTTAAGTAGCCCGCCTGAAAGAGGCTGAGGAGCAGGGAAAACAGGAACAGCGTCAGATTCAGGAAAATGATATCGTACAGCGTTGTGCCTGAAAAAATCAGCGTCGGGATGAGGGAGCAGGAGAAGGTGAGAAACAGGTTGATTGCGGTTGCGCCCACCAGCGTGCCGCATCGGCCTGCCATGGCCTCACGGGCCTGCTTTTTCAGTTCTGAAAATTTCTGTTTTTGTCCGTTCATGAAAAATCCTTTCTGGTACCTAGATGGTATTTCCGTCGGTGGTTGTTCCGTTATCCGGTGTCATCTGGTATTCCTGCATGTACTGATTGTAATACCGCTCAAGCAGGTTGGTGCTGCCGCCGCTGACCATGTTGAAAAGCAGGAAAGCATACATGCAGATACCGACAATTATGCCGATGGTACAGCCCGCCAGACCGGCTTTTGCCGTGCCGCTCATGCGTCCTGCGCCGCGGCTTAAAAGGGCGAAGATCACGCCGAGCGAGCCGAAAAACAGGGAACCCATGTTGAGCATGAACAAAAAGGAGCAGATCGCCATGACCATCGAAGCGGCCGCAAGGGCCTGCGAACCCGTCCTGCGCGGCGGCTGTACGGGAGGCTGCTGCTGGTAATGCTGATACGGTCCGGGACGCTGGCCCTCAGGCACGCCGTACGGATGGGAGGACTGATAGGAATCTCCGGACTCATTGGTGTTTGGATCGTAATTTTCTGGTGTCATAAAATGTCCTTTCTTCTGCAAAAAAGCGCGGTTTCACACGCAGTCTGTCAAAAAAGCTATAGTAAAGATTTTATCATGTAAGGTTGACAAAAACAAGACCTATTGATAAGGTAATAGAGTGGCTGTTCCGCCAAGGGTCCCGCTTTTTATGCGGGAAAAACAGAGAAGGAACAGCGTGTTTTGGAAGAGACAACAGGAGGAATTTACCTATGGATATGAATCAGGTATTGGCAGCTGAGCTGAACGTCAAACCGTGGCAGGTAGAAGCTGCAGTGAAACTGATTGACGAGGGAAACACGATCCCTTTTATTTCACGATATCGAAAAGAAGCAACGGGTTCCTTAAACGATGAGGTACTGCGAAATCTGTACGACCGTCTGATGTACCTGCGCAGTTTAAATGACCGCAAGGCCGTTGTCCTTGCGAGCATCGAGGAGCAGGGCAAGCTGACCGCAGAACTGAAAAAATCCATCGAAGAGGCCGCAACTCTCGTGGTCGTAGAGGATTTATACCGCCCGTACCGTCCGAAACGCCGGACGCGTGCGACGATCGCAAAAGAAAAAGGACTGGAGCCGCTGGCGAATATCATTCTTCTGCAGATGACAAAAGAGCCGCTCGAAAAAGAGGCAGAGGTTTTTGTTTCAGAAGAAAAGGAAGTCAAAACGGCAAAAGACGCCATTGCTGGTGCCTGCGACATCATCGCCGAGAGCATTTCCGATGAGGCCGATTACCGTATGGAGATCCGCCGCAGAACCGAGGCGAAGGGCCTGATCGTCTCGACAGCAAAGGATGAGAAAGCAGAGTCCGTTTACGAGAATTACTATGAGTTTTCCGAGCCGGTATCAAAAATTGCCGGACACCGTGTGCTGGCACTGAACCGCGGTGAGAAAGAAAAATTCCTGAACGTCAAAATTGAGGCGCCGACGGAAGAAATCCTGCGTTATCTCGAGAAAAAAATCATCACCAAAGAGAATCCGCAGACAAAGCCGGTTCTGCAGGCGACCATCGAGGATGCCTACAACCGTCTGATCGCTCCGGCCATCGAGCGTGAGGTCAGAAATCAGCTCACCGAAAAGGCAGAGGATGGTGCGATCAAGGTCTTTGGAAAGAACCTTGAGCAGCTTCTGATGCAGCCGCCGATTGCAGGCCAGGTTGTCCTTGGATGGGACCCGGCGTTCCGTACGGGATGCAAGCTGGCCGTTGTCGATGCGACCGGAAAAGTGCTCGACACCACCGTTGTTTATCCGACCGCGCCGACGAACGAGAAGAAGATTGCAGCAGCAAAAGCGACCGTAAAAGATCTGATCCACAAATACGGCGTCACCCTGATTTCTGTCGGAAACGGAACTGCAAGCCGTGAGTCCGAGCAGATCATCGTCGAGATCTTAAAAGAGATCCCGGAGAAGGTTGCGTATGTGATCACAAATGAGGCAGGAGCGTCCGTTTACTCCGCAAGCAAGCTGGCAACCGAGGAATTTCCAAACTTTGATGTCGGACAGCGAAGCGCCGCTTCCATCGCACGCCGTGTGCAGGATCCGCTGGCAGAGCTTGTCAAAATCGATCCGAAATCCATCGGTGTCGGCCAGTATCAGCACGATATGAACCAGAAGAAGCTCGGCGAGGCGCTCGGCGGTGTCGTTGAGGACTGCGTGAATAAAGTCGGTGTCGATCTGAACACGGCATCCGCATCGCTGCTGGAATACATTTCCGGTGTCAGCAAGGTGATTGCAAAAAACATCGTGGCATACCGCGAGGAGAACGGCCGTTTCGAGAGCAGAAAAGAGCTCCTGAAAGTGGCAAAACTCGGACCGAAGGCGTTTGAGCAGTGCGCGGGCTTTATGCGCATCACCGGCGGCAAAAATCCGCTGGACGGCACAAGCGTTCATCCGGAGAGCTACGAGGCAGTCGAGAAGCTGTTTGCAAAGTTAAATATGAAGACAGAGCAGATCAGCGAGGGACCGACGGCGTTCTTCATCAAAGATTACAAGAAGATGGCAGAGGAGATCGGCGTCGGCGAGATTACGCTGCGCGATATCATCAAAGAGCTGCAGAAGCCTGGCCGTGACCCGCGTGATGAGATGCCGCGCCCGATCCTGCGCACCGACGTGCTCGATATGAAGGATCTGAAGGTCGGCATGATCTTGAAGGGAACCGTGCGCAACGTCATTGACTTCGGTGCATTCGTCGATATCGGCGTGCATCAGGACGGACTCGTCCACATTTCCCAGATGACGAAACGCTTCATCAAGCATCCGCTGGAGGCTGTGAGCGTCGGCGATATCGTGGAAGTGAAGGTCATCAGCCTTGATCTGGCGAAGAAGCGGATCGGGCTGTCGATGCTGCTGGATAAATAAAGTGTGATACGTGGGCTGCCCGAAAGAAAACAGGGGCAGCCCGCGGTGTATCAAAGGGGGATTACCATGAATGAGGAAGAAGTGCTGGTCGGACGGATTCAGGATCTGGCAGAGCAGTGTTATCACAGGGATGTTCCGTCGCACACGGAGTTTCTGACGCTGGCGGAGCAGGATCTGTTCTACCGTACGGTAAATAAAATCCCGGGCGTGCGTTACGTGCTGTCCGGCGGATACGAGGCGGCAGAGCGGAAAGCGGCGCTGTTTCTGCCATCCTATGCAGAGGACGGTGATGCGTCGATGCTTCCGATCGCAGTCGTGCGCATCAGCCCGCTGAATGAAAAATTTGCGGATGCGCTGTCACACCGTGATTTCTTAGGATCACTGATGAATCTCGGCGTGGAGCGGTATAAGCTGGGAGACATTCTGATCGATGGAAACCAGGCGTATCTGATCTGTATGGCGGATATGGCGGACTACATCTGTGCGGAGCTGAAAAAAGTGCGCCATACGAGCGTGTACTGTGAAGTCGAGGCGGGACTGCCGGAGGAGCTGACGGAGCCGAAAACCGAGCGGAAAGAAGGCTCCGTCGCTTCCGTGCGGCTCGATGCGGTGCTGTCGCTGGCGTTCAGCAGTTCGCGGAGCAAAATGGTGCCGCTGATCGAGGGCGGCCAGGTGTTTATCAACGGAAAGCTGGTGACGTCGCCGAGCGCGTCATTAAAAGAGGACGATCTCGTGACCGTGCGCCATATGGGAAAATTCCGCTATGTTGGCGTGCAGAATCAGACGAAAAAGGGAAGGCTGTACGTGGCTGTTGAACGATTTGTCTCATAATAGATATTTTGAGGGATTTTACAGGAAAAGACCATTGACAGTGTTTGTAAAAAGACGGTATTATAGAGGGTATGTAGAAGGTCCGCAGTTATGAGAATTTTCATGAAATTTTTCATACAGAAGCGGACTGCGAAGATTACGTATCAGGAAGGCAGGAAGAAAAAATGGGAAAAATTATACTGACCGGCGACCGACCGACCGGCAAGCTGCATGTAGGACATTACGTTGGTTCACTGCGCCGCCGCGTGGAGCTGCAGAACTCCGGTGAATTCGATAAAATTTACATCATGATTGCAGACGCACAGGCGCTGACCGACAATGCGGACAACCCGGAGAAGGTGCGCCAGAACATTCTGGAGGTAGCACTGGATTACCTTTCCTGCGGACTTGATCCGGAAAAGAGCACCATCTTTATCCAGTCTCAGATTCCGGAACTGTGCGAGCTTTCTTTCTATTATATGAATCTCGTTACGGTTTCCAGACTGCAGAGAAACCCAACCGTAAAATCGGAGATCCAGATGAGAAACTTTGAGGCGAGCATCCCGGTTGGATTCTTCACCTACCCGATCAGCCAGGCAGCCGATATCACTGCATTCAAGGCAACGACCGTTCCGGTTGGAGAGGATCAGATGCCGATGATCGAGCAGACACAGGAGATCGTCCACAAATTCAATACAGTTTATGGCGAAGCACTTGTGCAGCCGAAGATTATGCTGCCGGAGAATGATTCCTGCAGACGTCTGCCGGGTATCGACGGAAAAGCGAAGATGAGTAAATCGCTTGGAAACTGCATTTACCTGTCCGAGGAGCCGGATGAGATCAAGAAAAAAGTCATGAGCATGTACACCGACCCGGATCACATCAAGATCACCGATCCGGGCAAGATCGAGGGAAATACCGTATTTACTTATCTCGATGCATTCTGCCAGCCGGAGCACTTCGAGCGCTATCTGCCGGATTACGCAAATCTCGACGAGTTGAAAGCACATTACCAGAGAGGCGGCCTTGGCGATGTCAAAGTGAAGAAGTTCCTGAACAATGTACTGCAGGAGACCTTAGAGCCGATCCGCAATCGCAGAAAAGAGCTGGAAAAAGACATTCCGGCGATCTATGAGATGCTGAAAAAAGGCAGCGAAGAGGCAGAAAAAGTTGCCGCTCAGACACTGGCGGATGTCAAAGCAGCCATGAAAATCAACTATTTTGATGATCTGGACCTGATCCGTTCCCAGGCAGAGCGTTACGGCAAATAATTACCAATAGAAGATGAATGGAAAAAGCGGACATTATGGTTCCGCTTTTTCTGTTGCAGGGCGGACGAAAGTTCGAAGTCCTGCGGTCGGAGAGGATAGCATATGGTCATACATGGATTTCAAAAGCTGACGCTGCTGGATTACCCGGGCAAGGTGGCGTGCACATTGTTTTCGGGCGGATGTAATTTCCGCTGCCCGTTCTGCCAGAACGGAAATCTCGTGCAGCATCCCGAATGGGAGCCGGTGATTCCGGAGGAGGAGATTTTTGCAGTGCTCGAAAAGCGGCGCGGCGTGCTGGACGGCGTCTGCGTGACGGGCGGTGAGCCGACGCTGGATCCGGATCTGGAGCGGTTCGTGACGAAAATTAAGGAACTGGGATATCTTGTGAAGCTCGATACGAATGGATACCGGCCGGAGATTTTGAAAAAGCTGGTGGAAGAGAAGAAAATCGACTACGTCGCCATGGACATCAAAAACGCGCCGTCCCGGTACGGCGAGACGGCGGGCGTGAAAAAGATCGATGTGATGCGGATCAATGAGTCGGTCGAGTTTTTAAAGAGCGGCGTGGTGGACTATGAGTTCCGGACAACGCTCTGCAAGGAGCTGCATGGAAGGGAAGAGATCGAAGCGATCGGAAAGTGGCTTTCCGGGGCAAAACGGTACTTCCTGCAGAATTATCGGGAATCGGATTATGTGATTGATCCGAGGTTCTCGGGGTATGCGAGGGAACAGCTCGAACAGTTCTGCGAGATCCTGCGCGGAAAGATTGAGACGGTGGAGATCCGCGGCGTGGATTAAAAAACGCTTTAAAGCGTGCGGTACCAGTAGCCGAAGCGGGCATCGGGCGCGAGCTCGGAGGGGCGCATCGCCTGCTTGAAGTGGAAAAAGCCGAAGAGGCTTGCCATGAACTGCTCATTCGGCGTGTAGACGCCGGGGACGCCGAAATACCAGAGTTCCTGCTGGTCGCGGTTCCGGGCGAGGAGCAGATGGCGATAGGACGAGGAGCCATGGAGGACGAAGCGGTTCGCATCCACCGAAAGACCGGCGGCGCGGAGCTGTGGAAGATCGTCGAGTGAGAGGCGCAGGCAGTCGGTCAGATCATCATCTGGGAACGGATGGAACTCCGGGAACTGGTCCTGAAGCTGGAGATAGAGAGCAGCGCGGGACGGCGGCACGGCTGCTGCGGCGGGAAAATCGGCGGAAGTCATATGTAGCGGCTGGGCGGCAGAATCCGGGATGGGCTGCGGCGGTTCCGGGTTGGCAGAGGGATAGCTTTCTGCGGTTTTCACAGATTCCGCGGATGCGGGATGGAGTGTGTTGGCGGATGATTGCGTGATCCTGTCTGCAGGAACGGTGTTTACCGTGTCAGTTGATGTGGATTCTGTGGAGACGGTGGATTCCGGGCTGGAATTTTGTGGATAAAGTTCGGAATTGCTGCTGAATTCTGTGGAAAGTTCATCGAACTGTGCTTTGGAAGCGTCTGATGATGGCAGGGACTGCGCAGGTACGGCGGGATCCAGAGGTTCGGGTGTTTCGGCAGTTTTCTCTTCGGTCGGTCTGGTACCATTGTCTGCGGATGTTTTGGGCTCCTGCGGGAGCGTGGGAGCGAAAAACTCCGGCTGAATCGGAAGATCGTCCCACTGGGTGGCGATGACGCCGGTCTGGCGGCAGAGCAGGATCAGACCGCCAAGCTCGTCGAGCGTGACATCCGTCTGCCCAATGGCATCGGAGTGCGTGAAGAGTTTTCCGCTCGTAGAAGAGCGCCCCGCAAGGAGATTTCCGAGCGGAATGCCGTACATCCGCCCTGACCGGCGGATAAAACCGTAGACTGTGACCGAGGTCTCCGGCGGAAGAGACGGCGATTTGATCTGGAAGTCCATGCGGCAGAAGCCGTTCTGCGACTCCACGCGGACAAAGCCGCAGCATCCGCGCTTGCGGTTGTTCGGGTATTCGTATAGATAGGCAATGAAACGCCGGTAATCAGACATAAAAACCTCCTGCATAGAAGTAAAAAGAGTAGAAAAAGATACTGCGCTACAGTTCACGATATGCGGGAAGGACAGAAAATATACGCAGAGAAGAAAGGAAGTGCACAATGGAAGAAGAAACAAAGCTGGAAACGCCGGAGGAAAAAGCGCACCGGAAAGAACGGGAACGCTTCATGCGCCAGGCGATTACGCAGGCGAAGAAAGCAGAAAAGCTGATGGAAGTTCCGATCGGCTGTGTGATTGTGTACGAGGGAAAGGTGATTGCGCGGGGCTATAACCGCAGAAATACGGATAAAAACACGCTGTCCCACGCGGAACTGAATGCGATCCGGAAAGCAAGCAAAAAGCTCGGCGACTGGCGGCTGGAGGGCTGTACGTTGTATGTCACCCTGGAACCGTGCCAGATGTGCGCCGGTGCGATCGTACAGGCGAGAGTCAGCGAAGTCATCATCGGCAGCATGAACCCGAAGGCGGGCTGCGCGGGATCGATCTTAAATATGCTGGAAATGCACGAGTTTAACCATCAGGTGAAGGTCGAGCGCGGCGTGCTGAAAGAAGAGTGCTCGGAGATGCTGAGTGCGTTTTTCCGGAGACTGCGGGTGGTGAAAAAGAAGAAAAAAGAAGAGAGGAAGAGGGCGGAAGAAGGGAAAGAATAAAAGAAGAGGCAGCATCGGGATGGGATGCTGCCTGAGGAAGATTATTTGTTTGAGTAAGTTGCACTTTCGAATATTTCCGTAAAAAATACAATCCCCGCATTTCCAGCAGAAACCATCGAAAAAATCATTGACGAATCCCGAAAAAAGCACTATAATATATGATGTATTTGACAAAATACGGAGAAGTACCCAAGAGGCTGAAGGGTCTGGCTTCGAACACCAGTAGGTCGGAAACGGCGCAAGGGTTCAAATCCCTTCTTCTCCGCTATGCAAAAAAGAGACAGCAAAAAGATTGAAAAATCGAAAAAGCTGTCTCTTTTTCTGTGAGAAATTATGAAATAGATGCAAAACAAAAGAAACAAAGACAGAAAAAGCATCGCCAGTTCACGAAAAGGGACCGATGCACAACAAAGCAAAATAAAAAGGAGAGACAATACATGGCGCAGTTACCACAGGAATTTCTGACCCGCATGCAGGACATGCTGGGCGATGAATTTGATGCATTTTTAACTTCCTACGACGCACCCCGCACAGCCGGGCTGCGTGTGAATACAAAAAAATGCCGGACCGAAGATTTCCCGCCGCTTGTTCCGGGAACGTGGAAGAAAATTCCGTGGATTCCAAACGGCTATTTCGTGCCGGACGGCATGCGCATGGGCCAGTCTCCGCTGTATGCGGCAGGCGTCTTCTATCTGCAGGAGCCAAGCGCCATGACCCCGGCGTCCCGCCTCCCGATCAAACCGGGTGAGCGTGTGCTCGATCTCTGCGCCGCACCGGGCGGCAAAGCGACGGAGCTGAATGCGCGCCTGAAAGGAACCGGCCTTCTCGTCGCCAATGACATCAGCAACGCCCGCGCCAAAGCACTGCTGCGCAATCTGGAGCTGTTCGGAAGTGAAAACGTGCTTGTCACCAATGAGACACCGGCAGGCCTTGCAGACGTCTTCCCGGGCTTCTTCGATAAAATCCTCGTGGATGCACCGTGCTCCGGCGAGGGCATGTTCCGGAAAGATGAGGCAGTCATCGGCACCTGGACCCCGGAGCGGCCGGATTTCTTTGCGGATCTGCAGCGCGAGATCACCTCGAATGCTGTCAAAATGCTGCGTCCGGGCGGCCTCATGATGTATTCGACGTGTACCTTCGCCCCGCAGGAGGACGAGGGAACCGTTTCTTTCCTTCTGGAAAACTTCCCGGAAATGGAACTGATCGAGATGGAAGGCTACGAAGGTTTTTCAAAAGGCAATCCAGTCTGGGGAAACGGCGATCCGGAGATTGAAAAGACCGTGCGCATCTGGCCGCATAAAATGAACGGCGAGGGCCATTACCTTGCCCTGTTCCGCAAAAAAGGCGAAGCCATTCCTTATGAGACAGAAGAAAAACCGATCGAAAAGAAAAACAAAAAACAGAAAAACCGGAAAAAAGACCGCGGAACGGAAGCACCGGGTCCGTCGAAAGCAGAAAAACAGATCCTTTCCGATTTCCTGTCCCGGATGACAGCACCGATCCCGGTGGAGGAACTGGAAGTCCGCGCCGGAAAAGTATACCATTCCCCGTCCCTGCCGGATGGCGTGCGGAATCTTCATTTCCTGCGGAACGGTCTGTATCTCGGTGAACTGAAAAAAGACCGTTTCGAGCCGTCACAGCCGTTTGCCGTGACACTCTCCGCGGACAAGTTCAAAGATTACATGAATTTAAAGGCAGATGACGAGCGTACCGAAAAATATCTCCACGGTGAGACAATTTCCGTAGAGCCGGGAGAGACCGCATCGCCGTCAGGCTGGAAGCTGGTCTGCGTCGATGGATTCGGCCTTGGATGGGGCAAACTGGTCAATGGAACCTTGAAAAATAAGTACCCTGTTGGATGGAGAAAGTAGAAAAATCATGCCAGTTTTTGCAGGAAAAACGTCGAAATATTACAAAGTTATTAACAGAAATTAAAAAAGACTTTCATTTCAGACATACTTGTGTTATAATGGCAAAGTACGGCGGGAAAAAAGGCCCATTTTCCGCAGTAACTTGGAGTGACAATCAGCAACAGAACGTAATAAGTATGAGGTGTACGACATGAAAAAAAAGAAATTATTCAGCCTGGTTTTGGCCACAGTGCTTACGGCAGCAACCGTTCTGCCATGCTATGGTGCCAGTACAAAGGAGAAAATTTCAAATGCTCAGGCAGAACAGGCTGCCGCACAGTCTCAGCTTGACAGCATACAGAGCAGGATTGACGAACTCAATTCCAAAAAGGGACAATCAGAAGAATATCTTTCCGAACTGAACCAGCAGCTGGACGATCTGCAGAACCGTCTGCAGGAGCTTCAGGATCAGTATGATGCGAAGCAGAACGAACTGGTACAGATTCAGGCAGATCTGGAAGATGCAAAAGCAAAAGAAGAAGAGCAGTACGAGGCGATGAAGCTCCGTATCCAGTATATGTATGAAAATTCCTCCGGAAACGGATACATGGCAATGCTCTTTTCTTCCAAAAGCATTTCAGAGCTGATCAGCCGGGCAGAATACATACAGAAAATTTCCGATTTCGACCGCGATCTTATGCAGGAGTATGAAGACACGGTAGACCAGGTAAAAGAAAAAGAAACACAGGTGCAGGAAGAGCAGGCAGCGATCGTAGAACTGCAGCAGCAGAGCAGCGATCAGCAGGAAGCCATTCAGGAGCTGTACGCAGCAGCTTATCAGGAACTCCGTACCTACTCCGCAGAGCTGGACGATGCAAAATCCAGCGAGAGTGCACTGGTAGATGAAATCAACAGCAAAGCAGATGCAATCAACGACCTGATCCGTCAGGCGAAAGAAGAGGAGATTGCAGCGCAGAAGAAAGCAGAAGAGGAAGCAGCCGCCGCACAGCAGGCTGCCGCAGAAGCTGAGGCAGAGGCCGCCAGAAAACAGGCAGCCGAGGCCGCAAGAGTCGCAGCCGCAGAAGCAGCAAATGCCGCAGCGAAAGCAGATACCGATACAAGCAGCAGCTCCGGAAGCAGTTCTTCGGACAGCAGCGCATCCTCCACGACAACGGGGAGTCCATCCGCGTCAGATACTTCCAGCAGCTCCTCCAGCGGAACATACCTTGGAAGATTTAAACTGACAGGCTATTGCTCCTGTTCCATCTGTACCGGACAGTGGTCCGGCGGATCCACCGCGAGCGGAACCACACCGACCGCAGGAAGAACGATTGCCATGGGCGGTGTACCATTCGGAACGAAACTGATGATCAACGGCCAGGTTTACACGGTAGAAGACCGCGGAACCGCTTACGGCCACGTAGACATCTTCTGCAGCAGCCATTCCGAGGCGCTGAGCTTCGGCGTGCAGTATGCAGATGTATATCAGCTGAGCTGAGAAACAAAGATAAGAGATATGCCGGAACAGAACTTCCGGCATATCTCTTTTTTTGACTTTCTCAGAAACTGTCATTCTAAAAGAACACCAAAAAGGCCGCAAACCCGTGTAAAATGTACCTTTTGAAGCAATAATAAAAAAAATTAAAAAAATTTCAAAAAAGGTGTTGACATTCCTATAGACATCATATATAATAGCTATTGTTGACGGACGAGAGTTCAGAAAACAAATAAAATCGAAGCGTGGCTCAGTTTGGTAGAGCGCTGCGTTCGGGACGCAGAGGTCGTGGGTTCGAATCCCGTCGCTTCGACTGGAATGAAAATGCCGAAAGCCTTGACAATCAAGAGCTTCGGCATTTTTTCGTATGTCAGAAAGAGAACAGGAAACAGTACACGAGGAGGAAATTTTTGTGAAAGCATTATTTTTTGATATTGATGGAACGTTACTGAGTGAGATTACAAAAGAAATTCCGCAGAGCGCGCTCGATGCATTGAAAAAGACAGCGGAAAAAGGAAATCTTACGTTTATTAATACCGGCCGCACCTGGTCGGAGCTGCCCGAGGAGCTGAAAAAGCTTCCGTTTTCCGGATTTCTGTGCGGCTGCGGGACCTATCTGCGCCGGGACGGCGAAATCCTGATGCATCAGACGATTCCGAAAAAGCGCTGTGAGGAAATCCCGGTTATTTTAAAGGAGTGCAGGATCGGCATGATTCTGGAGGGAACGGATAATGTTTATTTTTCGTCGGAGGTATCCCGTTTTCGGGAGGTCGAGCAGACCCGTGCCTATTTCGCTGCTGTCGGAATCGGACTCGCGGAGACAGCGGAGACAAAAGGAATCATTTACGATAAATTTTGTATCGTAACCGATGCACAGTCTGATATAGAACGTATGTACCGTGAATTTGAGCAGGAGTTTGATATCATGGATCGCCGCGGCGGTGTATACGAAATCGTTCCGCACGGCTGCAGCAAAGGAACAGCTGTGGACTATGCGCTGAAACAGTTTCAGCTGGAGAAAGAAGATGCATACGTATTTGGCGACAGCAGCAACGACCTTACCATGTTCCGGTGCGGCGCACACACCATTGCGCTTGGAAAACATGATGAGATTCTGGATCCGTACACAGAGTACGTAACCGATACCGTCGAGCGGGACGGCGTGGCAAAGGCGATGGAGCATTACGGATTGATCTGACAGAAAAAAAGAAAGCGAAGGGGCGCATTTGAAAAGAAATTTTCAGGTGCGCCCCTTTGGTTGCAATTTTCTGAAAAAGGAAACAAGAAAAGCAGCGTCTGAAAAGGTATGTGCATTGCAAAGTAAAAAATTTCATGGTAATATAAAAATGAGTTTTTATGTATATTTGTAATGATACCAGGAGGTGAGCGTTCAGAAGTTCCATGGAAACAGAAAAAAATCAGATAAATAAAAAAAGCCTCAGATACCGTTTTACAGCAGGAACGATCGGAGTAAGTGTCTGGCAGCAGGAATGAATGCTCACTTGGCAAAGCCTATAAAAATTGAAAACATAAAGAGAATTTTGTGTGAATATTGTGTGTAGTGGCTGCAACTTCTCAAATCCGTATACCTGTTTTTCACGTTTTGTAGGATATTATAACGTAAATGTAAAACTGGCAGGGACAGGTTCTCTGTATACAGATAAAAGCAGGATAATGAAGCATAAAACAGAGAGAGGATTTTTATAAAATGGAAAAGTATGAAGACAAAATATATTCTTTAGGTGAGGCTGTAACGGGACAGACACAGGCTATGTCACAGGCCGTACAGAAAACACTGGAAAATAACGGCGGGGTAGGTATAATGACAGGATCTTATGACCAAAACCTGTCTATTTTGTCTGTGAATAATCTGCTGTTGCATAGTACAGGATATACATTCGATACTTTCATGGAACAGACAAAAGGCTCATTGAGAAACTTCTTTTATGACGAGGAAGATAGACTGGAGCGAGACCGTTTTTTGCAGCTTCACGGAACAGGGGAAGCACAGATCCTTACAGCAGACGGTACAGTGAAAAATGTACGGCTTTGTAAAGAGGATGCGACAGATGAGGCGGGCAGACAGATCTGGGTTATGTCCGTACAGGTCAACTGGGATCATGTAAATTTGACACTGCTCAATGAGGCTATCTGTTCCGGCTTCTGGTATTTTGACTGTGACGAAAACAGTGAGATTGTGAATGCAAACTGGAGTCATGAATTCCGAAAAATGCTTGGCTATCATGACACTCTGGACTTTCCGAATAAACTGGAATCCTGGTCAGATCTTCTGCATCCACAGGATAAAGAAAGAGTAATGGTGCAGCTTCAGGCGGCAATTAAGGATAAGACGAACCAGATAAAATACCAGGTAGAGTATCGTATGAGAATGAAGGATAATCAATACCAGTGGTTTCGGGCATCGGCAGAAGTAATACGCCGTCTGGATGGTTCTGCCAGCAGGATTGCCGGGATTTTTATTAATATTGATGCGGAAAAAAAAGAGGCCATGCAGGCACAAAAATCTGCTGCTTTCCACCGGGCTTTTACGAAAGCAGATCTGTGCGAGTATTATGTGAATCTGGAAGCGAATACTTTTGATACCTTTAAGGTTGAACCGTCCCTGATGACAGTCTTTGAACAGAGTCATACATGGGATGAACTGATCCGTCATTTTGTGGATTCCTATGTTGTGGAGACAGATAAGAAGGCGGTATCTTCTTTTTACGACCGTGGTTATATTGCAGAAAGGCTGAAGGGTCTGGAAACCGAATTGGCTTTAGAGTGCCGTATCACTCTGAATGGAGAAGAACGATGGGTCCGCAATGTGGTCATACGTGGCGAAATAGAGGATTCAGAATATGCCATGATCTTTCTGCGTGATATCACAGAGACAAAGGTAGAGAGCGCACGGCATCTGCAGATGGCAGCGGATAATGCTTCCATGGAGCAGCTGATTCAGAGTATTGTGCGTCTGGTTGACCGCTTTGTTGTCTGTGATCTGGAAAATGACAGATATGAATTCTATAACCTGAATGGACAGATGCTATATAAACCTTTGGGATTCTATCATGATTTTCAGATGCAGGTTCTTGAAAAGTATAAGACACTGGAAACATTGGAAACTATGGACATCCTGATCGCACCGGAAAATATCCGGAAGAATCTGAAAAGTGAAAATGATATTTATAAGTTTGAGTATTGCAGCCTGGATGAAAAGACTTATAAAATCGCTTCTTATATTCCTTTGGAATGGAAGAATGGAAAGCTGGAAAAGGTATTGCTGGCATCCATGGATGTGACACAGGAGAAGAAAGCAGAGATTGAATCCCGTCAGGCACTGAAAGAGGCTTACCGGTCTGCAGAAAATGCAAACCGTGCGAAAACAGAATTCCTTTCCAATATGTCACACGATATCCGGACACCGATGAATGCCATTGTCGGCCTGACAGCAATTGCAGGAGCAAATATTGAGAGCCAGGACAGAGTCATTGAATGTCTCAGCAAAATTACAAAATCAAGCCGCCATCTGCTGGGGCTGATTAATGAAGTGCTGGATATGGCACGTATTGAAAGTGGAAAAATGACGCTGGCACAGGAGGATTTCAATCTGCCAGATCTGGTGGATAATCTTATAACACTCACAAAACCGGTGATTGATGAACATAAACACAATTTAGATATACACATTAATCACATTGAACATGAGAGTGTCTGTGGTGACAGCCTGAGAATCCAGCAGGTATTTGTGAATCTGATGAGTAATGCGGTCAAGTATACACCGGATGGCGGGAATATTACTTTTTCCATAGAGGAAAAGCCAAATGGATTTTCGGAACTTGGATGCTATGAATTTACGATTGAGGATAATGGGATCGGTATGTCACCGGAATTCCAGAAAATCATGTTTGATCCTTTCAGCCGCGCAGATGACCATCGGACAACCAGAGTCCAGGGAACAGGTCTGGGAATGGCAATCAGCAGAAATATTGTGAACCTGATGAATGGTAATATTAAAGTGGAAAGCACCTTACATAAGGGAACTAAAATTACAGTAACAATTTATCTGGAACTTCAGGAAAAAGAAAAAGAACAGGACAGAAATCTGATGAATCTACCTGTTCTGGTTGTGGATGATGATAAGACATGTTGTGAAAGTACAGTTGCCACATTGAAGGAGATTGGGATTACAGGCGAATGGGTTCTCTCCGGCAGAGAAGCCGTTGAGCGCTGTTATGCACATCATGAGCTAAAAAATGATTACTTTGCTGTTATTTTAGATTGGAAAATGCCGGATATGGACGGAATTGAAACAGCCAGACAGATCCGGAAACGGATAGGGAAAGAGATTACCATTATTGTACTGACATCTTATGAATTCAGCGAGATCGAAGAAGAAGCAAAGACTGCAGGCGTAGATGCTTTTATTGCAAAACCGCTGTTCCGTTCCCGTTTGACGGCTACATTGCGGCAGTTTACTTCTGGCAGAAAAGAAAAAACAGCAAGAAATTATCTGGATGAGCTGTCTGAAGCAGATTACACAGGAAAAAGAATTCTGCTGGTCGAGGATAATGAGTTAAACAGAGAAATTGCTGTTGAAATTCTGCAGATGACCGGGGCGGAAGTGGAAACGGCAGAAAATGGAAAAATTGCAGTTGAAAAAGTAGAAGCTTCTCCGAAAGGCTTGTATGACCTTATTTTTATGGATATCCAAATGCCTGTCATGAATGGTTATGAGGCAACCGCAGCAATCAGGAGCCTTCCGGGTGAACAGGGAAAACTACCGATTGTTGCCATGACAGCAAATGCTTTTGCAGAAGATGTACAGCTGGCAAAAAATACAGGCATGAATGGACATA
>OGFJ01000287.1_pt1 | contig 49924 bp, 56 predicted proteins | sample 1570861 | NCBI WGS metagenome assembly OGFJ01 (sample SAMEA2582060, study PRJEB24529) | metagenome | biome: Human gut stool | place: China | collected 2011
GGGGCTTTGCCCCCCCCCCCCCGGAACCCGGCCACTTGATTTTCTTCTTATGATTTTTCTATGTTTTTTATGCAACATTTTTAGCTTATCATTGCTTACTGCACAATGCTGCTTTCTTCAATCCATTCTTGAATCCTTGAAGCACTTTCGTTAAGATAGTAGGCTATTTTTTAACTTCCATTCCATTTGTGTTCATGAATACAGCCATATCTTTTATTTTTTTCATTTCTTGGTTCCGCAATTCTTCATGAGTTTCTATTTTTTTCAGAATCTCACCGCAAAGAGCATCTTCTCTTTTTTCCATTTCCTCTGCGAATTCTTTACTACTTCCTTGAATTCCATTAATCTGTAACGAAAAAAGAGTCACGATTGCCTCTTTATCGGACTCACCAAAAATAGAATACTCTTTCATTTTTCCATCATCTCGTACTTTAGTTTGTGGACAAAAGATCCCGCCAAACTTGCATTCTGCCCTATACATATAAGACATAATCTGAAAACAGTCTTCTCTTTCCGGTTTATCTGATTTATTTGAAGCAACGTTTTCCCATTCGTTTTTATATTTTGCGTCAATGATCAAGAGTGGTCTGTTTTTATCGGAAATGACCTTTTTATCGGAAATGACCAAATCAGGCTGTAGCTCTATACTTTGACCATTACAGAAAAATGTTCCAAATGATTTTTTTCCCTCTATTTGATATTTGTTTTCTATTTTCTCCTTTACAATTTGAACCAAATATCTTTCCCATATATAATTCATGTTAATTAATATACCATTGACATTCGTCCCATCGTCCTCTGGCGCAATTCCCATATACTTTAAAATCAAAATTGCCGTTTTCCGGACACTTTCCCAATCCGAATATACCGCATGCGTGATTTTTTTTCGTTCCTTCTGAACCAGTTTTCGCGCTTCCTGACGCGACACAGGCTGCATGATATTTTTTAACTGTGAGATAAAATCTTTCACCGGTGTGTATTTTTTTTCCAATTCACGCATAAGGCCCGGCTGTCTTTTTTGCAATGATGTGTATGCCGTAAGAATCATACGATTCATATCATTATCAGCAGTATATTCTCGACTGGAATAGGCAATATTTCCGTTAAATATCGGATTGAGACGAATATGGCGTGCAACATCGATTCTTCCTTTTAATTTCGAATCGTTGTTTTCATACGTTCGATATCTGCGATAGATTCCTTTTCTATAAGCCCTTGCAATTTGTATTGCGAAAATAATTGCAAGAATCAAATCCAGAATCTCCCCTCTTCCCACCGAAGGCTCTACCTTCTGAAGAATATTTGCCTTCAAACCCAGTGCTTTATTTAACATATACTTGGAAAATTCACATGACTCATTTACGTCAAAACGGCTTCTTATAAAAACCTCTTCTTTCGTTCCATCGGAGGTTATCTGCAGCAGTCCAATATATTGTTGCGTCCAATATTCTCCCTTATTGCCCTGGGTCACAATCTTAAAAGGTTCTCCAGCCGCACAGTCGTTTTCATCAAGTACAAGAATATCACTTTGTGAAACTCCATCTATTAGCTTCGCAAATCTGTCTACTCTCTCCTCGGAATCTCCTGTTTCTTTATATATACTTTGCAGCAAACTACTTTCTTTATTAATTTCTTCTGATATGCACTCTTCCAATTTTGAGTAATCTTTTAAGTAAATCATTCCTTTTCCTCTGACGGAGTATTATTCTGAGCATTCTTTTGCACCTTTTCCCACTCCTTAAACGCCTCCAAATTGCACTCATTCACAAACTTCTCTTCATTTCCTTCTCCGCGTACATACTCGTAAAGAAGAGATTCTAATCTAAGATTCCAGACTTGTTGGATCAATTCATCGGCATTTTTGCAATTATTTATCCCAGGAACATTAGCAAACTGTCCTTGGCTGATATCATAATGCCTATTCAGTCCCTGATGATCTTCTATTTTTTTATTTACAAAACTAATATACTCAGCAATTTTCGAAAATTCAGCGTCTTTGTCTTTGCAGTTACTAAAAGCTTCTTCTGGTAACATATCCTGAATAATCTTTTTGAGATTTTCCGTAGCTTTTTCTACCTCTATCTCTTTCCATATAAATCTACGTCGCAACGCAAAATCCATACTTTCGACTGAACGGTCGATGTCATTCATAGTTCCTATCACAATAACATTCTCTGGAATATAAAATCCATCTTTAAACACATCTTTTTTTTCTTTTGAATAGTAACTTCCATTTTCTGGATCATAAGTACGAAGATTTGCATACTGTGTCTGAACAGAATTTTGTGGACCACGTTTATCTGACTCAAGGCAAAACATCAACTCACCAAATACTTTTGACAAATCGGCTCGATTGATTTCATCCACAATAAAGAAATATTTATCTTGGTTTTTATCCGATTCATTTCTTTCTACAACTTTACGGCAGAATTTTTTGAAAATGCCATCAAGTTTCCGAAATTCAACTTTTCCATGTGCATCCTCCACTGGCCGAAGCCCCTCAACAAAGTCTGTGTAATCATAGGATGGATGAAATTGAACTAATTGATAATCTGAGTTTGAATCATCTTTTTTCTGATCATCTGAATTTGGATCATTTTCTTTCAAATGCTTTTTATTATTTTTTGCAAACTTTTTGGCAACTTCTTTTGCCAGTCTGGTTTTTCCTGTTCCTGGGGCACCGGTTAAAATTATTTGTGTTGCACCATTTTCTACTAAATTATATAAATCCCCGAAATCATTCTGTTTATTATCCATTTTTAATATATCCTTTCCCGGTATATTTTCTATTATTTCTCTTAAGCGCTTTGTAAAGTCCTCTTTATCAAGCTGTCTTTCTTTACCTACTTTAGCATACATTTGAGAAGGTTGTTTAACGTCATCACCCAAGTTCTGAAACCACTTTTTTTCTTCAAGAATCCATCTGTCTTTCTCAGCATCCTTAGTGTCTGTATTAATCGTGTTGTAAATAATTACATAATCGCAATCGAATTCTCCTCCTTTTAACTTCAAAAGGTTTCCTTTTGATATACCATTATTGCTCAAAACTTTAAACCTTTGTCTCTCAATTTTAAAATTATAAGCGCGCAAATTCGTTTTCCAGTCCTCATCCTCAATGTTAATCTTATTAACATCAAATATCTCCTTCAATTGATTTTCTGCAGCTGATTTACTCATTTTGGTTCCTTTCATGATTTTATCTAGATACTGTTCTTTTTTCATGATATCGTAATTTCATTATTTAACAACGTTACCCTTTGGCACACGCTGAATGTGTAAGCATATTCCACTCACTACCGCTCATTATACCATGTATTTTTGTTACTGTACATATTTCAGCATATGTTTTTATGCAAAAAGCTTATATTTTTTAACTGTTTTTCGCTTTTTATACATATTTTGCACAAAAAGATTGTCCCAATTTTCCGTCTTCTTTTTCTACAGTATCAGACCTGCACCTGGCTTCAACCGTTTTTCTTTTCACTTCTATCCGCAAATCACCCGCACCGCCTCACTCACTTTCCTGTCCTCCACCGTCTCATACAGTTTCATCACTTCCATTTTCTGATCCCGATCCAGCCCCTTCTTTTTTGATATGTATATTTTGCACTGCAGTTCCCCTTCCTCATCCCACGCTTTTTCATTTCTCGGACATCCATTCAAATAGTCCCATTTTTCTTCATAAAACTTCCGCAACACTGCAAACGCCGTATTCCAGTCCATCGTTTCCTCTTTCTGCGTATCCAAAGCTGTCCTATTTTTACTGTTTCTCTGCTTTCCTTCCAGATTTTCTTTCTTCTCTTCCTTTTCTTCCCTCTCCCACTGTCTTCTCACAGCGTTTTCTCTTCCATAAAACCCAAAAACTCCGACAACTTTCGCCAGTACTTCGTTTTCCCAAAACAACAAAAAACTGCCCAGATAAACCAGCACTTCCGGAAGGAACAAAAGAACATGTCTCACAGCTTCCTCCCAGCGTGCTGTTTGATACTTTTGCACCAGCTGTCCTTCCATTTCTGTTTCTTCTATCGCTTCTGCTTCTTCCGTCAGTTCTGTTTTATCGCGCAGTCTTTCCCCATATCCGTTTCTTTTACTGTCCAGTTCTTCCTGTCCGAACCAGCTGTTCCGCGTCCCCCTGAACCGATTTTTCATGGTTCGACTTTCCATAATTCGACTCTCTATAAATCGCTTTTCCAATTCCGGTTTTCTCTTTACCGGCTGAAATGTTAATGGCTGTCTTCCCATAAAACTGCACACACCATGCCGGCAGAACCGCCCTTCTCCTTTATCCTGGCCTTTCAGTACAATTTCCAGCCATTCCTCTGCCAGAAATTCTTTTGATCTTTCCGTCTTTTTTACATCTGTCTTTTTCATCGTCACCTTTCCATCCTTTCCTCAAACATCCATTTCCAGAATCACCCGAATAGCCTCACATACCTTTGGTTCCATGTCTTCTTCCAGCAGCCACTGCAGAATCATTTTCTCCTGGTGATCCAGCTTATATCTTTTTTGAATGATTTTTTCCAGCTGCAATTTTGTAAATGCTACATCTAAATCGTAATCAATCCAGTTATCATCGTACATACCGTAAATATTCTGATAATAGTTATTATAAATTTCATATGATTCTTCTAATGTCATGTTTGTCCTCTTCTCTCTTCCATTTCATTTTGCTTTTCTTTAAAACGCATTTACCCCGGAAGAGAAATTTCTTTTCTTCCGGGGTAAATGCGTTCTTCCTATACCTCAAGCGGGGCATGCAGACTGCGGAAATGATTTTTCAAACACGCTCCAGCGTCCACTACAGAATTCTTTTTCTCTGTCCCTGTTGTTTTTTCAAAAATTCTCAAACAGCCCATCAATTAATCTGCTGTTCTCTACGCGATTGGCTAATTTTTCAAGTTCTTCTGTTACTTCTCCGCCCAGTTCCTGGTAGAATTCAAGCAATCTTTCCTGGCGTTCCTCGCATCCTGGCACTTTTTCCCATTCACGCGCCATTTTTTTGGAAAACAGACCGTTTACGTTATAAGTTTTCTGTATCTCCTGTTCTCCGTAATACTTCAGATCAATTTCTCTTTCTGCCGGCTTTGCCAGTTCCGCGCGCATCTGGCCGATAATAAAGTCCATGGAAAATGCAGGACTCTCCCATTCCAAAAAAGCACGGTACATTTCCACATCGGTATCGACGTCTCTTGGAAATCCCGGTGCTGACATGTATGGTGTCCGTATGTCTCTCAGATTGAAAAACAGAGTTGCATACCAGTTCAGATGCTCGAAATGTGTCTCTAACAGATAACGCAGCAGCGGCACATTTCCGGCTTTCATCACCTGATCCGGCTCTGCAAATTCGATTAATCCTGTGTAGTGTTCCAGCATGTATTCTGTCAGCTCTTTCCCCGCACCGGCAACTGCCTGACCCAGTGCCTCTTTTTCTCCGTACGCCAGGCTTGCGCCATCGATATCATAATGGTCGATGCAGTAATCCAGCATCTCCGGACTGCCGGACAGAATCGCCGCTGTGAGAATACCCGGGATATAAAAATCTCCGACAATCGTTTCCCGGCGAATGCTGTAATAGGTTTTTCTGGCTCCCGGAATACGATCCCATTCACAGGTGTATTCCCAGTACTCCATATTTTCTTCCGTCATTTCCTCGTCTTTTGCTTCAAACATCTGCAGCAGGGAAACGTTTCCGCTCATCACAGCCGCCAGATAATTGGGCGCATCGGTCCAGCACAGTTCTTCATGAAGATACATCTTTCGGAACGCAACGACACCGTATTTATCCATGCTGATAAATTTCTTTGCAATTTTCTCCAGATGGGACGACTCCTGTACCTGAAGAAGTCCGTCAATCGTTGTGGCAGATTCGAGTGCCCACAGGCAGACATCTTCCCTGCCGCAGCCTCTTCCATACCAGTAAGTATAGGCGGCCAGCGGAATGGCATTTCGGTTATACTGGTCTGGTTTCAGTTGATTTTCATCAAAGAATCTCTTGATTTCTTCCAGTTCTGCGTCCTGATCCAGGAGTTCCCGGATCTTTTTCGTATCCCAGACTGTTTTTCCGATATCATTTAAGGCTGTGGATTTTTTCAGGTGTACTTTCTGCAGTTCTTTCTCAAAAATCTCTCTTTCTACTGGGTTCATTGCATTTAAGACTGTCTCTTTCATTCGTTTTTCCTTCCATAATAATCTCTTTTTTCTCTTGTTAATTTCCTGTTCTTTTTGTTTCATCTCCATAAAGAAGCGCCTCTCCCAATGCTTCGATTTTGCCCCTGCAGACTACCGGGTTTTCCAGTTTGTAATGGTCGAAACCATATTCCAGCATTCCCATATCCCCTGAGAGAATGAGTGCGGTGAGTACATTTGGAATACAGAATTTTTTCGAAACGTTTTCCCGGCCTATCGTATAGCAAGGCAGCTTTCTGCTCCTACAAGGGGCAAATTCTTCCTTCCAGCCAAGGTCTTCTTCTTCATCCTCTTCTTCCATTTGTCTTTCCTTTTCAAATGCCTGCAATAGTGCAATATTGCCACTTAAAATAGCAACCAGCGTATTCGGTGCATCCGTCCAGAAGTTCGCGGATTCCTTTTGTATTCCAGACCGCTTTTCCTGCATCCCGGAAAGAGTGCGTCTGTTTTGTGTACACTTTCTGCAATTCTGCTTCCAGGATTTTTCTTTCCTTCGGATTCATTTTGTTTAAAACAGCTTCCTTCATCTTATATCTCCCCTTCCAATCTTCAGCGCAAGGCTGCTTTCCTTCGCTGTTTGCTGTTTTTTTCGTCAGGTATCCTTAAAACAAGGGTACCACACTCCTTACCTTTTCGCATTCATCCGTCAGATGAAAACGGATATTTTTCATTCATCTGTCAGATGAATTTTCTCGTTAATGTTCACTCAGTACCTGAACACTTGCTGTTCAGGTACGTAAGAATGTGATTCAGGTGTGAACAGCCCTCCTTTTGCGAAGCAAAACTCTAAATGAGGGCTGCTTACGTTACTGTTCGCAGGACACCTGTGAACAGTAACATTTTCTCCCTTGTAATCAAATGCCCTTTATGATAAGGTTAAGATATCTTTAGATTTGACTTTTATTCGTAGCTATGTCTGTAAATCATGCAGACACTTCCATTTAGAAAGGAGCAAATACCCCCGATGGGAATCTATCTAAACAGCAGCAGTGCTTTTGGATTATTTCGCAGAGATTGTCTATCAACCTATTTCATAGATAAATCTTCTATCTTAAAAGAACTTGTTCCACTCGTTGAATCAGATGATTATGATCCGGAAAAAACCGTTTTGAATTCTCAAAACAGTCAAAAATATGTGGCGATTACCAGACCGCGCAGGTTTGGAAAAACCGTCATGGCCAATATGATTGCTTCCTACTTTGGCAGAGGAATTGACAGCAGTAAAATTTTTGATCGATTAGCTGTCTCTCAGTATCCCTGGTATCAAAAGCACTTAAACCAGCATAATGTGATTCATATCATGTTCAATGAGATTCCTGCTGAAATCACCGATTATAACCATTATATAAACCGCATAAAAAAAACGCTGCTTCTGGATCTGCAAAAAGCTTACCCAGATGCTGCGATTGAAAAAGAGGACTCGGTATGGGATGCGTTGACCAGAATTTACGAATATTGTAACCAGGAACAATTTATTTTTATATTAGATGAGTGGGATTACATTTATCATCAGCCTTATATGACCGATGCAGATAAGACTGCCTATACCAAATTTCTGAGCAATCTTCTGAAAGATAAAGCTTATGTAGAAATGGCCTATATGACCGGTATTTTGCCAATTGCAAAATATTCCAGCGGTTCTGAACTGAACATGTTTTTTGAATATTCTATGGCAACCCGCGCAAAATTCAGCGAATATTTTGGGTTCACGGACGATGAAGTCAATCTGTTATATCAAAGATATTTGCAAATAGAAAAAAATCCTTCCGTTACGCGGGAAGGATTGGAATTATGGTACGATGGCTATCAGACCGCAGGCGGAAAAAAACTCTATAACCCACGCTCTGTCGTAGGGGCTTTAAGTGACAATCAATTGGGAAATTACTGGACAAGTTCTGGTCCGTACGATGAAATTTTCTATTATATCGGCGCAAATGTAGATGCTGTAAAAGATGATATTGCTCTTATGGTCGCCGACATTCCCGTTCCTGCCAAAATTCAGGAATATGCGGCAACGTCTATGGAACTGAAAACAAAAGATGAAATTTTTTCTGCCATGGTAGTCTATGGATTTTTAAATTATTCCAAGGGTTATATATCCATACCAAACAAAGAGTTGATGGACAAATTTGCCGAAGTAATTCAAAGAGAACCATCCCTTGGAAATGTTTACAAGCTTGCGAAAGAATCCGGCCGAATGCTTGCAGCTACAAAAGCCGGCGATACGAAAACAATGGCCGAACTGCTGGAATACGCACACAACACCCACAGCCCGCTGACACTGTATAACAATGAAGCGGAACTGGCTTCTATCATTCGCTGGGTATATTTGAAGGCTTTAGATTTTTATCGTATTGAACGGGAAGATAAAGCCGGTATCGGTTATGTTGATTTTATTTTCTATCCATTTCAAAAAAATGATGATGCCATTATCATAGAATTAAAAGTTAACCACTCTGCTGATGAAGCCATCCAGCAAATCAAAGACCGGCAGTATGCATTACGTTTTGAAGGAAAATTTGGCGAAAAAGCGGAATATACCGGTCGTATTCTCGCGGTGGGTATTGCTTACCATAAAGACGATATCAAAAAACTTCATGAATGTAAGGTGGAGGTTCTTCGTGAGAAAATTGTCTGATGCAGTTTTTCTGTCTATGATATTTATAAATTTTTTCTCATCCTTGATTTTTTAAGAGCAGGCGGAAATTCGCCTGCTCTTTTACACGCAATTTTATTCTTACCGTCATAGAAATTCTTACTTGCAAGTTTTCTCAGAGCTTGTTGGGGTACGCTCTAAGTTCTTTTCAAATTTCATGCAACTCTATCGTAGTTTACAATTTTTCTTTCCGCTTTCTCATCTCTTTTAGTTTCTGGTTCATGCTTTCCGCCACCATATGGTCATTTACATATACGATCAGATTCACCGTAACATAAACTCCAATAATCAAAACCTCCATCAGCACGACCATTTTAGCTTTGCTGAAGTAAAACCATCCGAATGCTCTGCCAAGTCCCAGGACAGCACAATTAGCATAGATAAAATAGATGATCTGCCGTGCAATCATGCCCTGTTTGGATACTTCTTTTCCTTCCTCATCCGGGTACATCAGAATCGGGATGGAGCATACAGCGGAAACCAGAAGAATCTGCCAGAGAATCATGACACTGATCTGGGCATCCAGACCGCACATCACAGTAATATAGATCGCGGATGCAAGCAGAACGCACACGGTAATTTTCGAAAAAATATTTGCAAGAATTTTTATTTTATTCATCATTGTTTTCGCCTCCCTACAATCCCAGTCGTTCTTTCAGAACCGGCACATACTGCCGGGAAATAATCACTTTTTCCTCATTTTCGAGTAACGCTTCAAATCTGCCGCCAAAAGCAGGCGACAAATGCCGGATTTTGTCCAGATTTAGAATCATGGATTTGGAGGCCCGCATAAATGGAAAAGACACCAGCTGTTCTTCTAACTGATACAGTTTTTCTTTAACTTCATAAACATTCTTTTGTCCATAGGCAAAGACCTTATTGTCCGTTGCCTCAAAATAGAAAATATCCGGAAGTGCCAGAAGAGTAATTCCTTTTGCATCGTATCCCGTAATTTTTCGATCCCCGTTTTTCAGTTTGCAGATCAGATGGTTGATGTCCTCCGTCAGCACACGGCATTTGATGATGATTTCTTCCTCTTCGTCCGGAGATGGATTGATGATCGTTATCTTCACATTGGTTCCCTCTTTTCTTTTCCCTATCCTCTTTTATATCGGATTTTCTTGGAGATGTCTATCCCTTGTATGGTATGCTGTATAAAAATTTTCGAATCAGTTTCAACTTTTTTGCTGTATACGGCTGATAGCGGATCGGAAAATCCATCCATGTCTTTTTATCCACGATGCTGCGCTTATGTGTGAATTCCGCAAATCCGGCCTCACCGTGATAGCCGCCCATACCGCTTTCTCCTACACCGCCAAACGGCATCTCACTGGTAGCAAGATGAATCAGTGTGTCGTTGATGCAGCCACCGCCAAACCGGCACCTCTCCAGAACCGTTTTCTTCACCTTTTTGTTTTCCGTAAAGCAGTACAGGGCAAGCGGTTTGGGGCGTTGATTGATCCAGGAGAGTGCATCCTCAAGTTTTTCATACGTCAATACTGGCAGGATGGGACCAAAAATCTCCTCCTGCATGACCGCATCTTCCCATTCTACGTGATCCAACACAATAGGTTCGATCCGCAGTTGATAAACTTTCCAAAGACAATGCGTCTTGCCGCAAGCCGGATCTTACTGCTTTTTTCTACAATGCATGGGCTTTTTCCGCCAAGTTCCAGTGTCACGGGCGTCAGATGTCTTGCAGCACTTTCCATGACCTGCTTTCCGACCGCTACACTTCCTGTGAAAAAAATCTTATCAAATTTTTCCTGTAAAAGTGCCTGATTTTCCTCCCGTCCGCCTAAAACAACGGCAACATATTCTGGTGGAAAACATTCTTCTAACAGATCTTTCAGGACATTTGCACTGGCCGGTGCATAAGCACTTGGCTTTACCACCGCAGTATTTCCTGCCGCAATGGCATCTACCAGCGGTTCTAACGTCAGCAGAACAGGGTAATTCCACGGGCTCATAATCAGCACATTGCCATAAGGAGAAGGGCTTTGATAACTTTTCGCAGCGAACTGCGCCAGCGGTGTTCTGACATGTTTTTGTCTGCAAAGCGCCCTAAGTGCTGCTTCATCCAGCGGATTTCCCCCTGCACCAGTCCAATCTCACACATCATCTCCGTCTTGCTCTTTCCAAGATCCGTATGCAGCGCTTTGCAGAGGATCTGCTCCTGTTTTTGCAAGGCCATTTCCAATCTGCTCAAAGCCTCCATCCGCACATACAAACGCCCATTTAATGCGGTACGAACCGAAACAATACGATCCGCATTTACAATCGTTGTCTTTGATGCACGCTACATACATTTTCTTGTTATTTTCTCTTCCAGCTGATACAGTCTGCTTTTAATTTCATAAAACTTATTTGACGTATAAGCAAACACCTTGTTTTGCACTGCCTCGAAATATAAAATATCTTCTGTTCTTATGGAAACACATTATTTCTTTTCTGTGTATCCCCGGATAGATTCCCCTTTGCTTCTTACATACTCTTTTATTTCTGCAAATTCTTTCGTAAAATTTACATATTCGAGTATAACGCCCTCTTTTTCCGGGTCATCGATCTCTCTTTCTGTAATATTCATAACTGTCTCTTTTCTCATTTTTTATTCATTCTATAGTCGAAGGATATATTTACTTCCCATCTTTCTCCGGAAGAGCTGTCATGCACAAAAAAATAATTCCAAATACCACAACACATCCAACCATAAGCATCACCATCTGATTTACACTTACTACAGACCCCTGGAACTTCGGGTTACAATCCAGTGTATCACGAATCGCAGTAATCATTTCTTCTGGCAGCTGATTGTTCTCCATCTCTTCGAAGATTCCACGGAGCATATGATTTTTCAACAGAGAAGTTCCGTAGGTACTTGGCAGATACGACAGTACTTTCTGCAGGCCGCTGCCGAAATTTGAAATCGGCATGTAAGCTCCGCATAAAAATCCATACCCGGCACTTACGATCGTTCCCACTGCGGATAACTGACCCTGGGTTGTCAGTGGAAAACTGACGATGCTTGACAACGTGCTTCCAAAGAGTACCAGTAAAATTTCATCGAGAAGAACCCAGAATACATCTACAGCGCTCATATACCAGCCCATTTTGTACATATAGCCAAGGCATAATACAAGCGCAAGCCCATTTACCAGCAGGGAATTGACTACAGTAGATAAAAAATACCCAAGATAAAGCTGTGCTTTGCTGATTGGCGATACATTAAAATCTTTCCTTGTTCCGTTTGCCCGGTCCTGTACCATCGTAAGATTCACGCAGAATGTCACAGTCACACAGCTGACTGCCAGAAGAGCCGCGGCAAGCTGTGCGGCCACCGTTCCATCGATCAGTTTGTCTGAGATTGTAATCATGTCCGGGATCGCGGACACAAAGGAATCTCTGTATACGTTTGCCAGAAATGTAGCATACAGCAAAATCAGAATTCCCGGAGTAATTAAAGCCGAAAAAAACATTCCTCTGTCTTTAAAAAACAATTTTCTGTTTCGACTTATAAGTGCAAATACTGCCTTCATCTGTGCTCACCTCCCAATGTTTTTCCGGTTACAGCAAGAAATACATCATCCATTCTGCCCTTTACCACTTCATAATCACGGAATATTTCCTGATGTTCCACGATCAGCCGGGTAGCCTCTGCGGTATTTTTTACTTTTAACTGATAGCCATCCCGGATCTTTTTATACTCTCTGCCCAGTGTTTTGATTTCTTCTTCTGTCACACCATAAACAGACATAGTGTCCTGCACATACTCATTTTTCAGCTCAAAAGGAGTTCCTTCTGCCACGATGCTTCCTTTATCCAGAATCACCACATAACCGGCATTTGCAGCTTCTTCCATGTAGTGCGTAGTCAGAAAAACTGTCAGCTTTTCTTCCACTCGAAGTTTTTCAATGATATCCCAGATCAAAAGCCGCGTCTGTGGGTCAAGTCCTGTCGTTGGTTCATCTATAAAATTAGGCATCCCTCTCCCAGCCCTCTAAAACACTGGCTTTAACGTCAGAGACACGAGTGTATCGTGTTCACTATTGTTCTCAAAGCGTTAGCTCTACTCCTTCTTGTTCCAGTGCAGCACTCAACTGTTTTGCATAAGTCACCTGTCCACACTTTTTCATTCCATATAAGATTCTTAAACATATATTTCTTTGTTTTAGTTTTCTTATGAGATATGTTCCGTCAAACGCCTTAGAGACTATGTCATCATGAACCTCTTCCAAATGTTCAACCGCTAAGAAACTATTACTCATCTCACTAAAACATAATAGTGTATTTAATGTATTCATAGAAATGCTGGATAAATATTTTTTCAAAATCTCCCCATTCTTTTGTATTTTGCGTAAATCGAACCCTATCTCTTTACCCTTGTTGTCAGATTTACTTTTCTCAGAATAGTATCTAACCAATGAAGCGTATTCTTTTAATTCATTTTCTGTAATTGACCCGAATACTTTCTCGCATCCAATATTTACCGAAAACTCTCTATTTTCCTTAATTAGATTTACAGCATCTGAAAATTCTTTACTTCCGAGATGATATTCTTGCTTAATCTCATCTTTGACTTCTTTGAATTTCTCTGTTCTCCATTCTTCATATACAGGAAGCCGCTTCGAAATATCCCATATATCTGCTCTCGACAAGCTCTTGGTAAATGTTCCTAGCGAATATTCAAAGATACAATTATCCAGAAAATATATCAAATCATCAAATTTTTTCATTACTTCCTTAAATTCTGTTTCTAACAATTCAATACTTACATGAGAAATTTTGTTTTTTATCATATGTGGTTCATCTTCTTTATTTAGTTCATATTTGAAGGCATCCCCCTCTTCATCGAAATAATAAAAGTAAATCATATCTTCTATATTCTCAAAATATGCAGGAATTCTTCTGTCAATATTCTTCTTATCACACGCTAATTTATATAGGATTTCAATACTATGCGTGTGTAATTCTTTTTTTCTTTCCTTTAAGACTTCCTCAGAATAACATATCCCTTTCTTTTCCTCTATTCGCCATAACATTTTTATGACAATCTTCAAAGATAGCTCAATGCTGTGTCTGGCGTTATAAACGATAGGATATACTAACAGATCTTCAACTTCGGAACCTGTTTTCAATGATTCCGTCAGAAGTTCAACGGTACGCTTGAACCCATTTCTTATATCCTCATCGGTAGTTCCCCCATTGTCACCTACGCATGCAATAATTGTATCTTCTTCATGAAATTCAAACGGATTTTCCATCTTCTATCATCCTCTTTCTTCGAATTTAACTTATCGATAAGTATATCATAAATACAATTTATGCACACCTTTTGTTATCTACACTTTTATATTCCAACCACAACAACCGGGAAATTCTTCCCGGTCGTTGCAGATTATTTTCTAATTCAGATTATAAAGTTTTTAATACGTTCAGGTCTTTCTTGTTTAAGGCTTTTCTCAATCTTACATTTTCTTTTTCCATTTGCTCTTTTTCACGTTTCAGCTCCCGGATCTGTTCTTCTAATACATTGATCCGATTCTTCAGTACAATGTCACCTATGTATCTTTTGGGGTCTATCATTCCTGCCTGCTGCTCCAGAGCACGATCCATTTCTTTTCTGACCGTTTCATTCTTATAAAAGAATCCTCTGGACAATCCTGTCCTCTTTGTCAGTTTTGGGACCGTCACTTTTTCCCGTTCTGTCAGCATCTGCCGGATTTCTGTCACTGCCCTGTTTACTTTTTCTTCACTGGCTTTTTTATTGCAGGCTATCATCGAATCGTATTTGTTCATATTCTTCCTCCCATCCTTCCAGACATTCCAGTACCATCTTAGATAATAGGTTTCTTGTTTTTCGTGTATCATCTGCCAGTATTTTGTTGCTCATCTTTCTGTAATACTTTACATTTCTCAGGCTTCTATGCCCCAGTAGTCTTGCGATTGTCCAGTCATCCACATGCATCTCGGCAAGCTTCATGCCATAAATATGCCGATACATGTGAGAACCGAATCCAAAATATTCTCCCTTATCATCTCGGAGATTTTCCTGATATATTTTATCTGTAATTTTTTGCTGGACTGTAGCATATTTCATTGGTTTTGAAGGATCACTTAAACTTGTAAAAATGTATTTACCTTTTCCGTGCTCCTTTTCTCTGTATCGAATCGCTTCCTTTATTAAGGCAGCCAGTTCCTGACTAATCGGTTTTTCATAAAAATGTGTTTTCATTTGGTGAATCTGTATTATGGTTTCACCGTCTTTTTCAATCAGGCAGTCTGTCCTGAGTGTCAGTGTATCTGACATTCTTGTTCCAAGCATTTGATGAATAAGCATAAGTCTCGCCGTCTGCACATCCACTTTCGTAAGGAAAGCATTAAATCGCTTTAATTCCTGATCGGAATAAATTTTGATTTCTCCCCTTATATCTGGTGGAATATCCCGATTCAAAATTAAATCCTTTACCTGCGGATATTGATAGACGTCAGCTACCATATTCAGCAATGCCCGCAGTCTCGTCAGCTCCGCCCGATATCTTTTTGTCCCGGTATCTTCTGTTTTCATGTATATCAAATACTCTTCCATGATTTTCCTGTCCAGCTTTGAGCAGGAATCTACTTCTTTATTGTTTTCCTTCAGATATCTTGAAAACCTTCGAATGGCAGTCATTTCTTTTTTTACAGTACCGATGCTTTCTGTTTTCAGTTGAAAATAAATTGCCTTTTTTACTTCCTCTCTGAGATCCTGTTGGGAGATTTCCTTAAAATTTATAATTCTGGTCGTGCGCGTCAGATCCTGTTTCACTTGTATATCAAGTTTTTCAAGTTGCCAGACATCCTTTGTCATCTCATCTACATCAGCATCTCTTAAATCAAGGAAATAATCTATTAATCGGTCAATATAGTGTAATGTCTTTGCCTGTGATACCGTTTCATTCCCACAATGGGATTTTGAAATTTCTGTCAGGGGCAATCCCTGCTGTAAAAGCCATATTTTCATCTGCTGCTTCCATTTTTCTTTGTCCCAGTCCAAAAAACTTTCCGGTCTGTCTCTTCTGGTTTGCAGCATTTTACATAAATGATGGTAAAATCTTCTCTCAGTATAAAATTTTTCCGCCCCAAGCTGTTGTCCTCTGTATTTCAGGAACTTCCTCATTTCTTTCTGCATCTGTACAGACGGCAGTAAATCAAGGTCATACGAAGGTTCTGTTCCCATTCGTATTTTTGAAATTTCACTTGCTTTCTCATAGGAGTCCAATTTTTTTATGTAAAATTTATTTTCCACGTTTGCACTTCTTGATTCCTGATGCCAGGCTGTTTTCTCCTTTCTTGAAAAACTCCTGATTCGCTGCTGAAATTTTCTTTGGCATAAAATCCACATACTGCTGTGTCATCTCTTCATAATCATGTCCCAGATAGTCCCGGATACTCTGAAGAGGGACTTCGTCATCATATAACAGAGTCGCTATCGTATGGCGGAAATCATGTGATTTAAAATCATACCCTTTGAAAATATCCTGCCTCTTATTAAACAGTTCTTTCATTTGCCACTTAAACGAACCATACTGATATGCCCCTCCCCGTTTGTTTTGAAAAACATAATCCTCACTTCCAATATGATATTTTTCCAAATATCTTTTCATAATCTTATAAAGAACATCTGGAATCGGTACTCTTTTGTATGTTCGCATTTTCATCTGATAAACCTGTATCCACGCATCTCTTCCCTGCCAGGAATAAGCATCTCCTTTCAGGGTGCATACTTCACTGATCCTTAGTCCAATCAGCATAGAATGTAAAAGGATCAATCTTGGAATTTCAGGGAAATTTTTTAATTCTCTCAGAATCCTCTCATATATTTCCATCTCTACGCTTCGGTTATTATGACAATGTATTTCTTTTTTCAAATAATACTCATAACGAAATGGTATCCTGTCTATGATTTCTTTCGTCTGCAGATATTCATATAGCTGATAGATTGCTATAACAATATCATTAAAATAAGAAGCTTCTTTTAACTCAATTATCTGGAAATATTTTTTTATTTCGGTTTCTGATGCAAGTTTCAGCTCCATCGCGGTTTCTTTTTCCATCCACATGACAAATGCCAGAATCCTGTAGAATTCGGCTTGTATGCCACTCATTGCCAAATGTGTAACACCCAGACAGTATTTCATGTATTCCTGCAAAATTTCCCGGTTCTCTCTTTTTTCTATGCTCATAAAGGAAAATTTTTTCACAGGATTGGATGGGTTGACTCTATATTGTTCCAGATGCAGTCTTTCCAAATACCAGACTGTTGAATCCCATAAAATATTCTTGGCATGGCAGAAAAGATATTTCTGACATTCTCGGAGTTCTCTTTCTGCAAGCTCTTTTGCATATGCCGTATCTGCATATTTTTCAAGTTTATCGGCCTGTACCTGTGTAATATATCTTAAATCCTCAATATGTTCCTGCATACAAAATTGATATACCACCTTCAAACCGTTTAACCGCATTGTGCATTCTCTCAGCATTATGTCACGCAGTACGACATCTTCGATAATTTCTAAAAGCTGACGCTTGCATAGCTCTGAGCCGTTTACACGAAAATCCCAAACTAATTTATCAATGGCAACTTTGCAGTCATATCTTTCTGCGATTGCCGGATTTGGGTGATATGGTAAAAAGAGCAGTTCGTGGATTAAATCTGTATTCTTTGCTATCTCCTGCTTTCCTTTTAACGTATTGGCATGCTTTCTGATTGCATATAATTTTGCCTTATCCATTCCACGTAAATAACTGCGTACTGCTGAATCAGAATAAGTGCTTTTCAGATATTTCCGATAATCCACTCTAAGCTCATAATCGATGTCTGCTATATGCCACACTTCATTTTTTACCAAGTATGCTTTCAGACAGCCTTTTCCAGAGTTGCTGTCCATGCTTTCATCTAATTCCCGGCTCAGTTCTTCTATCTTCTTTTCCCGTTCTTCACTTGATGTCCATTGTTCTTCCGGCTCCCAAGCAAACACCCTTCTTGCCGGCATCTATCTTCACCTCCTGCTTTCCAAAAACTGTTCTACTCCGTAAAGTTTGGAATATCGGCGGTAAAATTCCTGACTTGCTGTTTTCAGCTTGTCATCTAAAACATTCAGATATCGTATGGTTGTATCGAGATGCTTGTGTCCCAGTGCCTGGCTGATCATTTCCAGCGGCCAGTCTGCTTCCCACCTCGTATTTGCATAATATCTTCGAAGCATGTGCGGTGTGATCTTGATCCCAGTCTTTTTCTCCATGCGTTCAAACATATCGTAGACGCTGTCTACTCTTAACGGCTTCCCTATGGTATCCCCTTTGATGTTAATAAACAGGTATTCCTGTTTTTGCAGGATGTCCCAGTATTCCCCGATATAATAAAGCAGGAATTCAAAGGTATCATCGCTCACCCGTCCTCTTCGCTCTTCGGCATTTTTTGCTCTTGCATCGTTTTCATTATCATCCCGGAAGTCTACCCGGATCTCATGGTTTTCGTAATCGATGTCTTTGGTATAATCAATTCCCAAAATTTCACCGATGCGGAATCCCAGTTCCGATGTCAGTAAGATCAACACCTGATCCCTGCAGTTTGTACAGGCTTCTAAAATCGTTACGATTTCGTTCCGTTCGGCTGCCCGGACGTTTCGTTCCTCTTCTTTTAAGTATCCTTTAAATGACCGGGAGCGGATGGTTCTTCTGACCCCGATGGCATTTGCCTTTGTGATCGGCTGATTATAGGATAATACCGACAGGCAGGAACCGTTATTTCTGACTACTTCTAAAAAAGAATAAAACCTGAACACTTCTTTTAAGTAAGCGTTACAGGTTTTATTCTGCGGTTCTTTATCCAAATTGTCGGTATGTTTCCCAGCTTTCAGCCATTTCAGATATTCTGCGAAAAAATCATATTGCGTTTCGTAATCCATTCCATAGACATCTTCTGCTTCATGTTCTTCTTCCAGCAGATATTCCCAGTAGTAGGCAAGGGCAAATGCATTTCTCCGTATAGTATTCGGGGAACGGTTTGCCCGCACCTGATGCATTAGATACTTGCTTGGCAGCAACACAATTTCCAGTGTTTCCATATCCCGTATAAAGAAATATTTTACGGAACCTTCTCGCTGCATTTCCACTTTATATCGCTTCATGTTGTCTGCCTCCTTTCCTCTAACGCTATACACAGTATACCCAACTCATGCCAATAAAGCTATCACCAATACCACCAATTCGCTCCAAACCGCCCCTGAAATACCACTAAACTTTTTGTCCTGTCTGCTACCCGGATCTGGGCAGAACCAATAACGCCACGGATGTTCTCAGCTATAGTACCGCTCCACTTTCCGGCTTCGGATAAAATTTTCTACTTCTTCGATCCGTTCTGCCATCTGGCACTTTGGCAGTGCTTCCAGAACATCACTCCGATACCTGCCTTTCTTTGCTGTCCGGTGATCCAAAATGGACACAACGCAGGTGTCCTGCTCCGTGCGGATTGCCCGGCCGAATCCCTGCCGCAGCTTCTTCTGCATATCCGGGACTACGATGGTCTGGATGTAGGATTCCAGGGATCGGTACTGCTCCTTTTGTGCTTCATGAATGGGGTCCGGAACAGAAAATGGCAGTTTTACGATGATGAGAGACGATACCATGTCCCCCGGAAAGTCCACACCTTCCCAGCAGGAGCCGGCTGCGAACAGCACTGCATTCTCCATCTTCTTAAACCGTGCAATCTCTTCCTGGGAGTTTCTCCATACCTGCACCATCGGGAACGGGATCTGATCCCGCAAAAGCTGATGCACATTTCCCATCAGGGTATAAGATGTGAACAGTACCAGCGTATGCCCGTAAGTGGAACACACCAGATCACGGATCTGCCCGGCAAGCTGCTCGGCCTCTTCCCTGCTTCCCTTTTTCATAGGTCTTAAATGCTCCGGGATGTAAAGCAGACAGTTCTCTTTGTAACAGAATGGGGATTCTGCCACACACTCCCGGACGCCCGTTTCTTTTTCCAGCCCGGTCATCTGTCTGGTTCTTGCAAACCCGTTCCCGGCTTTTAAGGTGCCGCTGGTTAAGATCGCCGGAAATCCCCGGCTCCATAAAGTCGCATCCAGATACTTCGGGATCTCCCGGTTGACTGCCATAAAGGTTAAATGTCCCCGGCTGTCCTGCTGTAAAAACAAAATATATCGCTTGTCGTTCTTTAAAAACCATCCGAACAGCTCTTCCATCTCTTCCATCCGCCGAAAGATCCAGTAAGGAATATTCCCGGCAAGCCTTTTGATCATAAGCTGAAGCCTTTCCTGCATCTGGGCTAAGGCTGTGCCAGCTCCCGGCGGAAAATAAAAACTTTCTTTTCCAGCCATGTCCTCTGTGCCATCTTTCCGATGCTTTCGGATCTCCGCCTGAAGTGCAGAAAACCCTTCCATCAGCCGTTTTCCATCCGTGCCTTTATGCTCTCTGCCTAAAAAGTAAGCAATCTCCTGCACATCTTCCCTTCCAATGCTTCTTCCATACATCTGGCTGGCGGCTTCCGGGAGTTTATGGGCCTCATCCACAACCAGAGCCCTGTAATCTGCCAGAAGCGGCCGGTACCCATTTGCCCGGTGCATGGCATCTGCCAGAAGATAATTGTGATTGCAAATCTGTAAAAAAATGTCCTCTTTCCTGGAACCATCCAGATGCTTCTGATAACGGCATTCTACTTTTCCCGGACACTCCCTAGGGCAGAATTTTGGTACGCACACCAGCCTGCGGTCAAAACCGCTCAGGTTATGTACGGAATCTAAATCAAAGTTATGCCGGAGGGACTTCAATGCCTCCATCTGTGCCTGATTTTTATTCTTGTCCCGGACTGCCTCTAATCTCTGGGCCAGCCTGTAATCGCATACAAAATGTTCCTTTCCCTTGCGGACGACTGCTTTTAATTCTCCCTGAAGCAGATCTGCTTTTAACAGTACATCCGATAAGAAAGGAACATATTCCTCTATGATGGCTTTCTGTAAGGCGATACTGGAAGTGGATACCACTACAGACCGCCTGTCACATCCCGAATAACCGGAATGCAGTACACTATATTTCCGCATCAGGATGCAGGCTGTCAGATAGGCATAGGTCTTTCCGATGCCGACTCCTGCATCACAGAGCGTGATTTCATTTTTCATAAGGGCATCCAGCATTTCATGGCAGAGACGGATCTGTTCTTCCCTTACATGAAGCCCGGCTTCCGGGAGAAGCTCCCGAAAGATCTGTTCCACTTCGCCATGTGCCCTTTTCTGATATTTATTTTTATAACACATTACTTCTCCTTGCCAGAAAGCTTATCTTACCGTACCCTTACGGACGGGTCTGGTCGCTTCCGGTGTATTCTGTCCCTGTTCCTGCATTTTCTTTATGGCAGTATTCCCTCTTGCCATCATCCTTCGGATATCCGTCCGGGAAACATTCCATGTCCTTACTTTCTGAGGAGCTTTCCTTACCTGCTCGGACAAATGGCATTCACAGAGTTTCGGATATACCACCATTGCTTCCGGTAATTCCAGCGGATACTCGATCATGGGATGGTACACAATATCCCGGATCACCTGCTCATAACATTCCATCTGCATTCTTGCCGTACTGTCCTGATAGATATTTTTCCCTTTCATGGCACTGTAGACCTGCGATGAGATGTATCCCAACGCTTCAAAACTACAGTACCCATACGGAGTCACGCCGGAAAGGGAATCCGGATCTTTTAAGGCATTCAGATAAACTTCTTTTCCCTGGGCGATCAGCCACATCCGAAAATCGGAAAAACTGTCATCACTGCACCCTGCTTCCATCATAATACCTGCCGCTGTCCATAAGCCGTACTTATAAGCCGCATCCCGGTAACTGTAAACAAGATTGTGGAATTGGAGGACATCCTCCGGTGTCATATAGAAGAGCTGCTGCTTGATCCACACTGCCGAAGCATCCAGATCGGTGCCGCACACTTCCTTTGCTTTTTCAATCAGATTCCAGAATTGATCCTTGCTCATTCCACTTCTTTTTGTTTCTTCCATCTGTTCTCTCCCCTTGATGTGACGTTAATACCACAAGAATACGGCTGTAGTCTCCCACAGCCGCATGGTATCTGATATCAACGACACACTTCTTCATTGATTTCTTTTTTATCTTGCTGTTCCGCATTTGACCTCGCACCCCCGGAACTATCCCTGTATTTCTTCTGGGAAAGGGGACACTACAGGCGGGCGGCTGGCCTGCCGCCGCTCACAGATGTCCTGGGGGTCTTTCTGATTACAACCCGGAGTCCATCTTCCGCTCTCTGGCTGGTAACGTGTATCATTATCCCCCGTCCGTGATCCTGGCGAAAGGCTGCCACCGCCTTATTCACAGCTATGCTTTCTCGCTCCAAGTCTAAGAATCTTTACCCTATACTTAATCATGGCGCTCATACTGTCACGCTTCTACGGTTGGGAACGTACCTGTAGTGCCGATATTCACTTGCCAAAGAACAGCCGAGGGATGTCCCTCTGCTTACTAGCCGATGGCAGTGTATTTTTTTATTCACTTCACAAAAAAATTTTTTATCGTGATTCCCCGGATCTGTTTTTCTTTTTTCCTTTTGCCGGATTCTTCTGCTGTGCATCTTTCTTCTGCTTTTCTTTCTGCTCTTTGGCTTCTTCCGGCGGCATCTTCATCACATGAAGTTCCCCGTTAAACAGGGTGAAAACTTCCAGTGACTGATATTTTTCTTTAAACTTTTCAATCTGCTCCGGTGTCAGCGAAGTAAAATCGTCTTCTGTCAGTCCTACTACAAGGAATGTTCCGGCAATGGCATCATAGACCTGTCCTCGATCATCGTACAATGCCCGATTTAACGGCAGCCCCTCAAATTTTCCATTGCCGTTTAAAAGAATTCCAACCTCATCCTCAAACGGATAGGTCATCTCAATGTCACCACCTACCGCCTGCTGCAGATCCTCCAGTTCATTGGGGATGATCTTGACATAAGGTGCTTTCATCGGCTCGACTACCAGCACCGTCATCATTTCTTCCTGCATTTCGGACACTTCTTTCTCATCCATCGTATCAATCCTCCTGTCTGTTCGTTCTGATAATCAGCCGATGAGAGCCTTTTGTTTTATTCAAATTTCATGGACTTTTTGATTTTCTCCCGTAACCTCCGCAGTCTTGTATAAACAGTCTGCTCCGGCAGTTCCATGTGATGGCTGATCTCCTTTGGTGCATATCCCATCATCTTCAGAACAACCATCTGAAGAGTTTTCTTGTCAGTCGATAACAGGATCTGGAGCAATTCCTCATTCTCCACGGTATCGAGCAGGGCTTCCACACTCTCTGGCTGAGACTCTCCTGATTCTTTTTCTTCCAGAAGCAGTTCCATACAGTCCAGAAGTGAGGTCTGATGTTCCCGGAATCTCCGCTCTGCGTTAAAATCGTTCCAGTCATACTCCCGGAGCTTCTGGATCGTCTCTTCATCCACACCCTGCTCACGCAGGATCTTCTCTTCCTCTGCTTTCCACTGGTTCCATCTATATTCTTCTTTTGCTTTGTTATAAGCCACTTATCTTTTCCTCCGATCTGAATTTTTGTGAAATCAAATCGGAGTGTGGCGGTGATCTGGCTCGTTCTTCCTGTCCACAGGAATGGCCGGCATCTCTGCTGTTTCCCTGCAAACACGGATCTCCTTTGTAATCATATCTTTACAAAAGCACAGTGTATCGGATGCACCTGTCAGTTAACGGTCAGAAACCTGTCAATTGACGGTCAATTTTTATCACCTTCTTTCCAGCACAAATAAAATAAGACGAACAATCTTTTTACGGATTATTCGCCTTACTGCTGTTCGTTTTCATTATTCAATTCAAATTTGTAACCTATATCCCTGACACTGACAATGCAATTCCCGGCACCGTCTTCAACGACATTCAACTTTTTTCTCAATCGCTTTACCAGACACCAGATGATATTTTTAATATCACCAACAGAATAATCTTTCCATACAAGCTGGTAAATCTGTTCAAATGTGTATAGCCATAGCTTAACCTCCCTGTCGTGCTGGGGGCTTCGCTGTCGTCTTTGCCCTGTGATACCAGTCCCAGATTGCAGCGTCAGCTATCAAACGGCGGTTTCCATTCTGTATATATTCAAGCTCGCCGCTATCCATAAGCTCGCGCAGCTTATTTTCCCCGATACCGCTAATCTTGCTCATTTGCTCAACGGTCTTTAACATAGGGAATACAGGGATAGCGGGGCTTGTTGTTTCCTTTTTTGCCATAGGAAAATACCCCCTTTCATAAATGGCTAAAAAGTCAAGTTACAAAAAGTGGGCTTTAACCGGGCGGCTGTTAGCACACCCTCGCGGGAATTGCACCCCTGCTCATTTAAGGCAGCTTTACCCATTGCCTGCGACGCTCTGAACGCTCGGACTGTGGATGTAAAGGCTTATCTTCCCTCAATGCGTGTCGTCGCCCGCAAGCTGCTAACTTGCTTCCCGTCGCGGTGTTTTTCGCTCGGCTTTTCCCGATAAGGAAATAGCGTCATGGCGCACCCTCTGTATGGCTCGGCGCAAAAAGGACGTACCCGGTTTGCCCTATACTGCGTCGCCGTTATCTTGCGTCGCTTTCTTTGTCAAGGAACATACGGGGCTGCTGCGGATTGATACGAAACGGAAAAGGGGTTAGATGATTTGACAGTTCATATATGAGGGTAGAAGTGTCCCCGGCGGTGGACGAGCTTTTTTTGATAAGCTGAAATGTGCCGTACTTTGTCGATACGCTCTATATATCATGGCGGCTACCTCCATTAGCCGCCGTTTTTACGGTGTTAGGGTCGTCGTAGACTTGCCGATAGGCAAAAAGAAGCGGCGGCTCTGAAAATCAAAGCCGCCGTAATTTAGAAATGGCGCGTGAAAATACCTCTGCTTTGCGACGGCTTTTTTTCTTTTGCCGTCGTCCGGCAGATTATTTCTTTATGAGTAAGGGCGAAAAATCAATCGTAATCATAAAATTATGGTCATGTATTTCAATTATTGGATTTGTACAATTCATCATAAGTAATAGCTTTTTCACAATGTAAAGTCCTTGTCCAGACGTACCATTACTTCTTGAAACATCTGCTACATAAAAGCGTTCCAACAGTTTTGAATATTCTTCTGTAGGAATAGATGCAACAGGATTTTTAATACAGAGTTGTACAGAATCTGCGATATTAATTAGTTGAATTACAACATTATTTGTAGTGGATGTTACCGCATTGAATATAAGATTTTGTATAATGCGAATACACGCCTTTCTGTCAGCATTAAGATAGATGTCCATATTAGGTATTTCTATTTGGGGTTCAATTCCATTAACGCTGAAAATCGAATAATTGTCTAGCAGGATTTCAGTAAGCAATGAGCATAGCTCAACCTTTTCATAGTAAAATGGATATTGTCCTGCTTCTAAAAGAGAGATTTGATAAAAGTCATCTATGAGACGTTCTAATCTCAATGCTTTTCCGGATAATGCTGAAATATATTCCGCTCTTTTTTCATCAGGCGCACTTGATAGAAGTTGCAAATATCCGCGAATGGAAGTTAGTGGTGTCCGTAAATCATGAGAAAGGCAAGAAATATTCTCTTTTAATTCATTCTCCTTTTTTTGAATTTCGCCCAGATAAATATTATCTTTTGATACAATCTGATTTATGATTTCAACCAAATGCTCTAACCGCCTATCAGATAAAGACACTGTAACTAACTTTTTCGTTTTTCTATTCAGAATAGCATTTAGTTGGACGATTACTTTATATATCTGTATTTTCCAGTTAATTAAAGAAATTGAAAGGATAATGACCAATGCTATCAGAACAAGAAACATAATCGCCCAACCCATATTCTACCTCCCTTTTACTTGATTTCTTTTCTAATCATAATAAGACCGCCAACAATCAAAAGAGAAATGCACCCTATGAAATAGAATGGTAAATGCTCAATAATACCCATTGTGCGACAAGAGCTGAAATTCATCCAATAGTACATAGGATTTCCATATACAAAAAATTTTAAGGGTATTGAAACCGTCTCCATATCACTCCATAGCATTAAGTAAACAGACGCTCCACTGAATACATATAAGCAGCAAATCCCTGTTACAATCCCTGTATTTTGAATAACGACACATAAAAAAATAGAAATGCTTTCTAATGCTAATAAAACCGTTCCGCAAGCAAGAGCCCATCCCAAAAGGTTTATTACTTCACTCGCAGTTGGAATGTAACCGGATTGTATGATTTCAATAACGAAAAATGTAGCTACAAAAATCAGATACGTTATCAGAGACACCACCAATATTGTAATCGCTTTGGTGTAGTAGAGAATAGTTCGTTTAGTGCCGTATGCAACAGATAATTTGATTGTACCCGTATTATATTCTTTTGTAAAAAATATGGTTGCAAATAAAATGCCAATAATCCAGAAAAAGGCTGTATATGCAAGAGATGAGCGGGCAACAGTTTGAAACGTTGGTATTTCACTAGATAGATAACACTTAGCTTGAAATCCGATTACACTTTCTGTTCCATCTCCGGCTCCAAAAAAAGTCATGTCACCAAGTGCAAAAGAGACCATTATAACCGCCGCACATACGCCTAATATAGTTATCAATATCTTTGAGTGACGCAATTTATAAAATTCAGCTTTAAAATGGTTAATCATTTTGGCACCCTCCTATCAAATTAGTGTAATAAGTTTCAAGACTATCTCCAGATTGTGCTAACTGATAAATCGTAATGTTATTTGCACTTAGCAACGCTGATACTTTTCCGGCATTTTCAACATAATCATATAGATGAATACTTTTGTCTGGCATAACAGAAAAATTTGAAGTATTCAGTTTGCTTTCCAATAAAACACTAGCAGCAGCTACATCATTCACTTGCAACAACAGATGCTTTTTGCAGCGTTTGTCTAACTCTGTAGCGGTAATTTCCTGTAAAAGTTTCCCCTCATGTAAGATACCATATCTATTTGCTAATTGATGAAGTTCCGTGAGAATGTGACTTGAAATCAAAATAGTGATTCCACGTTCTTTATTTAGTCTTTTGAGTAAGTTTCTTAATTCGATAATTCCAGTAGGGTCTAGTCCGTTAATTGGTTCATCTAGTACGAGAAATTCAGGATTCCCAAGCAAAGCGATTGCGAGAGCTAGTCTCTGCCGCATACCCAAAGAGAAATCTTTTGCTTTTTTCTTTCCGGTATCTTTCAAACCAACTAATGCTAAAGCATTATCAATGCAACCTTTTCCTGGAATACCGCGTTGCAAACGTTGTACCTCCAAATTTTCATAGGCTGTCATATCAAGATAAAGAGAAGGGCTTTCAATAATACAGCCAATGCGCTCACGCTGCTTTGCAAGTTTCTTATTGCTTTCACCGAATAAAGCAATTTTGCCAGTAGTAGGTTCTGCCAGTCCGGTTAGTAAACGAATCATTGTTGTTTTACCGGCACCGTTTTCTCCGATAAACCCATAAATATCTCCTTGCATTACAGACATAGATACTTGATTTAGGGCTAGTGTATTGCGATACTTTTTTGTGATGTTGATAGCTTCAAAAACTGTTACGTTCATTTTTTCACAGCTCCTTTCTTGTTATTTAGTATCGCAGACAATTCCTTGAATAATCTAAAGGTAAAGCTAAAGATTATCTAAAGCTCACTTTGCAAATCGGTAACCCAAGCCCCATATGGTCTTAATTCGGCAGCCTTCGCCCTTTAATTTTTTTCGTAAGTTACTTATATGTGTGTTAATGACATCATTATCCCTTGCAAATGGTTCTTGCCAAATACTTTCATAAAGATTTTGCTTAGAAAAAACTTTATCAGGATATTTCGCCAGTAGTTCTACAAGTTGATACTCTTTTGCTGTAAGCACAATAATTTCGTCTGCAACAGTAACTATTTTTGAAGATGTATTAATGGAAAGTTCTCCAAAGGTCAAACAAAGATTGGGAGTATCTTTTTGACTTCTTAGCAAATTGCGTTCAATTCGCGCTAGTAATTCGTCCAAATCAAACGGCTTTGTTAAATAGTCATCAGCACCCAAGCGTAGCAGTTCGACTTTGTTGAATGTTAAACTTTTTGCAGAAACAACAATTACAGGTACGTCTGAAAATTTTCTGATATTTCTAATTAACTCATCTCCACTGATAAAAGGAAGCATTAAATCTAAAATAATTAAATCTGGGGATAATTCTTTTATACGTTCAATCGCATTTGCACCAGTAAGTGTGAAGAAGACTTGATAATTGTACTTTTCCAGATGGTCTTTTATCATAACGCAAATTTCTTTATCATCTTCGATAATTAAAACATTATTCATGTTGAAACTCCTTTCTGCGTCTATCAGTTGGCTTTTCCACGTCTTTTGGTATCAGCCACATACTACCAAATTTTGAAACGCCCGGTATGCGCTCCCCCTCACAAAGTTTCTGCACCCGTCTTTCTGAAATGCCCCATTTGCCCGCTGCTTCTGCACAAGACATATATTCCATAAGCCACCCGTCCTTTCTTCAAAGTTTATCAGTATAATTATATACGGTATGGCGAATAATAGCAAGTGCGGAAATAGGCATTATTTAGGTTCGTTATAGGAAGTATATAGACATATCCAAGAAGAAAGGGGAACAGTAAAATGTAACTGGGTGAATGAATATGGCAAAAAGACCAGTAGAAAAGTACGACTTCAAGGCTTTTGGGCAAGCAATAAAGAACGCGCGGAAAGAGCGCAAAGAGAGCCGCAAGAAAGTAAGCGACGAAATGTATATTTCCCCGCGTTACCTTGCAAACATTGAGAACAACGGGCAGCACCCAAGTTTACAGATTTTCTTTGAGCTTATGCTGCGCTATCATATATCCGTAGACCAGTTTCTTTTAGATACGCAGCCGGAGAAAGACACAAAGCGGCGGCAGCTTGACGCGCTTCTTGATGATATGAGCGATACAGGCATACGGATTGTCACCGCAACGGCAAAAGAGATTTCCGAAGTCGAAAAAGAGGGCGAATAGGAATGTCCGGCCTAAAACTGAATAGGATTTAGGAAGCGTTGTAATCTTTTTTGAGATTGCAGCGTTTTTCTTTTGCGTAAGTTTGGCAAAACGGGGCTTTCTGTTGTAATAGGGAGTAAGAAAAAACTTTCATAGCAAGCATAGGAAGCGGGTACCCACTTCCGTATTTTCGCCCTCCTGCGCTGCGACGCGTCGGTTGAAAATGGCTTATTGGGAAGTATCCCAAACCCTCGGAATGGAAAGGAGCGAAAGCATGGACGGACGCAAAAGAACGGTACAAATCAAATTTAGAGTAACAGAAGCGGAACGGGATTTAATTCTTGAAAAAATGAAGCTCGTCCCCACCCGGAACATGGCGGCATATCTTAGGAAGATTGCCATTGACGGATACATTATCCAAGTAGACCATGAAGCTGCGGCAAAGGCACTCAAAACGGCGGGCATTACAAAGCTCCCCAATCCCGCCACGCTGCAAAAGGAATATGAAGCACTCCAAGCGCAGAAAGAAGCCCTTTACGCCGATTATGGCAAGCTGAAAAAGAAAGTCCGGGAATATGACGTTATCAAGCAGAACATAGACAGCATTTTGCAGACAGGAAAGCAGCTTGCGGATAGAGGGCTTTTTCTCCTGCGTCAGCTTCTTTGCGGAAAATTCCTTAAAAGCTGCGGTCAGCACGTCAGCGTCGCGCCCTTTGAAAAACACAAGGTAGCGGGGCGGGCTTTCCGTCGTGTCCTTTTTCAGCGCAAAGTCGATACCGTACTTTTTCGCCGTACTCTCAAAGGCTTTGATATTGCCCTCGGTAATCTCAATGTTGGAAACGCCCGCGTTCTGCTTCATAAGCTGCTTCAAAGTCTGTTTGCCCTGCGGCGTTTTGTCTTTCTGCTTCTTCATCTGTGCAAGCAGCGTTTTCATAGCCTTTTGAAGCGTCTGCGCGGTCAGTTTCCCGGTCTTGATGTAAAGGGCTATGGTCTTTTCGTTGATTTCATCTTGCATTTACCGTCCTCCTTTCGCGGTAGTCTGATAATGTTAGGGTGGTACGCCGCTGCGGTAGCCGCCCATAGGCTTTAGATACGGACGCGCAAGCCGTTCAAATCCTCGGCGCGGATACCCACAAGGTACCATTCCTGCGCCGCGCTCATTTCAATACGGGTCGGCTTCCATTTGCCGCCTGTGAATACGTCGAAACACTCCCCGCAATGCAAGCCGCCGTAATAGTCGGCAATGTCAAAGCGAATGTCGTAGCGGTCGGTCTGTTCGTCAAAAATCAAAGCTCCTGTTTTCTGTGCCATGTGGTAATCCTCCTTTAGATTTTGCCTGTCGCCATATCGTGTGCGACAAGGGCGGTATAGTAGCTGTCAATGGTATTCGGCGCATTGAACAGCACCGCTTTAAGGTACTGTTTAATGTTGCGGATTTTGGTGGTATTCTCTTTCATGCAGTCAAAGACAAATTCAATGTGGCTGCTGTTGAGCTTCATAAACTTTGCCTTGACAAGCTCTGCCGGGTAATCGTCCCCGGCGATACGGATTGTCTTTCTCTTGCTGCATACCGTTTCAAGGATAATCGAAACAATTTCGTCTAAGCGGTCTTTGTCTACCTGCCCGTAGCGTACAAAATGGTCGTACTCGATATTGTCCTTGATGATTTCCTCATAAACGCTGTATGCGTCTGTCGCTTCCTTTCGTTTCCGTTCCGGCGGCGTAGCCGCTTCCCCGTCGTAAGGCAAGGGATTTAGGGAATGGATAGGAATGGAATGGGTAATTGATAAATCCGTATTTGATTTTTCTTTTTTTGGTAAGTCAGTCTTTTGTATATCTTTATTTAATTGCGTTGGATTTTCCAACGTAGGTTTTTCCTGCGTAGGTTTTTCCAACGTTGGATTATCCAATGTAGGTAAATCCGATACAGGCGAGGTCTGCGGCTGCTCAAAGATTACATAGTCTGTGCCGCGCAAGCGTCCTTTCTCGTCGCGCTCCCTTGAACGCACGATATACCCGGCGCGTTCCAGTTCCTTAATGGCTTCCCGGATAGCGTCGATTTTCTCCCGGTTGATAAAGGACAGCCCCGCAAGGGTGTAGTCCCAATCCTCCGGCAAGGACAGCATTTGCGATAACAGCCCTTTTGCCTTTAGGGATAGCTCCTTATTGCGTAAGTGGTGGTTGCTCATAACCGTATAGCCTTTGTTGCGCTCCACTCTGAAAACTGCCATAGCTTCATCACTCCTTTGCTGCATACCTGTTACGCAATAGAAACGCGATTTTGAGGGTTTAGGTATCAATCCCTTATCCGCTGAAAACCGCGCCCGCAAAGCCGCATAAATCAAGGGCTTTTTCCTGCCTACTGCGTAACAAAGGGCATGAAAAAAGCGGCGTTCCTGTTCTTCCTTGTGGGAAGTGAGAAACGCCGCCTGTGCGGTGCGTTATTCTGCTTCTTCGGCTATGAGGTCTTGTATGACTTCGCCAAAGTCTGCCGTAAAGGAAAAAATGAAGTATTCCAAAACGGCGGGGTCTGCGTCCATAGGCTCGGCTTCCTCGGAAAAGGGCAAGCCCATAAGCCCATAGAGCATTTTTATGATTTTGAACAGCTTTCCCCGGTCGGCGGGGGTGTTCATGGTAACAAGTACGTCGGTCAAGCGGTTTACGGTTTCCATGTCGCCGCCTGTCGTTACCCATACCATTTCTGCGAATGGCTGCGTGATTGCTCCGGTTACAAGGTTTACCTTATCCTTGCTGATTTCGCCGGACGGGAGTATAATACCCTTGTCTAAAAGTACGTTTTTCATGTCGTCCTCCTATAATCTGTGGTGCCAAAATGGTGCCCGGTCTTACAAAATCATCTTATGCGGAGATACGGCAAGATAAATGACAATACGCGGAAAACCTTGATTTTAAGCCATTTTTGCAAGGTTTTATAAACACTTGCGCGGGCTTATAAGAAGATTTCCGTCTATCAAATCAATAAAAAATTATATTCTTGTCGTGTTAAATGTAACGCTACATTATTCCAAAATACTTTATGTTTCTTATGATCCATTACAAGTTTTCCCTTATTAATCATCGTTTCGGATTGCTTTTGAGTTATTTTTTGTTTATTATTTCGTCGTGCCAATGAAAAAATCTGCAGATCTACTTCTTCTATAGTGCTATTTATATCCATTACACAATCTGCACCAGCGTATATTAATTCTTTTTTCCATGACATACACAATAAAGAGGAAGCATCCGTCAAAATAATAATTGGTATCTGCGTTATTTTTCTAATAGCAGATATAATATTACTTATGTTCTCTTTATAAAGGATCACTCCTATTATAAGCACATCATAAGAAAATAAACTCAAATTATGCAGTAAAATTTGTAGATTTTCTGCATAATCTGAGTTTACCTCATTGAATAGTTTTTGATATGATTGATTGTCAAAATATGCTAATATTTTGTATTTTGTGTCTTTCATATTTCTATTTTAAAAAAGCAACACTTTCTATTTCTTCACAGGAAAATCATCAAATGCATTGTCATCTTTTGCAAAGCACACTTTCTTGCCGCATGCTCTGATATTCGCATGTGATCAGGTACAAATGTGGGGCATTCATATTGCCCTATAATTTCCAACTTTTAATGGATTTTTCTTTTTCCCACATAGTTTTATAAAGAGGCACTGATTGTAATAATTCATCATGTTTTCCGCAGCCCTGCAAAAAACCGTCAGATAAAACAAGTATCTGATCTGCATTTTGGATATAGGACAAAGTGTGTGATACAAGGAACACCGTCTTGCCCTTAATCATTTCTTCTATGCCCTTCTGTATTGCTACGGCATTTTCGGCATCCAGACTGGAAAGTGCCTCATCCAAAAGAATGATCGGAGAATCTTTCAAAATTGCCCTCGCAATAGCGACGCGCTGACGCTCACCGCCAGAAAGACTTGCGCCGCCCTCGCTGATAACCGTTTGATAGCCCTGTGGGAGCTTTTCTATAAATTCGTGACAGTGAGCCTTTTTTGCCGCCTCTATTACCTGCTCATCCGTTGTGCTCTGGTTTCCCATCCGGATATTATTCATCATGGTATCCTGAAAAAGATATACTTCCTGAAAAACGACACTCACATGACGCACCAGATCACTATGCTTTAATGCTGCCGCATCTTTCCCATTCAACAGAATCCGCCCGTTTTTCGGCGTTATAAATCCCGGAATTAAATTAAGCAGAGTGGATTTGCCGCTTCCAGAAGGGCCAACCAATGCGGTGATCGTTCCGGGTTTAGCTGAAAAACTTACATGGCTAACTGCTTCACGCTTTCCATCATAGCTAAACGATACATTTTCAAACCGTACATCGGCTTGTGTATCGGTAAACTGTGTAATTCCCTGTTTTTCATTTTCAGTCGGCAGGTTGTTGATTTCTGCTATGTTATCCAACGATGCGTTTGCAAGATTCATCATGGCAAAGGAACCCATCAGAGCTTCCAGCGGACGGTAAAAAATAATACCCATGATTGCAAAAAACAAATAGGTTGCCGGGGCTAATGAACCAGAACGAATCATTGTAATGCCAACACCCAAGCTCAAAAACAGTCCCAGATTCAGACAAATCTTATAACCCATACTCCAATTCGTCAGCGTCGATTCATATCGGTCAGAAGCCGTGCAATATCCGTCCACCTGATTCTCCATGAGCTTACCAGATTGCTCCAGCCGGTATGCCTTGATCGTTTCCATGCCCTGTACATATTCCAGCGTGGAATCAATCATTGCCACCTGTGCATTTTTCTTATGCTCTCCCAGTTGAACCATGCCCTTTTGAAACTGCTGGTAGAGGATATAGCCGGGGATGATTCCCACAAACAGAAGAAGCGCCATACGCCAGTCCACACTAAGCAGCATCAGAGCAAATACAACCGTCATTATCATGCTGGAAACGAAACCGGCAATAATCTCCATGATATTCATTTCCACGAAACTCAAATCAGTTGTAAACAAAGATGTAAGCTGGCTGATCTTGTCTTTTGTAAAGTAGTAGAGCGGAAACTGTTTGATTTTCGCCGCAATCGAAAGACGTTCATCCCGCATCATGGCATAAGATACCGGACGCTGTTTTGCAATCGTAAAGTAATAAAAAACAAAATGCAGGACAGTATAAACCAGAAACATAAGGCTATACTGTATCAGTTTTTCCCTTGTAAACGAGCCGTCCAAAATATCTTTTATCGCAAGGAACAGCATGAAATATATCGCGCCCTCACAAATTGAGGTCAACGCCTGAAACAGCCACGCAAGATAAAGCTGCTTTTTGCGCTCGCCTGCAAGGTCTAAGAATTTCCGTATCATAGCAATCATGCGTTTACACCTCCCATTTTCCATTGATCGGATTGCTCAAAGGCCGCCCACATATCCCGATACGGGGAGCAACGGTTTATCAATTCATCATGTGTGCCGCAGTCAATCACTTCGCCCTGTTCCAGAACCACAATCGAATCAGCTTCCTTGATACTGGAAAGACGGTGCGCTATTACGAGTACGGTTTTTTCCTCAGATAATTTAGCCAGCGCCTTTTGCAGTAAATCTTCATTATCGGCGTCAATGTAAGCCGTTGCCTCGTCAAGAATTACAACCGGCGCATTTTTCAGAATCGCCCTTGCCAATGTGATTCTCTGTTTTTCGCCGCCGCTCAACTTGGTTTCCTTGTCTATCACTGTGTCATAGCCCTTTGGAAGTCGCATAATAAAGTCGTGACATATGGCATCCTTGGCTGCCTGCATCATTTCTTTCTCCGTGGCCTCTGGGTTTCCCATCATAATGTTTTCCCTGATGCTCTTTTTGAACAGGAACGTATTCTGGGTCACAAAGGAAATCTGGGACATCAGATCGGATAGCGGGATCTGGTTCAGCGGTACGCCTCCCAGGCAAATCTGTCCCTCGGTTATATCCCAAAACCGACAGATCAGGCTGGCCGCTGTACTTTTGCCGCTGCCGGAAACACCGGCGAGCGCCGTTACTTTTCCGTCAGGAACAGTAAATGAGACATCTTTTAATACCAGCTGTTCTTCCCCATAGGAAAATGTAACGTGTTCAAACGCAATCGTGTGGTCGGCAAGTTCTGCCTTCGAGGCCGTATCCGCCATTTCATCCAGCTTCAGAATTTCGTCTATCTTTTTCGCAACAGAAGCGTTCATACCGATATAATCAAAGTTATTAGAAACGGTTTCCAGCGGGATCAGCATGGCAAGCCCCATGAACAGATACATAATGTAGCTGGCCGCTGTCACGCTGCCGGAGAGATACATCAAACCGGCAAGCGGAAACAGGAACACAAGGTTGCTGTTTAAGTCGGCATGATTGAACGCAACATATTTCAGGCAGCTTTGGAACCACTCTGTTACAACGGTGCTGTAAGTACGGATGCTTTCCGACAGGCGGCTATAAGTGGATTCGTCGGCGGCAAATATCTTCAGTTCTTTCATGCCGTTGACATATTCCACTGTCTTAACGCTGACGTCAGAAAACGCCTGATTAAATTCGTCCATTTTTTTCATCTGAACGATAATCATAAGAATACCGACAAGAATAAACAGAACGACCGGAATCAGCATGATACCGGCTACTCTGATGTCCAATATCACCAGCAGGATTTCCATACATAGCGGTACAGCAAGACCAGAAATAATCTCTGGAATGTTATGGGCGTAAAATGTTTCCAACTGCTCCATATTGTCCATAATGATTGTTTTGACCTGCCCGGATGCCGTTGTTTTCACATAGCCCATTGGTAAACGGGCAATTTTACGGAACAGCTTTTTACGGGTTTCCCCCAATGTCTGGTAGGCTACCTTGTGAGAGATTTTTGTGCCGGTTCCAAACAGCAGATGTTTCAAAATGATTGCTGCGGCAATCAGGCACACATATTGAAAAAGATTCTCTGTCCGTTCATTCAGAAAACAGGTCACAATGCCCCAAACGCCCAAATAGGGCAGGATGCCGCACAAAACAGACAGGACGCAGCAGATTACCGCGCCGATCAGGCGACGCTTATTTTTCTTATCAATTAGTCCAAACAGAGCTTTTACATCACTCATTACAATTCATCTCCTCCTTGCGGAATAGTGAAATTCCAAAATCTGTCCGATACTCCATTTTGCCAACCAGGTATAGCAATAGTTCCATGACTTTAATACGCATAAGGTAATTGCGGTACTGTTCCGGCAGCAAGAGCAGTTCGGTAAAAATATGCTCCACGTTTTTTGTCGCTGGTGCTATAAAACAGCCGCCCGCTGTAAAAAGCCCTTGAAAATCCATGTCCTCGTCAAACGCGATTGTCCCCAGCATGATATTCAGGCTGTTTATAATCTGCGGCAGATAAGCCACCACTGAAACACCAACAAAAGGGTTTTTCCCAAAATCACAGCTTTTCAGGTGGCTTGCACCATTGAAAACAGAAATATAATGGTCGCTCATAACCATCTCCGGCTGGTTGCTGAACAGCATATTCACTCGCCCATGAAAGCAATAGGTGACTTCAATAAAACGATCCTTACATTGGATGTTCTTTTGAATTGGAGTTGTGATATGAACATTGCTATAAACAATTTCAGCACCAGGCATCACTTCAAAGCTCTGCATGGTGCCTTTCCCAAATTTTGGAGAAATTGTATATATCTTTGAATCCTTTTCAACGGAACAGTTACCGATCAGCTCATGGAAGAACAGGAGGTCATTTTCCATTCTCCTCAAGGTTCTGCCTCCTTTCTGACCGCAAGAAAAAATCGCGTAGTCGATGCAGATTGTCGTAGGAAAGTGGGTAATCTTCCTGCTGTTTTCCGTTATCTAAATGAATCACTCTTGTACAGGCTGCCGCTAAAAATTCGTAATCATGGGTTACAACAAAAATCACCTTTCCCATTTTAGAAAGCGTTTGAAATAACCCCGCAACCTGAATCATGCTGTCATAATCAAGTCCGCTAGTCGGTTCATCAAAAATCAAAACATCCTTACGGCATACCATACTGACTGCCACGGCCGCACGCTGCTTCTGGCCCCCGGAAAGTGTATTGGGATGGTGAGTACGGTACTCATAAATACCCAGCCGTTCCATTGCCTGTTTTGCTGCGTCCAAATCAGGATGCTTAATTCCAAATACACATTCCTTTTCCAACGTATCGGCAAATAACTGATAGCTTACGTCCTGCATCACCATATAGGAGTGTTTTAATCGGCTCTTTGCGTTCAGTTCTTTACCATCCCAAAGAATCTGTCCCGTACAGTTTGTGTGTAGGCCGCATAGTGTTCTGGAAAATGTAGATTTTCCGGCTCCGTTATGGCCGATAATTCCTATGATTTCTCCCGGTGCCGCATTCAAATTCAAATCGTCCAGAACCAGCTTTTTCTTATAGAACAAGGATAAGTTCCTGACTTCCAAAATCGGCTTTTGAGAATTTTCAGCAAAGGCTCTTGGCTGTACCTTTGACAAATCTAAAGCGCGAAGTCCCATACTGTGCCGCTGTTCCTCAGGAATAGAAAGAAACTGGCTCGGAGAAAACACAGCAGATATAGCCCCGTTTTCCATATACACAATGCGGTCAACTAATTCCCTCAGATAATAAATCCTATGTTCTGCAATTAGAATGGTCTTGCCTTGTTTCTTTAGGAGTTCAAGTGTACGCCGCAAATCCTCAATAGCATCCATATCCAGATTGGAAGATGGTTCATCTAACAAGTAAATACTCGGAGACATAGCATAGATGGACGCAAACGCCACCTTTTGTTTTTCACCGCCAGACAATTCAAATATGCTTCTCCCCGTCAGATGTGCTATATCTAAATCCGCAACTGTCTTTGAAATGCGTTCTTTCATTTTTTCCCTTGGATAAGTCAGATTTTCCATTCCAAAGGAGATTTCACTGTCTGTATCTACATTAAAAAATTGAGAGCGTGGATTTTGGAATACAGACCCCACATACTCGGACACTTCGTATATGGGATAATCCTGTATATCTTTACCGTCAACATAGGTTGTGCCGGTGACTTCTCCCGGATAAAAGTATGGAATCAGGCCATTCACAAGACGGGTCAATGTAGTTTTTCCACAGCCGCTTCGCCCACACAACAGCACACACTCACCTTTGTTGATTGTCAAATCAACATCGCGCAGTCCGCCATTTTGTAATGATTCCTGATAGGTAAAAGAAACCTTGTCAAAACGGATCATTAGCCTGCACCTCCTTTCAATTTCAGCCAGATTGACACCGACATAAACAAAGTGAACAGGATAAAACATACGGCATCCGCAACACTAAAGTGGATTTCCTGCAAGCAGGTTCGGGGCTTCGGATTTTCCAGCCCCCTTGTAACAGCCGCCGCCGACAATTCATCCGCCACTTTCAGTGCTGACATCATCATCGGAACATAGATACATTCCACTGTTCGGGCCGGATGGGTCAGCAGACTTTTGACGGTTGGAGCTACATCGCGCATCCGCATGGCGTCGCTGATATAGCCCCAATCCTCATGCACCATAGGAAAATAGCGGAGCATGACCGTCAGAGGAATAACCATTGCTTTTGGCATATGAATACGGTTCATGGCCGCCATAAATTCATTTACCCTTGTCGTGCTGACTAAAATACCTCCGAGCATGGCACAAGGAAAGATTTTACGGATAAATACGGTAAATGTTACAATCGCAATCTGCAAAGTCCCTGTCAAATAATTTGTTCCAATGATATGCAGAACAACCATTCCCGCATAGACAGCAGCCATTCTTACCGTAAACCGCTTTGCTCCTACAAGGATGCCGAGAATCACAACGCATACAACCAGCGCAATCTCATAGAGTAAAGAGGGCGCAAGGAACAACGCAACATTTCCGACGATCAACAGATATAGTTTTGTGCGAGGATCTAAATATAATGTGGCAAGTGTGTCTTTTGTTTGCAGTTGCATCTCCATTACACTACTCCGGCCTTTTCAAAATGCTTTTTCAATAGTTTCTGGCCTACAAGACCGCTGATAGCAGCACAGATCAACACGCCGATAATCATTGCCGGGAGCATCCAGTTTTGCGCGGTTGAAACCATTGTGTCCATATAGGTCTGTTCTGTTCCCTTTTCTACCAAATATTGCACATAGGCGTCGCGGTCAAACCAAAGCATACCGTAGGAGAAAACTGGGCTGAGAACAAAAATCATGTAGGACAACAGGTTACGCCCTTTGTTTCTAAAGTTCCCGGAACCGGCCAGCAGATCGGCCACAACGCCGAGAATACAATATGCCAAACACATAGACCAGTACATACCGAGTACGAACAGTACACCTCCTACCAAAATACCGGTGACAATGATTGGGCCATGCTTCGGCACCTTCGCCAGTATCAGCATATAAACCGGGCCGCACAGCAGCGCAATAGACAGCGGGCAAAGGAAAGTCAGTACAGGGAAGAACCCAAAGATAGCCTCGCCAATCATGGCACATACCATGTACAAAGCAGCAAGGATGCCGGTGGTAATCAAATCACGCACAGACAGCCCTTTTTTCATTTGTTGTGAATTAGACATTTTCAACGTCCTCCTATTTATTATTTGCTGGCAGAAGCCTCATTGACCTACGCACAAAATCGTGATAGAATTGCTGTGATTAGAGTCAGCTAACCAGCCAGTAATGCCATTCTACTCAGTGATTTTTTTGGTGTCAAATCCGGCAAAAAAGGTCAAAACAGGAGTTAAAAGTGGAAAAACAACCGGATATATCAGTGCTTTTTGTGGTTTTGCTGACAGCCTTTGCGACATTTTGGAGCATAAAAAAAGATACTGCGGATTATTCCGACTACATAAGAAACGGGGGTGAGCAGGATGCAGACCGATTCTACACAGGCCGCGCACGAATTAGGGGATGCTTCTTTTTATCTGCATGATTATCATTTTCGACAGGATAATCATAATGGAATCTGCACCTTGCAGCCGCAAAACAGACAAGGCTATGGAAATATCTATCAGGTTCAACCGACAGATGGATTATTCCTGTCAACCGGAAGCTGGATACCATACGCCTCAATGGAACGCAAATATGAGATCAATCAAAAGCTGGTGAAAATTTATTATTTGGAATCCGGCGGTGTTACCCTGATCCAGAATGGGCGGAAAGCCCAACCTATCACAGAGGGAATCCACCTTTATCTAAATAAGCCGTCACAGGGGCGAGTATTATATCAACCCAATATACCAATCAGCTATGCGTCAGTTTTGCTGTTTGAAGATTACATAGAGAAAAATCTGCAAGACCGTTTTACCCCGGACGATTTTGACTATGCAGAGGTTTATGATTGGAAAGCTTTTGATTATAATACCCCGGAAATTGGAACCCTGTTTTTGCAGATACGGGATAAACTGATTGCTGGCGAAACCTCCCGTCTTTACTACGAAAGCAAAGTAGGTGAACTGCTTTCTATTGTGGCAGGCAACTTTCATAAACAGCGACAGGAGATAGCATCTAAACACCAGTCTCTTTCCAAACAAGAGAAAAAGGCGCTGGAATCTGTACGTCTGGCTATTGAACAGAATATTTTGAACCCGCCAGAACTCTCGCAGCTTTGCAAAATAGCAGCAATGGGACAAACTAAACTTCGAGAATCATTCAAAAAAATGTATGGTGTTCCTATTGGGACATACATTCGACAATCCAAAATGAAATATGCTTCACTGTTACTTAAAAAGAATGAATTATCAATTTCATCTATAGCCAAACATTTAGGGTATCAAAACGCAAGTAAATTTTCTAGCGCTTTTAAAAACTATTTTAATCAATCGCCTGAAATTTACCGAAAAAATAATTATAATATGCGTAAAGATTAGAATCACTTGCCATTTTTTTAGAAATTTTTTAATTATATTATCACAAAAAAGAGGCGCTAAGTTTGCACCTCTTTTTATTGTAAAATTCATACTCATTCTCTAATTTGTTTTTTTAAGGTAATCTAAACTATTGAAGACGCTCTAAAAATCAACATATTAATTTTCAAAGTATGCCGTATCCCATGATCGTTCCGTTATTGATATCATAGCTTCTCTTGTTCACGGCATCACTGGAGTTTCCCTCTACCGTATATACGGTACTTCCCTCAATTTTCTCCACGATTCCCACATGGTCTGAGGTTCCGTCCCCGTTCCAGTCAAAGAAGATCAGGGTTCCGGGTGCTGGCGAATATCCTCTGCTCTTCCATTTTCCCTTGCCCTGAAACCACGCGATCCCATCATCGCATAGGGAGAACTTCGGCATCTTGCCGCTCTCGATCAGTCCTGCCTGATCCCCACACCAGCTGGCAAAGCAGGCACACCACGCCACATGGCTGTCAAATCCATACCATGACCAGAACTTCTGGCCTCCTTCATTTCCAAGCTGGGTAAGTGCCACGGATACGATCTGGCCGTTGCCTCCAAACAGGCCGGCAAACAATCCGCCGCTGGAATAATACCTCAGGACGTGAGGGACGTATTCTGGATCGCCATAGGCACTCCAGCCATGCGAAGCAGCCTGATCATTGGAAAACTGCAGAGCATTTTCTGCACTGTAGCCCCCGTAGTTTCGGAGCGCCCACGTTATGTATCCGTTGCCGTAGTTATACCCTTGCAGGGACAGCTTCAGCTTATCCATGTCCTGGGGGCTGGTGCATCCGGCTTCCTTCAGGCAGTCCGCATAATACTGGATTCCTACATGTATGGAATAGTCGGCATCCTGGATGGCATTCGGGCTGTTGGAATACCGGGTGTTGTATGGGCACTCACTGCTCTGCATGGGATCGGTCCCCCGGCCGCCAGATTCCTGCATCATGATTGCCTGTATCACGGAAACGTATTCGAGGATTCCATACTGGTTGGCGTATTTCTGGATGGTTGCCGTATAGGAAAGTACTTCCTGGCTGAGTGCTTCGTTGCTCTCTGAGCTTCCAGAGAATGCCGCACCGCCAATGATCCCGACCATGATAACCAGAAGCAGAACCATGACCGCTCCGGCGGCTCCCAGTGCATCCATCATGGACTGCACCGTTTTCGCTGCCGCTTCTACAGCGGCCTTAGCTGCCTTGAAGGTATTCTCTCCTGCCCTTGCCGTTTTCTGTATCCGGCGGACTCCATCGGAAGTCTGCAAGGCGGCTTTCTTCGCCGCCTGCTTCGCTGCCCTTCGTTCCATCTGCTTCTGCATCCGGGCTGTCAGGGCGTTGGAACTGGCCACCCGGAGCTTCTGCTCTGGCTGGATGCTGATCTTCACAGATGGAGGGGCGGTCTTAATAGTACGCCGCTGTATGGTCTTCGGCTCCAACTGTTTCCGTGGCTTTTCCTTGATCCGGATGGTTTCCGGCTGTTTCTGGCGGATGGCATTCTGCCTTGCGGTATCTCCGGCCTTGCTTTTCTGGTTTTGTCTTTTGATGGAAAGCGATCCACCTTCCGACATTTCCTGTCCATTCTGGATTCTTGGTGTCTCCCTGGCAGCCCGGATCTTCTGCTCTTTTGTTTTGACGGCATCTGAAACCGCCTTTTGCCGCTGGGCATTCTGAATCTGTACTTCCCGGCTCTTCTGCTCGGGTGCTTCCCGGCTAGCAGGATCGGCGGTCTGTGTGTCCCCTGTTCCTCTGGCGGTTTCTTTCTCCGCTTCTTTTTCTACTTCTTTTTTGCCAGCGGCTCTCTGTTTGATCTTCTCGTAGGAAGTCTGTGCGGCTGTCTTTCCGGCTCTGGTTACAGTTCTGCCTGTCTTTCTTGCAGCCCATTCCTCTGCGGATGTGACTTTCCCACTGGCATATTCGGATGGGGACTGTTCTCCCATGTCATTGTCCCTGGCATTTGCGATGGTCTGGGATTTTTCCTTGCTCTCCAGTATGGCCGTCCGCATCAGCTCCTTGGGGATTCTGGAGGCAGGATTTTTGGTCTTTGGTTTTGTTGTAACTTCTTTGGTTTTGATATCCTTCATCTCTCACCTCCAGTCCCGGCTTGTCCCGCTCTTACGCTTCGCCCGGCTTGGTCGTCATCAGGCGGTACAGTTTTGTATTTCTTGGAAACGAATTTTCAAACGGCACCAGATTTCCGGAACAGCGGATCAGACCATGGCCGGCACCCACATTGGTGATGTAGGATAACTGGTTGTCTGAAATATTCAGAAGTGCCGCCAGCTCATCCCGGTCGGTGATAGCCTGATTCAAAAGGATCAGGAACTCACTGTTCGCCAGCATCAGGCGGGCGGTATCGGATTTCAGAAGTTCCTCAACGTTCTGGGTAAGTCCGGTTACAAATCCGGAATACTTACGGATACGCTTGTACAGGCGGTAGAAAAAGTCCGCACTGTATTCATAGCGGAACAGCAGATAAAACTCATCCGCAAAGATCCATGTCGTTTTTCCCTTCTTCCAGTTCTGGATCACACGGTTGAAAATCGAATCCAGTGTGACCAGCATGCCAAGGGGCATCAGCTGTTCGCCCAGCTCCCGGATGTCATAGTCGATGATACGGCTCTTCGTATTGACATTGGTTTCCTGGGCAAAGGTGTTCAGGCTTCCGTTAATAAACAGTTCCGAAGACAATGCCAGCCCTCTGGCTTCTTCCTCCGGCTGGAGCATGAGTTGTCGGTACAGGTCCTTTAAGGTCGGCACCTGCCCTTTGTAACCGCCCCTCATATAATCCCGGTACACATCTGCGGTGCAGCGGTCAAGGATGGATTTCTCCTTTGCCGAAAGGTTTCCGGCTCCTACGAGCTGCTCAAACAGGGAAAGGATAAATTCTGACTTCTCAATCAGAGGATTTCGGTCATTGCCATAGGCAGAATCCATATCCAGTGCATTCAGATGGGTATCCGAGGTTGCCGAGATCCGGATGACCTCTCCGTTTAAGGCTTCCACCAGAGAAGCAAACTCCGACTCCGGATCGAGGATGAGGATGTCATCTTCCGTGGAAAGGGCAAGGTCTACGATCTCCTCTTTTGCCGAGAAGCTCTTGCCGGAGCCGCTGACACCCAGTCGGAAAGAGTTGCCGTTTAACAGCTTCCTTCGGTCTGCCACCAGCATATTTTTGCTGACGGCATTCTGCCCATAATAGATGCCTCCCGGCTGCATGATTTCCTGCGTATGGAACGGGATCAGGACGGCGGTGGATTCTGTAGTAAGGGTACGCACTGCATCGATTTTCCGCAGGCCATACGGCAGGACGGTATTCAGTCCATCGACCTGTTGCCACTTCAAAGTTGCCATCTGGCAGAGGTGTTTTCTCGCAATGGAATACAGGGTTTCCGTATCGGAGTCCAGTTGTTTCTTGCTGTCTGCCATATGTACCATTGTCAGGATGCCGAACATCATCCTCTGATCCCTGGTGGTCAGATCGTCCAGCATTTCCTTGGTCTCTTTTCTCTGCAGCTCCATGTCATAGGGAACTACGGCTGAAAAGTTATTGTTGGCATTCTGGCGTCTCTGCCAGTTGGTGACGTTTGTCTCCACGCCCAGCAGTCGGTTCTGGATCTCACGCACCGCTTCGTCTGTCGGTACGGGGATGATATCAATGGACAGCATCAGGTTCCTGCCAAGGCTGCACAGTTCGGAGATCATCTCATCCTTTACATAGCTGGCGTAATCTTCCATAAAAAGGACTCTGCCGTACTGCTCGCCCAGCTTGAAATGGTCGTTATGGAATTCCATCGTGTCCGGGCAGATCCAGTCTTTGAAGCTGTGTCCTTTTTTCGCAAAGGCTTTCATGTCAAATGGAAAACTCTGTGGAACGTCTGCCTTGAAAAAGTCCCGGAAGATCTGTAGCCTCTGCTCTGCATCCAGCTCTTCCCCAATAGAGGACAGCTTGGCCAGATGGGTGATGATGTCCGTTCCCACACGTGCGAAATAGGTTCTGGCTTCATCGATGTTTTTCTTGTGGACGCTGATGGTCAGATAGCGTTCTTGGTAGATACTGTTGTTGGTACCGGAGATCTTGGAAAGGAGCATGTCATTGTACTCTTTCCGGTACTCGTCCAGACCGTCCCCTTTCATCGGGATCAGCAGGGACTGCTCAAACTCTTCCTTGTTGATCTTACGATTGTTCAGGGTGATCTTCGCCGTACAGCCAGAATCCAGTGCATTTAAAAGTTCAGAGTAGTCCAGGAACATTTCCGTCTTGTCCGCTTTACTGGCAATGGAATAGTTGATATCCGTAAACCGGAATGTCCTAGAATACTTGCTCTCCACCTGAAAAATACCATCTGGCCAGATCTTGCGAATCGGGATGGCCTGCTGGACAGACTTCGGTACTTTAAATTTTTCCTTGTCCTGTTTCAGTGTCTGACTCAGGGTTTTAATCAAAGGCATCACCCCTTCCTCTTCGCTTCTTTGGTTTCTTCTGTTTCGTCCGCTTCTTTTCCAGAAGTTCCGCTCCGTTTCCCATCATTTTCTCACCCAGCCGCAGGCTCTCTTCCATGCAGGAAAAGTACAGGTTCTCCGACTTAAATACCAGCCGCTTCGGGTACAGCAGTTCGGATTTAATGACTACCCATGCAAACTGTTCTGCCGTCATGCCGTGGTAACGAAAAAAGCCGCAGGCTGCAAAGGGAGCCGTCCCAAGGATGCACAGCCATCCGGTTACCTGTTCCCCGGCATATTTCCGGGTGACAAAATAGATTCCAAGGGCTGCCAGGATCGCCAGTACCGAAAATAAGCACTGCCGGAAGCTTAAGCCCCAGAACATTGACTCCTGATAGTCTCGGATTTCTTTATTCATTTTCACTTCCATGTTGTTTTCTACCTTTCTCTTTGTAATCTCTGTTTTTTCTTTTGTTTCTGTTTTGGTACATCCCTTTGCCGGATGCCATTTCTTTCCATAAATCTTTTTGTTCCTTCCGGATCAAGCTCTGCCAGTTTTTTCAGGTCGAATGCAACCCTCTGGAAGATGCAGTAACCGGAGGATGCGGTATCCGGCTGTATCGTTCCCAGCTTATGCTGCTTTATAAAACGAAGCTTTTCTTTGCTGAAATTGTGGTCGATATAGGCTTCATTGATACCGCCCAGCGGAGCAAAAGGCAGGTTTACCGTAAGGTCTGCAAAGCTTTCCGGGTATCCATCTTCCATATGGTAAAGCCCGATATAGAGATTGTCATCGCTCATGTAACTGTCTACCCTGAGAAATAATTCCTCCCGGCCATACTGCCAGTCGTAGCTCAGTGTCTTTGGTTCTTCCATTTTTTTCGCCTCCTATAATCCCATGATTTCTTTTACGATACGGTCGGATGCCTTGACTGCCCCGACCAGTACCAGCAGGTTAAATACCAGTTCCCCGACGTAATTCCAGACAATGGTCACGGCGGACAGGCTGGTGTCCCCGATGGCCGGCGGACTTGATGCAAACACCGAAAAGATGATGCAGGCCAGTGCGATGATGGCTCCTTCCAGACATACCCCGGCGTAGGAACGGATAAAGTTCTTTCCTACAGACTGGGTTGGCTCCCCGGCAAAGGTTGCCAATGGAATCGGTGCGATGGCTGTGTACATATACAGCTTAAACATTCTCCCGTATACAGTCAGAATCATGACAAATGACAATACCGTAATCAGCAGGCTTCCTAATAAAGTTACGATCCACAAAGGGATAGATTCCAGCATCCCCACCGCTTCGATCTTGTCCACGATCTCCGAAGGCAACTCCGTTACAGTTCCACCCGCCATCCCGGAGTGGGACATGATATTTGTTACGATGCCCTGCACAATGGAAAAGATCGCGGTCAAAAGCTCCATGCCGGACATGACGGCTCCCTGTGCCAGTGCAAAACGGATAAAGGCTTTCACTACATGTTCCGGCTTTTTCATATCCGTGAAGCTCCCACAGGTTTTCACAAGCCCCGCCGCAAAGAACAGAACCAGCAGGCCGTACCCGATGGCTTTCAGTCCACCGTTGATGTTCGTCATCACGCTCCAGATCGCCCCGCCCTTGAAATTCTCCGGGCTTTGCGTCAGCAGTGTCCAGATCTCAGCCAGCTTGTCGCTCCAGGTCTGCAAGGCAGAATTTAGATTCTGTACGATCCAGTTATCACTCAAACAGTTTCACCTCCCATCCTGCAAAAGTGAGCAGGGAGCCGGCATTTCGCATGGCTCCCCTTCTGGTCTCTTCTCCTATCCCATGATCAGGTCCAGGATCTCTTTTGCAAAAGTAATGATGATACCGCCTGCCAGTGTCAGAAATCCGTTTGCCCTCTGGCTCGGATCGTGGCTCTTTAAGGACAGGCCGACCTGCACGATACCAAATCCCAGCAGGATCAGGCCAATGGCACGGATTAGGGAAAAGATAAACGTGGACAGGTTATTGACTACGGTCAGCGGATCGCCTGCGGCATAAACGCAGGTCGCCCCAATGCAGATCGACAGTACCATGACTGCATACAGAGCAAACAGTTTCTTCTGCCCTCTCTTCATCTTCAGCGGTGCGGTCTCTTTCCTGGTTTCTGTGTGTTTCTTATTTTTCAGTAAATTCATTGGCATTCCTCCCATCAAAAAAGCTCCCCGATGATGTCCTCATCCAGAAGCAGTTCGTAATCGTCATATCTTGTTTCATCAAACACAAAATCGTCATGTGCCAGCGGTGCTTTCGCATAGTTGAACGGGCCGGCACCGCCGTCCTCGGTATACCGGATGTTGGGATGCTTCATCAGGTCATACTTGGCATCCAGTATGGGCCGTTCCCCACGGATAAACAGAAGGGCATTCTGGTTGTCCAGCATACGGACTTCATCCGGCTGCAGCAGCTCCCTTCCGCTCTGCTGGAAGTTGGTGGAGTAGCTGCCGGATTTGCCCTTGGTCTGCCCGTAGGTGTTGGTGTCTATGGTTTCTTTCCCCAGTAATTCTGATACATATTTGTGTGTCTCTTTTTCGTTGCCGCCCAGGTATAAAAACTCATCGCAGTTGCCCACCAGACTCTCCCAGGAGTCTTTGAACAGAGCTTTTAACTGGCTCATGTTCTGGATGATGATGCTGCAGTAAATGGAACGGGATCGGCAGGTTGCCAGGATCTTCTCAAACTCATTTGGCAGGGATACGTTTGGAAATTCATCCATGATGCAGTTGACCGGAACCAGGAGGGCACCGCCATGCACACGGTCTGCCATGTAATAAAGCGTCTGGAAAAGCTGGCTGTAGATCATGCCTACCAGATAATTCAAAGAAGTATCCGCATCCGGGATACAGCAGAAAAGGGCTACTTTCTTCTCGCCCATGCTAGAAAGATCCAGCTCATCGGTATTGGTCAGTTTGGCGATCTGCGGCAGGTTGAAGGCTGCCAGACGGACACCGACACTGATCAGGATGGACTTGGCGGTCTTTCCAGAGACAAATTGTCAAGGACTTTTTCATCAAATTCACAAAAAATCCACAAAAAAGGTGCCAGAAGCACCGTATGGCTCCTGACACCTCGTTTGATAGATTACATTTTTCCGTTCAGCAGGTCTTTGCAGAGATACGCATAGTCTGGCAGCTGGTTGATATATGGCTCCCAGCGCCGCTTGATTTCGGCCAATTCCAGCGGATCGGCTGCTTCCAGTGCATGATCGTTGCCCGTCATATACAAAACATCCGTAGCAACATCATCCAAACACCTGCCGCAGAGATCGGCGGCTGATTCGATTCTGATACCGGTATCCACATAGACTGGATTGACGCCAATCGTCAGCCAGACATAGCCTACCTTGTCCGACCAGAGCAGTTCAAAATCAGGGCTTTGCCGCAGATGTTCCGCAAAGACCTCCTTTACTCGTTCAATTTCATGCTTCTCTTTTTCTGTGTAAAGCATTTTCGTGTCCTCCTTGACAAAAATTTTGGTGCGTACCATCATCAGTTTAGCACAAGGCGGCTTCGTTTATCAGTCTGTCACATCTGCTGAATTTCATTTTTGAGCATACGCTTGATTTTATCGCTCATGGTTTCTGTGCTGGTATTGCTGAAATGGACATGAACCTTGTAGGTTGTCTTTCCGATTTTCTTTACCATCGCCGGCGTGTTTTCCGGCGCTCTGGACGCAGTAGCGGCGTCTGCCACCTGCATAGTACGGGGTTCTTTGTTCATGGCGCTCCTTTCTCCGAACGGGTCTGTGCCGCCCGGTAAAAAATCAATCGTGCTTACTGTTTACAATGTCTTTTGCTGCCTGTCGGGTAGCACCGGCATTTTCTTCCCGGAAATTCTTCCCGTCAAAGAGAATCGGCGCACACCGTTCCAGAATACGGTCATAGATACGGGCGTGAGCCAGATCAGGCGGGTTTTTCAACTCGGACAGTTTCAAGTTTGTTGTGATAATCATGGGTCTGCGGCTGCGATAGCGGCTGTCGATGACGAAAAACATCTGCTCCATAGCATATTCTGTACTGCGCTCTACACCCAGATCGTCAATGATAAGCAGGTCATATTCGTCAAAGCTGGCGATAAAGTCGGCCCTGTCCTCGGAAAACATGCCCGTCAGACGGTTCAGGATGGTGGGAAAGTTCGTCATCAGCACCGGCACATCCCGGTCAAGCAGGGCGTTGGCGATACAACCGGCGAAAAAGGACTTGCCGGTTCCCACATCCCCAAACAGAAGCAGGCCGGTGTTGTTCCTGTATGCCTCCTTCCAGTTCTCCACGTAGGCGCGGGCCTTGTCCATCAGAGGATTTTGGCCGTTGTCGTTGGCAAAGGTGTAGTCGTACAGATAACGGTCTTGCAAACCCTGTGCCTTTCGGCGTTTGATACGCTCCATGCGGCGCTGCCGTTCTTCAGCAGCCTTGCGCTGCTCCTCAGCCTCCCGCTGGCACTGGCAGATGCAGCGCGGCATAAAGTAGCCGGATTTCCCGAAGCATGGCACAACAGTCTGCCTCTGGCCGCCGCATTTCTTACAGTGGATGAGACCGTCTGCCGGGTCTATGTACTCGTCCCCGGCCAGTTCCACACCGGCGGCTGCCTTGTCGATCAGCGCCCGGATTTCTGCGGTAATCTCAATCATACGGTTTCATCCTCCTTTACGCTGTAATCCCGGTTGCGGGTGGGCGGGGCCGCCTTTT
>OGFJ01000291.1_pt1 | contig 49739 bp, 49 predicted proteins | sample 1570861 | NCBI WGS metagenome assembly OGFJ01 (sample SAMEA2582060, study PRJEB24529) | metagenome | biome: Human gut stool | place: China | collected 2011
TTAAGAAAAAAATAAAAAAAGGACAATCCAGTATAAAAAACTTATATATGGCAAATAGTCTATATAAATGAGAATAACTGATATATTACTTAAAAAACTCAAGAAAAGGATTTTCATAAAAGACCAATGAATATTAAGCAATAATGAAATCATTTCATAAGTCATGATAAATAAGATACCATTCATACAATAAGTTATACATAGCTATCCATCTTGCTTACCCCTTTATCATCATATATGATTACACTAAAAAAATATCAAAAAAAGATGTGATTTTTAAAATCACACCTTATTCATCCTCTAATAAAACTTCTCCATTAGATTCAATTATTTCTTTATAACGATAATAAGAATCTTTTAATTTTCTTTCTAGCGTACCATGTCCATCATTAAAACGATCTACATAAACAAAACCATAACGTTTTTTCATTTCACCAGTACCAGCTGATACAACATCAATTGGTCCCCAATATAAATAGCCTCGACAATCAACACCATCTTCAATAGCATCATTAACATTCTTTAAATGTTCTTCAATATAATGAACTCTGAAATCATCATGAATTTCACCTTTTTCATCAATATTTTCATCTAAACCAACACCATTTTCTACAATTAATAATGGTAAATGATAACGATCATATAAAACATTTAAAGTATAACGTAATCCTACCGGATCAACAGCCCATCCCCAAGGTTGAGGTGCTTTATCTTTAAGATATGGATTATCACGGCATGTAAGTCCACCTGTATCTACTTTTAAGTTCACATCACGATCAAATGTTGTTGAACGATAATAACTAAATGATAAGAAATCAACTGTATTTTCTTTAATCAATTTTAATTCTTCATCACTAAATTCTACATTTACTTGATCTTCTTTCCATACTTTCTTTAAATAAGTTGGTACAATACCTAAGCAGAATGGATCTGCCATAAAGAAAATATTCATACGTTGAGCATCTAAAGTTCCAACAACATTTAAAGGATCACAGTTATATGGATAAGTAGCTACTGATGAAGCTGTCATCATACAGCCAATTTGGTAATCTTCACCAATTTCATGTCCTAATTGAACTGTTTTCGCATTTGCGACTAAGATATTATGATAAGCATCCCATTGATCTTGTTTTGTTGTTGAACCAATTGGATCACTAGGATCTTTAGGATCTTTAATTGTTAAAACCCCGCCAGCAACAAGCGGCATTCTAAATAACGCATTGACTTCATTAAATGTAAGCCAGAATTTAACTTTTCCTTTATAACGTGTAAAAACAGTTTTTACATAACGTAACCAAAAATCAATTAATTGAGGATTAGACCATCCACCATATTCAGTAATTAAATGTAATGGTGTTTCATAATGTGATAAAGTAATGACAGGTTCCATTCCTAATTCATTCATGCATGCAAACATATCATCATAATAAGCAAGACCTGCTTCATTTGGTTCAAGTTCATCCCCATTAGGGAAAATTCTTCCCCAAGCAATAGAAGTTCTAAAACTATTGAATCCCATACCTTTCATTAATTTTAAATCTTCACGGTAACGATGATACCCATCTACGGCATCATGTGATAAATAAACTTTATCAGGATTTAATTTCATTTCATATTTTTTCTTATCTTCATTCCATTGAATACCAGGATCTTTAGACATAATACCTACAAGTACATCTGTAACGTTTGGTTGTTTCCCATCTTCCAACCAAGCCCCCTCATATTGATTAGCAGCGATAGCGCCACCCCATAAAAAATCTTTTGGAAAACTCATTTTCTCTACCTCCGTTTTTCTAAATGTATTATAGCACTTAGTAAACAAGGAACTCTTTCATTTCATAATTTGAAAAAATAAGAATTATATTTAATTTTTTTAATCTATGATTTAAAATATTCTTCTATCTCTTTTTCTTCATCTTCAGGAATTTCTAAAAATTGAATTGCTTCTTTAAATGTCATTTGTAATTTTGTCATCATTTTTCTTACATATTCTATATTCTTTCTTTTGCTTGCTTCTTGTCTTGCTTCTAATTCCAATGCTTCTCCTAAATTACACATATCTCTCATCCTTTCTTCAAATTCTTCATCATCTAAGCCATATTCTTTTATTACTTCATTCTTTTCTTGATAATTCAATGTATTATTCAATAATGCGCCTATAGGCATTAGTATTTCATCATAGCTTTCATACTTATCATTAGGACTATGTCCTTTGCTTAAGTATATCATAAGTTGTTTTTCTTTATCATAACTTTCTCTTTTTTCTTCATAATTTCCACTTAAATGATTTTCTGCTATTTTTAATTGATTGATACAGCCATCTTTACTCTTTGTAGCTTGTGGAATGATCCAAAATGAATACACTTTTTTCATTCCATCATAATTTTCACTATCATATTCTCTTCCCCATTGACTGGAAATCATTCTTGAGCTATAAGCGATGCTTCTTGTGACAAGGTGATATCTTGGACTTGCCTTGTTTTGGATTTCAATATTGATGTAGACTCTTTTGGTTGATTGATCTAGTTGTGGTAAATCGATATAGAAATAAATATCATAGCACATTAAGCCCTCATCCTTGATAAAAGCTTCTTTATCCATTAAATGAAAATGAGGATTGACGATTTTATCACCAATACGAACTCCTTTAATCAGCTTTTTTATTTCATCTAATGAAAGATGTTTTGCTTCTTCAACAAAACAAGAAATGATTCTAGAAAGCATATACGGATGTCCTATCAGTATTTTACAATACTGATCATACATGATTGTTTTATTAGAGCTTGTTATAAGATTTAATTGTTGCATAAGTAGTTCCTCCTACTATATATATCGTTTATTTTTTTACTTTTTTCTTCTTTTTTTGTTAAAAAAGTAAAAAAACTTACGAAATATTTATTCCATAAGTTCTTCTTTAAGTTTTAATATTTTCTCTTCGATTTCATAAATCACTTTTATAAATTCTTGATCATCTTTTCCAGTTGAATCATCAAGTTGCCAATTATCATCAAATTCTTTACCAACAAAAGGACAACCAACATTACATCCCATTGATATTAGCATATCTGCTTGAGGGATTTCATTGATCAACTTTGGATGTTGTGTTTTTTCCATATCTATTCCATACAACTTTTTCATTAAACGAACAGCATCTGGATTTATTTTATTTTTGACTTCACTTCCTGCTGAATAACTTTCAAAAACATCACTTGCAAAATGCTTTCCTAAAGCTTCAGCAATTTGACTTCTACAAGAATTGTGAACGCATATAAATGCAACTTTTTTCATTACTTTAAACCCTCTTGTTTAAAGACTTTTCGCTAATTGAATAACTTCTGCTAATTTTGAAGATTCTTTCATACTTCCTTTATCTTCCATATTAGGAACACAAATAATACCAAGATCTTCCCATTTTAAATAAGATGTCATAGCTTTATATTGACTTATTGCTGCATCAAAAACATGATCAGCTCCAGCATCTAATAATAAAGCTGTTTTGTGGAAATGAAACCCTGTGCTTCCACCTGCATACATACGATCTATAACAGTTTTTAATTGGGCTGTCATGTCAAACCAATAAATTGGTGATCCAAAGATCAGAACATCTGCTTCTTTTAAATGTTTCCACACTTGTTCCATATCATCTTTTTGAACACATTCCCCTTGATGTGACCAACAATACTTACATCCTAAGCATCCTTTAATATTCATTGATGCAATATTTAATTTAACAACATCATGATCTTTAACATTTTCCATAAATGTATTAATCATAATTTCTGTATTTCCACCTCTACGTGGACTTCCGTTTAATAAAACAATTTTCATATTTACCTCTTCCTTTTCCTTAAATAATACTAACATAAATTGATTATCTTTCATTCATTTTTTATAATAATTTAAAGTAAAAGGAATGATTATTATGAATGAAGAATTAATTTATCAAGTATTAGAAACAGTAGGAGAAATACCTAAAGGATGTGTAGCAACATATAAACAAATTGCTTGTTTAATTGGTAGAGAAAAAAATAGTCGTTTAGTAGGTAAAATACTAGCAAATGCCTCCTATTATGGACATTATCCTTGTCATCGTGTCGTTAATTTTCAAGGAAGACTTGTTCCTGGCTGGTTTGAACAAAAAGAATTATTAGAAAAAGAAGGGATTACTTTTAAAGATGATCATCATGTTGATTTAAAAAAGCATCAATGGAAAATGAAATAAATCATTTTCCATTAAATGCTTTGTGTAATAAGTAAGGATATAGACAACAAATTAAAAAAGTAGAAGTAATCCAGCATAAAGGATTAATATATGTCATGCCTGTAAAGCCTAAAGGATAAACTAAAAAATAAGTACCTAAACATCTCACAATAACTTCTAAAATACCTACTATTAAAGGAGTAAAAGCTTCCCCTAAACCTGTTAAAACAAAACGAACAATAAAGAACAAAATAAAACCAAGAAGTAAAAGAAATATAGTTCATTCCCAAATGAATAACCTCTATTTCTTTTTTACTAACAAATAACATCATAAATTGCTTATTAAAAAGATGCGCCATAATAGTAACAACAATACTCAAAGTAATAGTAATAACCAACATAGACTTACTTCCTTCTTTAATTCTTTCAAAAGCATGTTGTCCATAATTTTGAGCAGTATAAGTAGACATGGCTGTACCAAAACCCGCTAACATCTGCATCATTAATGAATCCATCTTATAAGCTGCTGTATAAGCAGCTACTTCTTGACTTCCTAATGAATTTAAAGCTGATTGTTCAATTAAAAAACTAATAGCAAGCAAAGATTAAAAAAAGCCATCGGTAAACCTACTTTTAGATTTTCTTTTATACAAATAAAATCTATTTTAAAATCTTCTTTATTAAAAGAAAATAAATCTAATCTTTTTTTCATATAGAAATAACATAATAAACAACAAATCAATTATGCAATAACCGTAGCAAGTGCAACTCCTGATATGCCTAAATGAAAAATCAAAACAAAAACTAAATCAAAAACAATATTTAATATTACTGAAAGAATTAAAAATAATAGAGGTGTTACACTATCTCCATAAGCTCTTAAAAGAGCAGATTCATAATTATAAAGTGCACTAAACAAAGCTCCTATAAAAATAATACTGTCATAACTAAGAGCTCCTGGTAATAACTCTTTAGAAACATTCATCCATTGAAATAAAGTAGACTGAATCATAAGTCCAATACATGTAATAGATAATCCTAATACGATCATAATATATAAACCATTAATCATTGCCTTTTTTACTTCTGTTCTTTGTTTAGAACCTATTTTTTGAGCTATTACAATAGATAACCCATTAGCTAATCCAATTGCAAGACCTAATAATAAATCAACAACAGGACTTATTACTCCAACAGAGGCAAGGCAAAAGCTATAATAACTTTAACCGGTTTTCCTTTAATTAATTGTGTTTCCATCTCTATCACCTCACCCAAAGTATAAAGTGATTTAAATTTATTGAGAAATATAATTCAAATATAATATTATAAATTTATATTATAACTCTTTTTATTATTCATTGTTTTTTTATTATAATACTAATAAGGTGATTAGATGAAATTAGAAGTTTTTGAATATTTAATAGCAATAGAAAAATTTGGTTCTTTAAACAAAGCAGCTACAGATCTTTATGTCTCACAACCAAACTTAAGTAATGTCATTAAAAGTTTTGAAAATGAAATAGGGTATAAGATTATTTATCGAAATCATCAAGGGGCACAGTTTACAGATAAAGGAAAACAAGTATTAATGATTGCTCATAATATGGTAAAAGAGAAAGAAAAATTGATGAAAATAAACTTGAATCATCAAAAAGTATCATTAAAAATTTCTATTGGTAATGGGGATTATGCTTTAAAACCAATTTATCATATTCTTAATCAACAATCTTTCCAAGATGAAATCAATATTACTATTTTAAATCTTGCTGTTTGGGATGCTTTAGAAAGCCTATACCAACAAACAATCGATCTGGCTTATCTTATAATTCCTGCTTTTATGAAAAAAGAAATGATAGCTTATTGTCAAAACCATCATTTACTTTTTAATCAATTAAAAGAACTCACTTATCAAATTAATCTACGTCAAAATCATCCTTTATTTGATCATTTGTGAAGTAAGACATTTAGAAGATAAAAAAAATCTATTATTTGATGAATTTCATCAAATAATAGAAAATGATATACAAAATTATTTTTAATCATATATAATTGTATTGCACCTTTTCTTTTAATTTAGCTTGAACAACTTTATTAAAAAGGTGCTTTTTTTATACCCTAAATACTTTCCTTATATTCCTTTCCCCATTGTTCCATTACAGAAATCACTGGTCTCATTGATTCTCCTAAATCTGTTAAACTATATTCTACACGTGGTGGTACTTCAGGATAAGCCACACGTTCTACAATTCCATCATCAACCATTGATTTTAAAGACTCCGTCAATACCTTTTGAGAAATATCAGGTAATGATTTCTTTAACTGTCCAAAACGTTTTGTCCCCGTTAATAAATCTCTTAAAATCAACAATTTCCATTTACTTCCTATCAAAGAAACAGTTGTTGCTACAGGACATTCAGGTAAGTTTTCTTTCTTAATCATAAACTCATCTCCTCATCGCATTGTTAATGATTTACTACTTTTATTGTAACATAGATATACATTTCTAGAAAGTTTAGCAGTTTTAAATAAAATATTCTAGTAAGTTAACAATCGTAATCTATAGAAGTTAAGTAAAATGTAGGAATAACAAATTTAATGCTTTAATTATAATTAGAAAAAAACAGATGATTCCATGTGTAGTCATCTGTTTTTAATATTCCTTACTTAATAAGAAATCTGTTATATGCATTGTTTTAATTCCTTGATAATTACCACCTGCAAAATCATCTGTTAAAACCACATATTTAGGATAATTATCTTTAATTTCTAATAATTGTTCATATTCCCTTTTTTGTGTTTTTTCAGATTTAATTTCTTGTGTCACTTGAACATAAATTTTCTCATTTTGTTTTGTTGCAACAAAATCAATTTCTTTATCTTTATACTTCCCAATACAAACATCATACCCTCTTCTTTTAAGTTCTAAATAAACAATATTTTCCAATGATGATGCTACGCTATCTATTGTATATCCTAAAACAGCATATCTTAAAGAAATATCAGCTAAATAAAATTTCTCTTGTGTTTTTAAAATAGATTTCCCTTGTAAATCATAACGTGAACATCTATGAAGAATATAAGCTTTTTGCAGTTTTTCTAAATAGCTATAAACTGTTTCGTTATCTATTTTTCTTTGCTCAGACTTTAAATAATTTGAAATTGACTTAGCAGAAAAAGTATTACCAACGTTATTAAAAGTATATTTTACCACTCTTTCTAACTGATCTATTTTCTTTACTTGATTTCGACGAACGATATCTGAAAATATTGTGGAATTATAAATATCTCTAACAATCGTATAGACTTCATCTTGTGAGTATTCTTGTAAATGTGTCGCAGGAAAACCACCTAAACGTACATATTGATTAAACTCTTGTTTAATATTATAAATTGTTGAATAGCTTTTTTTAAACGTTAAATATTCATCAAAAGATAATGTATAAATATAAAATGTAACATACCTTCCTGTTAAATATGTTGATATTTCTGAAGACATCATTCTAGAATTTGAACCTGTTATATAAATATCAACATCATAATCAGAAGAGAGTGTATTTACTACTTTTTCCCAACCATTTATTTCTTGAATTTCATCTAAGAATAAATATGTTTTTTTAGTATTTAAAATCTTTGTTTTTAATTCTTGATAAAGCCCTTTTGATGTCATATCTTCATATTCCATTGAATCAAAACGATAACTCAAAATTTGTTCATCAGTGATATGGTATTCTTCTTTTAATTTTTTTTGGATCATCTTTAATATTGTTGATTTACCACATCTTCTTACACCTGTTAATATCTTAACAAAAGGTGTATCAACAAAAGGCATTATTTTATTTAAATAAAGCGGTCTTTCTATCATATTATCACCTCATTTTATATGGATTTTATCGCAAAAATAAATAGTGTTCAATAGTTTTGCGGTTTTAAACCGCAAAACTATATTATTTTATAAATTATTGCGGTTATATTATAGATTTTATTATTATGATTATTAAATTATTACTTATTTTCTTACAACTTTAATTTTCTATATGCATATATTTGATAAATATTCACAAATATTCAACCGATACCACAACCTAAAGCCACAGAATTGATGAATAAGTAAATAAGATAAAATAACACGTAATGTAACATGCATCGTTGTTCCTTTAAAAGGGACATCTACTTTACCGATTCCTCGATAGGATCCTACAAATGCATTTCCTATAAAGCAGAAAATGTAGAAAAGACAAACTACAAACATATGATTAGTTAATGGACAATGCAAAGAAATATAATCACTATTCTTTAATAAGTATCCAATGATACATAATGAATTCCATCATGATCTTCTCTAGGCGTTCTTGTATACACCATAATATCCATATCTAACGCCTGAGCAATTTTTATCACATTTTTTCCTATATGCCCAGCTCCTACCCAATATTAAAAGAAAGCAATTCCTTTTTTTTACACCTATAATAAATTAATCCTATTAAATCTGCAAGTGCCCATCCAATAGGAACAGACCACCAAATACCAGTAACACCAATCGCTGGAATTGCGGATAAAACATACGCTAACACAACACGTGTACCTAAAGAAAATATTGTAAGAATGACACTCATACCAGGTTTACCTAAAGCACGATACAAACCATACAACAAAAACAAACAACCAATTCCACAATAAAAAGCACCTTCAATTTTTAAATACTTGACACCTTCCATAATAATTTCTGTTTCTTTTTCATCTATAAAAATAGTCATTAAATCTTTAGCAAAAATACATACAATAGTTGAAATAATTATGCAAAATCCCATAGAAAGACAAACTGCTGATTTTAATCCTGATTGAATACGCATTTTTTCTTTTGCACCATAGTTTTGAGCAATAAAAGTCGAAAATGCATTCCCAAAATCTTGTACTGGCATATATGCAAAAGCATCAATTTTAACAGCAGCAGCAAATGCTGCCATAACCACAGTTCCAAAACTATTCACTAACCCTTGTACCATTAAAATACCTAAATTCATTACTGATTGTTGAATACATGTAAGAACTGAAAACGAGATCACTTTATGAACCCTCTTTAAATGCAAATATTGTAATTTCATAATTGCTCGTACCTGTATATTTTTTATAAATGAGTAAATACTGATGCCAATACCCGAAAGATACTGGGAAATAACCGTAGCAATAGCTGCGCCTTCAACTCCTAATTTTAATACAATAACAAAAAATAAATCTAATGCAATATTAAGTATTGCCGAAACAGCTAAAAATATAAGTGGCGTCATTGAATTACCAATAGCTCTTAAATAAGAAGCAAAATAGTTATATAAAAAAATAGCTGGTATTCCTATAAAAATAACAATAAGATAGCCTTTCATATCTTCCCACACTTCATATGGAACATGTAAAAAAACAGAAAGCTGATTAAGAAAAATATAAGATATTACTGTTAGTATAAACGTGATGAGTGCAATAAAGAAAAATGATGCACATACATCTTCCTGTAATCCTTTTTCATCTTTTTGTCCATATCTAATTGAAAACAACGCTCCACTTCCCATACATAAACCAAGGATTATAGATGTTATAAATGTCATTAAGGTAAACGATGAGCCAACACTTGCTAGAGCATTTTTGCCAAGAAATTGACCAACAATCAATGTATCAACAATGTTATAACATTGTTGAAGTAAATCACCTAAAATCATTGGAATTGAAAAAAGAAGCATAGACTTTAAAACTGAACCTTTTGTTAAATCTCTATTCATCTTTTATATTCCTTTCGTAATATCCGTCTTACGTTTTGTAAGTATTATAATCAAATATTTATTTTCAGTCAATATCTCTAATTTTTAAAAGATTTACTTATAATAAGGAGCATGATAGTATTAAATAAATGATTAACGGGGGAATGATTATGTATTTAAATGGACTTGATGAAATAGATCAAAAAATTGTTCAATTATTAATAAAAAATGCACGTTTTTCTTACTCTGATATCGGAAAAGAGGTAGGGATTTCTAGAGTTGCTGTAAAAGCTAGAATTCAAGCATTAGAAAAAAAAGGGGTTATTGAAGAATATACGACAATTATCAATCCTCAAAAAATAAGTGGCGCTATATCTTGTTATTTTGAAATTGAAACATTGTCAAATTCGTTTACTGATGTTATAGAAATATTAAACCAAAATAATATTGTTACTCAAATTTATCGTGTTACAGGAAAAAACAAATTACATGTACACGCTGTTGCTGCTTCTAATAGTGAGATGGAGGATTTCTTACATACTACTATTGATACATTACCAGGGATTATTAGTTGTAGTTGTAATATTATTCTTTCACGTATTAAAGATATTAAAGGATTACGTTTATAATTATATATCATCTTTTTTAATAAAGGAGTTATTTGAAAATCTATCAAGCTCTAGAAATAGTCATTTAGTAGGTTTTTCCAACACATCATATTATGTCAATCATCCATGTCATCGTATTATCAGAAAACTTGTGCCAATGCGAGAATAAAAAAAGCTGTAAAGAAATATCATTAAGTTAAGGATAGACATATTTCTATGTTCTGTTCTTTTTCACAAATATATGACACTGTTAATACATTTTTTGGTGAATTTAACGTTCTATCAATAAGTTCATATTTTTCTCTTACTGTTTGTTTTTCAATTGTTTTGTAATTTGTTTTCTGTTGATAGATCTCACTCTTTTTAAAAAATCATTCTCCTGTTGGAGAACTTTGTTCTTATTCCAGTTGTTCTTCTAAAGATAAGTCTTTGGTAGATGGTCTACTACAATTTTTGCTTCTTGTGTCTTTGAAGCCATCTTCTCTTACAACCTTTTTAACGATTCGTAAAATTATTTCGTCTTCTTAATCCCAAAGCATAGGGATCAAATCCATATTTTTTAAATATCTCTATTGGCTGCATCCTATTTTGATAATCAATCCAATTCAAGCAGAAGTTCTTTAAATTCTTCTGAATAGGTTAGGCTTTTATTACATAGGGATTTTCTTCTGATAAACTAAGCTGTTCATCTGTCAAATAATTAACTCCCATAAATACACCACCATTTCTCTAATAATCATAATACACAAAATAAAAGCCCTGTAAAACAGGACTAAGTACCAAAGTACTTTTTTTCTTGTGTCCGTTTTACAGGGTCCATTTTAAAAATTTCTCTCTTTTTTTTAAAAGATTTGATTATATTAAACAATTAAAATGTTAATATATACAAGGAAGGAAAATCACATTTTCATCATGTTAATTAATAACAAATCCATATTTTAACGGATCATCTTCATCTATTAAAAATGTACTATATCCATCAATATAGGCTACTCCCGTAATACTTGGTATAATAGCTTTATATTTATCTATTTTAGTTTCTTCTATTACTCTTCCTTTAAAAGAAACCCCGGTAAAGCTTTGATTAATAAATGTTTCATTTAACTTTAATTTATTTGTGTTATACATATATGCAAGTTTTGCACAAGTTCCTGTACCACATGGGGAACGATCAATCATGCCTTCTTCACTAATAACAATATTTTTTTGTCCATCATCTGTCTTATGATAAAATTCTACATTAACCACTCGATTTATCGGTAAAGTAGGGTGTTTCACATCATATTTTTCGTTAATTTGTCTCAATAAATTTACTCCAAGTTCTTTAAATTTATTTGCATTATTAATATTGATTTCTATGCCTAATTGATCAGCATCTACCAAAGCAAAAAATGATCCTGAATAACTAATATCAAAGTGGATATTATTTACGAGACAATTTTCTTCAAATAAGAAAGAAGGAATATTTTCAAAAGAAACACTTTTTGTCTTTCCATCTTCAACTTCTACATCTACATGAATAAGTCCAGCTGGCATTTCTAAAGTTAAATGAGTTACAGGTTCTACAACTTTAACTAGATTTTCATTAACCAATGTCATAGATACTCCGATAGTAGCATGCCCACACATATTTATCCATCGGTTGGCATCCATGTAAATGACACCTATATCCGCTTCCTTAGAAATTGGTTCTACTAGAAGTGCTCCAACCATATCTTTATGACCTCTAGGTTCACACATAAGTGCTGATCGATATTAATCATAATTATTTTCTAAATACTCTTTATATTCCATCATAGATTTTGCTTTATGCTTAGGAAAACCTTCAGTAACAATACGTGTAGGTTCTCCTAAAGTATGTGTTTCAATCGTCTTAAAACAAATTGCTTTTTTATTCATCAAAGACACACGCTCCATTCGATTCAATTAATTTTTTATAATAATAGAATGAGTCTTTTCTTTGTCTTTCTAACGTTCCATTTCCAGCATTATCCAAATCTACATAAATGAACCCATAACGTTTTTTCATTTCTCCTGTTGAAGCACTTACTAAATCAATAGGTCCCCACCAAGTATAACCAAATAAGTCTACACCATCATCAATCGCTTGTTTCATTGCTTTTGTATGTGCTTTTAAATATTCAATACGATAAGGATCATGAACTTTACCATCTTCACTCACTTCATCAATTGCACCCAATCCATTTTCTGCAATAAATAATGGTATATGATAACGTCCATAAATTTCATTTAATACCCAACGTAATCCATCAGGATCAAAAGCCCAACCCCATTCTGATTTTTTTAAATAGGGATTTGCAGCTCCTAAATTAAAGTTTCCTGAATCTGTATCAACTTTTTGATCTAAGCAATCTGTTCCAGAAGTATAGTAACTTAATGAATAGAAGTCCACAGTTCCTTCTTTGAGAATTTTTTTATCTTGTTCTATGATTTCTAGTGTTACACCTTTTTCTTTTAAGAAGCTTTTTGTAAAGTAAGAGTATTCACCTCTTACTTGCACATCTCCACAATACCATAGTTTACGCATTGAGTTTTGTGCAGCTAAAATATTAATTGGATTACAAGAATATGGATAATGTGCATCCGATGATATCATACAACCAATTTTATTTGATGGATCAATTTCATGTCCTGCTTTAACCACTAAAGCACTAGCTAAAAATTGGTTATGTAATGCCGCAAAACGTTTATTTTGTTTTTCTTTAGACATTGAATCATCACTTACATTATTAATATCAATTACCGTTGTTTGATTTGATAAGATACCTGCACCATAAACATCACCAAAATAGTTCATTGTCATATTAATTTCATTAAATGTAATCCAATAATGAACTAAACCTTTATATTCATTAAATAAAGTTTTAGCATACTTAACATAAGCACCAATTGTATCTTTACATAACCAACCATCTTGTTTAATAGCTAATGCCATTGGTGTATCATGATGCATAATTGATACTAATGGTTCTATTCCATATTTGTGACACTCATTAAATACATCTCTATAAAAATCTAATCCCTTTTGATTTGGTTTTTCATCATCTCCATTTGGGAAAATTCTCGCCCATGAAACTGACATTCTATAGACTTTAAAACCCATTTCAGCAAATAATTTAATATCTTCTTTATAACGATGGTAATGATCAATACCTATTTTTGCAGGATAATAAACTCTTGATTCTTCTTTCGTTGTTAATTTTCTAGGATTTCTACGTGTTCCTGCTGTTAATAAATCAGTTATCGCAAATCCTTTTCCATCTTCATTCCATGCTCCTTCACATTGGTAAGCTGCTGTTGCACCTCCCCATAAAAATCCTTTTGGGAATTCATTATTATTCATAATCATTATCCTTTCTGACTAACAAATTTTTCTACACCTAATTTTAAACGATTTAATCCTTCATGTAATATTCCTTTACTTGTAGCTATACAAATTCGAACATGTCCTTCAGATTGATTACCAAAATAATTATGTCCGCCTGGAACAACTGAAAGCTTAACTTCTTTCTTTAAGAAATCAACTAATTCAACTGCTGTACAGTTTAAATCTTTAATATCTACATATAACAAATAAGTTGCTTTAGGTCTATATGCATGTAATTGAGGAATATTGTTATTAATAAAGTTTACCGCATAGTCTCTATTTTCTGTTAAATGTTTTATAAATTCTTTTCCCCAGTCTCTAGAATCATTCATTGCCGCAATGGCGGCTACTTGAGAAATTGAAGTTGCACCTCCTGCAGTAGACATAACATCACTTGCTTCTACCAATTTATCAAATGCATCATCATTTGTAGTATAAACACATCCCACTCTAAGACCTGCTAGTCCAAAACTTTTTGAATAACCAAATACAGACATAACTCGGTGACATCGTTCATTTCCTAAACAATAAATACTTTCAAATTTTGCATCTGGATAAACAATATCTGACCAAATTTCATCATTCATAATATAAAGATCATATTTTTCACAAAGTGACATAATATAATCTAATTCTTCTTTTGTATAAGTCAATCCATAAGGATTATGTGGATTACATAATCCTATCATTTTTGTTTTCTCAGTAATACAACTTTCTAATTTAGAAAGATCCATTTTTCTTTTTTTTTCATCAATTCCACAAGAATAATATACTGGTGTTGCTCCTGCTGCTAAGCATGATTCTCTAAATAAAAAATCACAAGGATCAAAAACAATCATTTCATCTCCAGGTTTTAAAAATGCTTTTGCTACAATATACATTGCTCGTGCTGCGCTATCTACCGGTAATACATTTTTTGCTGGAATATTTTCATTCTTTAAATCTTTAACATAATTCGATAAAGCAATTTTAAAATCATCAAATCCTGTTTTTGGTGTGTATGAAAAATACCCATCAGAAATATAATCTAGCATTGCTTGTTTTACCATAGGTGGACAAGGAAAATCAGGATCTGCAGCTGTTAATGGAATAACCCCTTCCTCAACTTCTGCCCAACGCAAATTGTACGCTTTTCTTTTTAATACATCTAAATTTACATTTTCATCATCAAAAAATGACATATATTCATCTCCTATCTTCTAAATTTGGCAGGAATATATTCCTGCCAAATAAGTAATTATTTATTTTCTAATTTTTTAAATCTTTTATCAATAACTTCAAACAAATCAACTAAATGCATTGCTACATTTAATTCACTGCTTGCACACATACATGTATCTTGTGCATGAGAGAATAATATTGAATATTCTAATTCTTCTCCACGAGATTCTGCTTGTAAAGCATCTGTTTGTACTTGATGAGCTTGTACAATAGCTTCATTTGCTTGCTTTAATAATTCTTTTGCATTTTCTATATCAAATGTATCCAAAGCTTTTAAAGCATCCATTGTTTTTTCTCTAGCATCTCCTGCATGTAAAATAATCTTCATTGCTGTTTGTGCGTGTTCTAAATTCATTTTATTCCCTCATTTCTACTCTAATTTTATTTTTTACTGTTTTCTTCTAAATATTGTTGTTTTTCGTAAACTTTAAAGAATGGTAACCAAATAAACCATGAAACGATAAACAATACGATTACTAAAACAACTCCAGCAAGACTTCCTGTTGTTAAATAACCTTGAATGATATTTGGTAAATACCACATTTGCATTGGTGCGCTAGGAACAGGCACTAATCCAATTCTCATAACTAAATACATGATGCTAGGAATGACAATTGAGTTTAAACATAATGGAATCATTAAAATTGGGTTCCAAACTACTGGTGCACCGAAAACAATTGGTTCATTAATATTGAAAATTGCTGGTAAAACACATACATTTCCAATAGCTTTTAAACGTTTTACTTTAGAACGCATACACATAATAACTAATGCTAATGTACATCCTTGACCACCGATATAAGTTAATCCCATAACTGTTTCCATTAAGTTAATATTTTGTGCAACGTGCCCTGCAGCTACAGCCGCCATATTAGCATCCATACCTTCCATCCAAATTGCCCATGCAATTGGGAATAAGATCCAAGTAAATCCAAATGAATATAAGAAACATGTAAAGAATGTAATCGCAATTAATCCTAACCAAGTTTGACCAAATGCTGAAATTGGAGAGAATAATCCACGAATAAATAATGGTAAATCAAATCCAGTATTCATGATAACTAAACCAATAACCAATGTAATTGTAACTGGAACAAGTGCATCCATCCAAGCCACAACCATATCAGGCATAACTGTATCTTTTTTAAACATTGAATGATTTGATGCTACATTGAAAATCCAAGCAGTAAATACTGCAGTAACAACAGCCGTCAACATACCTCCAGTACCAATTTTATCCATTACAAATGAAATATTACCATCTGCAATATTTGGTATAGTGATAATAAAGAATAATGCTAAACTTGATAACATAGCGGAAATTTTTAATTTTTCATTTCCCTTTTTTTCTAATACTTTCATTGGAACTAATATTGTTAAGAAAATAGCAATTAATCCAAATGAGAAAGTATTCAATTGTGAAATGTCTGGAATCCAGCTCAATGCTTCAAAATTTCTAAATACACCAACAATTGAAGATACCGATCCAATCATAATCATTGGTAAAATGCTCATGATTGATTGTTGAATTGCCATAATATAAACATTTTGTGTTAATTTATCTAACTTAGGTGCTAATGAATTTGTAATCCAACCCATAAAACCTTTTTGATTTTCAACATTTTTGTCAGCTTTAACTTCTTTTTTTTCTACTTCTTTTACTGGTTCTTTTTCTACTTCTTGTGGTTTAGCACCTTTTAAAACATCCATTGCTTGTTTTAAAGTTGCTGCACCATCAATAGCTCCATATGCATCTTTATCAATAAAAGCAAATGGAATATTATATTGTTCTAAATCTTTTGCTAAAGCATCTTTCTTATAAGCTAAGTGTGGTCCAAACATAATAATGTCTGTTCCTTTTAGATTATTTGTCATCTCAGCTTCGCTTCTTGCAATAACATCAATATCATCTAATCCTTGTTCTTTTGCGGCTTTACGCATAGCTTGAGCCATGAACCCACTCGAAGCACCGGCACCGCACATCAATAATATTTTCATATTTCTTCACCTATTTTCTTTCTTTATTATTTATGAGCAATTACTTCTACCTCACAAAGCACTTGTTTTGGAAGTTCTTTAACAGCCACACAAGATCTTGCTGGACACATTCCATTAAAATATTCACTATATACTTTATTGAAAGTCGCAAAATCATTCATATCTGCAATAAAGCATGTTGTCTTAACAACATCGCTTAATTTAAAACCAGCTTCTTCTAAAACAGCTTTAACATTTTCTAAAGACTGTTTAGCCTGTCCTTCAATATTATCAGATTCCACACATCCTGTTTTAGGATTAACTGGAATTTGTCCAGAAACAAATGCAAATTCACCAGCTATAATTCCTTGAGAATATGGCCCAATTGCTGCTGGGGCTTCTTTTGTTTTAATTTCACTATTCATTTTCTTAGCTCCTCTCTCTAATGAAATATTTTTCACAATTACATTGTAGTATGTTATTTTATTTTAGTCAATAAACTTTCTTTAATTTTATAAACTATTTTTTACTATTTTATAAAATGATAGCGCTTATTTTTAACTTAATTATATTAAATATATTTATTAAATGAAATATTTTTCATTATTTATTTTAAATTTATTTAATTTATGTTATAATAGGTATTGGAGGTAACTATGAAATTCAAAGAAATTCAACTTACATTAATCGATCAACAAATTTTAAAAAGTTACAGTACACTACTAGAAGGCTTAGAAAAATATTTAGGATATGGTTATGAAATTGTATTGCATAGCTTAGATAGTTATGAACACTCGGTCATAAATATAGTAAACGGTGAACATACTGGCCGTAAGATAGGGGCTCCTATTACAGACAAGGCGTTAGAAATGCTTAGTCGTTTAAAAGATAGCGGTGAATCAAGTGAAACTTACTTTTCTACAAACGCTAAAGGTGAACCATTAAAAAGTACTACTATTGCAATTCGTGGTGAAAATAATAGAATTATTGGATTATTATGTATGAACTATTATATGAATATTAGTTTAAACGATTTTATTCAATCTTATGTTCCTAAAAAACAAGAAGAAGTACAAATCAAATCTGTTACTGAAACTTTTGCAAGTAACGTAGATGAAATGATTTTATCTACTTTGGAATATGTAAAGAACGAAGTATACGAAGATTCTTCAATTTCATATTCTAATAAAAACAAGGCTATAATTTCTCAATTATATGATAGGGGTATTTTCCAAATAAAAGATTCTGTTCCAAAAATTGCAGACGAATTAAACATTTCAAAAAATACTGTATATTTACACTTGCGCAATTTATCGCCTCAAGGAAATTAATAAAAACACCTAAGATACTATTCTCTTAGGTGTTTTTATTAATTAAAATTTTTTAATCAATTCGGAAGCAAAACTCTAACGTTTTGCTTCTATTTTTCCTTCTTTAATTCTTAAAGACACATCACACATCTTTGCTAGAGTAGGTGAATGGGTTACCAAAATAACACATTTATGATGAATATGTGCTAAATCTAGGAAAGTATTCATGATCTCTATTGAATTCTTTTCATCAAGGTTACCCGTGGGTTCATCACAAAGAATCAAATCGACTTCTCTTGCAATAGCACGTGCAATTGCAACTCTTTGTTGTTGTCCTCCTGATAGTTGTCGAATATCTCTTTTACATTCATCTTTGGAAAGTCCAAGTTGTTTAAGAATAGATAAACAATATTCTTTTTTATCTTTTCTTTTGATCCCCGAAATTTCTAAAGCAGACATAACATTTTCTAAAGCATTCATATAATAAATAAGATTATAAGATTGAAAGACAATTGAAATATCTTCTCGACGATATTTATTCAAACCTATTTCTTGAATATCTTTTCCTTTGAACAAAACTTTTCCATCATCAGGTTTATCTAAACCAGAAACAAGAGAAAGAGTTGTTGGTTTCCCGCTTCCACTCGCACCAACAACTGAATAGATTTTACCTTTTTCAAACAGATAAGAAGCATGATCTAAAATTTGATTTTTTTCTTTGCCATCTTGATAACTATAGCTTACATTTTCTAATTCTAATAATTTTTCCATCTTAAACTTCCTTTCTAGATAAGATTTGTCTAGGTGTAAGTCTTAATACATAGGCTGCAGGTACGACAATAGAAACAATACAAATAGCTGCAGTCACACCGGCAAGTTGAATAATATTTTCACTTGTAATCGAAACATCTAACTCTTCATTTGCAGGCCCTTGCATCATATTTCCTAGGAAATTTTCTTTTGTTTGTGTATTGTTTTTTTGTTGATTACTATCTGATTGATTTTGATTGTCATTTGATCGATCACCTTTTTGATCTATTTGCATGACATTTGAAGAAGAACTACTTTCTAACATATTACCCATATAATGAGATGTTAATTGTCCTGTACCTAAAGAAATCACAAAAGCAACTACTGCAATTAAACCTATTTCAATAAGTTGTTGAGCAATAATTTTAACTTTACTTTGTCCAAGTGATAAAAGAACACCAATTTCATAATATCTATTTCTAATTGTTAGAGCTAAGATTAAACAAAGAATTGCACTACCAGCAATCACTACAATCCATACAAACATCTTCGCAAATGATTGCATACTTTCAAGAGAAGAAGCATTTTGTTGATAAAGATGATCATTGGCATCTAATGAGAATGCATCAAAATCAATATCACTTTTCTTTTTTGCTAGTTCTACAAAGGCTTCTGTATTTTCTGGATCATCTAAGTAATAGGTGGCTGATGTGATGTTTTCACTATTTCCTGTAAGTGTTTGTCCGATTGATAAATCTGTATAAATTGTGTTTACTGGATTATTGAAATGAGCACCACCTATATTATCTGTTGATTGAATTTCATATAAACCAACTATCGTAAGTTCTTGAGTGATGGTTTCATTATTTACTGTTGTATTAATTGTAAAAGTGTCTCCAACCTTTAAATTATTATCACTTGCTAGATTTGTTTCAATAACACAATTATTAGTATTTTGATCTTGTATTGTAAGCAAGCGTCCATCTGTAACTTTATAATTGTTATTGGTAAAAGAATCTAAATACTTCATTGTTGTGTTGGCACTGATTGTAAAATCACCTTGAGTTGAATTTTGGTTTTTTTGATTATCAGGTCTATTTGTATCTTGTTGATTATTATCCGTTTCACTTTCAACAGCATTAATAGAATCACTATTAGCTGATGTGGAAATTTGATAATTATAATTTTCTACATACTTTAAATCTTTTAAAGTATCTGCCATAGTTGTTGTAAGTGTATTTTCATTACTTACTGATTCTCCTGGTTCTCTATTTTTCATCATGTTTCTAAAATCAACAGAAAGAGTTACATCGTTTCCTAAACTACTACGAATTTGATCCATTGATTTTTGTGTTGCTGATTGAATGGATAAACCAGCAATGACGAGATTGGTAATAACAACAATAATTACAAATAATAAAATCGTTTTTCCAATATTTTTCTTTAAACTTAATAGTGCATTTTTTATCATACATTTCTACCTCCAACTTTAATATATTGTTTGACTTTAATGATAAAATGGAATAATTATGTTAAAAAAAAGTGTTTCATCATTGCAATTCTTTCATTTAAAAGTTACCCTTATAAAGGAAAGAGGGAAAAATATGAAATTAGAGGAATTGGCTATCGGAAAAAGTGCTGTTATTCTCTCTGTTGGAGGAGAAGGAGCATTAAGACAACACTTTTTAGATATGGGATTGATTCAGGGTACAGAGATTACCATGGTAAAATATGCACCTATGGGTGATCCTATTGAAATTAAAATACATGATTATGAGCTTACTTTAAGAAAAGAAGATGCTCATAAAATTGAAATTAAAGAAATAACTAAACAAACAGAAAATAAAAATGATTCATTCATTTTTCAATATAAAGATCACCCTGGCTATGGTGAATCTAGTTATCATAAAATGAATGATCATCAAATCTATCATGAAAGTGATTTACTCACATTTGCTTTAGTAGGAAATCAAAACTGTGGTAAAACCACACTATTCAATCAACTTACAGGTTCAAATCAACATGTTGGTAACTTTCCTGGAGTTACTGTTGATCGTAAAGATGGAAGAATTAAAGGGTATCAAAATACTCTAATTACTGATTTACCAGGTATTTATTCCATGTCACCTTATAGTAGTGAAGAAATCGTCACAAGAAACTTCTTATTAAGAGAAAGACCAAAGGCAATTATCAATATTGTAGATGCTACAAACATTGAAAGAAATCTATATCTTACAATGCAACTTTTAGAACTTAATATGCCAATGGTTGTCGCTTTAAATATGATGGATGAAATGTTAGGTAATGGGGGAACTGTATTAATCAATGATTTAGAAGAATACTTAGGTGTTCCTGTTATTCCTATTTCTGCAGCAAAAGGAGAAGGGATTGATGAACTTGTCAGTCATGTTTTACATGTTGCTTATTATCAAGAAAGACCTCAATTCTATCAACATATAGACAATCAACAAAACAAAGCGATTGATCGTTGTTTAAATGCGATTGAACATTTAATTGAAGATCATGCCTCAAACGCAAAGATTCCATTACGTTTTGCAGCAAGTAAACTTGTTGAAAAAGATGAACTTTTATTAGAACAACTTGATCTAAGTCAAAATGAAAAAGAAACTTTAGAACACATTCGTATTCAATTAGAAGAAGAAAGTAGTCTTGATTGTTCTGCCGCTATAGCAAGTAATAGATTTCATTATATTACAGATATTTGTAAACAAACTGTAAAAAAACCACATGAAAGTAAAGAAAGATTAAGAAGTCAAAAAATTGATCAATTCTTAACAGGAAAATATACAGGAATTCCTGCTTTTATTGGAATCATGGGAATTGTTTTCTTTCTAACATTTAATGTTATTGGAGCTTTTTTACAAGGAGTTTTAGAAAGTGGGGTGACTGTTGTCACAAATTATGTTGACACTTTACTCACAAATGCTCAAATTAATGTTGCTTTGCATTCTTTAATCATTGGTGGGATTTTTAATGGGGTAGGAACTGTTTTAAGTTTCTTACCAATTATCGTTACTTTATTTTTCTTTTTATCAATTCTCGAAGATAGTGGTTATATGGCTCGTGTAGCATTTATCATGGATAAACTACTTAGAAAAATAGGGTTATCTGGGAGAAGTATTGTCCCTATGCTTATTGGTTTTGGATGTACCGTTCCTGGTGTTATGGCAAGTCGTACACTTTCTTCAAGAAGAGATCGACAAATGACCATTATCCTTACACCATTTATGTCATGTTCAGCAAAACTTCCAATCTATGCTTTCTTTACCTCAGTCTTTTTCCCAGGTAAAGGCGCACTTGTTATGATATTCTTATACGTTTTTGGAATTTTAACAGGTATTATTTTTGCTTTGATTTTAAAAGGATCACTTTTTAAAGGTGAACCTGTTCCTTTTGTCATGGAACTTCCAAACTACCGTATGCCAGGTGCTAAAAACGTCTGTCAATTGTTATGGGAAAAAGCTAAAGATTTCTTACAAAGAGCTTTTACAGTTATCTTTGTTGCAACCATTGTTATTTGGTTCTTACAAACTTTTGATTTAAGATTTAATATTGTTACTGAATCAAAAGATAGTATTCTTGCTATTCTTGCTGGTTATATTGCTCCAATATTTAAACCATTAGGTTTTGGAGATTGGCGCATTTCAACAGCCCTTATTTCAGGATTTATGGCAAAGGAAAGTGTTGTTTCGACATTATCTATTCTTTATGGTTCAACCCAATCATTGTTGATGTCACTTACAACACCAGCAGCCTTATCGTTACTTATTTTCTGTTTACTTTATACACCTTGTATTGCAGCGATTGCTGCAATCAAAAGAGAACTTAATGGTAAATGGGCATTGATTGTTGTCTTTGGACAATGCCTTATTGCTTGGCTTGCCTCTTTTGTTGTGTATCATTTGATTTTATTGGTATTTTAGTATTGTAACATCAGTTTTTGCATTGTAACAATTAGATTGTTACAATGCAATTTTTATTGTTACAACAAAAAAACAGATCCAAGGGAAGGGAAAAGATCTGCTTTTTACTATTATCTATTATTATTTTTTAAAAAGGGAAATTGATAATTAAGTTTTGAGTTTAAGTAAGCTCTTGTTCCTCCTTTCGTGTATTATCATAGATAAGTTTTATGAATTTTATTTAACTTTTTCATGTTTCTTTCTTGTTTGTTTTGTCAAAAATTATGGGATTAAAAAATACAATGTTACAAAAAACTAACATTGTATTTTCTAAATTATATCTATTAATATTTTGGTGTTAATTCCACATACATATCTTTGTATTGTTTTGCGCTTTGTTGCCAAGAGACATCTTTATTCATATCGCGAACAACCATTTCATCCCAAGATTTTCTATTTTCAAAATAAAGTGTTTTAGCACGATTAATTGCATCATAAAGAAGTCCACTTTCATAACGATCAAAGGTAAAGCCATTACCTGTATTATCAAATAGATTATAAGGTTGAACAGTATCTTTAAGTCCACCTGTTTCTCTTACAATTGGGATAGAACCATATCTCATACTAATAAGTTGTGTAAGTCCACATGGTTCAAATCTTGATGGTACTAGTAAAGCATCACATCCTGCATAAATATTGTGAGCGACGTTTTCATTGTAAGCAATATATGCACAGAAGTTTCCTTTATATTTATTTTCATAATAACGGAAAGCATCTTCATACATCGTATCTCCTGTACCTAAAACAACAACTTGTGTATGTTCATCCATAATACTTGGAATAACATCATTAACAAGATCAAGACCTTTTTGATTTGTAAGACGTGAAATAAGTCCAATGACAATTTTATGATCATCAACTTCTAATCCTAATGATTCTTGAAGTGCTTTTTTATTCGCTTTTTTATTCTTGATAACAGATTGACTATCATATTGCGCAGCTAAAAGTTTATCTGTTGCTGGATTCCAAATATCCGTATCAATACCATTAACAATTCCTAAAATCTTACTACTATGATATCTCAAATGTTCTTCAAGACCTTCACCATATTCTTCTGTTTGAATTTCTCCAGCATACGTATTACTTACTGTTGTTAATTTATTACAATAAGTGATACCACCTTTTAACATATTCGCATCTAACCAATTTTGTGTCATACAATCTTTATTGAAGACATAATCAGGAAGATCTGACCAATATTGAATTGTTTTTCGATCATAGATACCTTGGAATCTTAAGTTATGAATTGTAAGAACAGCACCTGCACGTCCTACATTTGTATCTTTAAAGCTTGTTCTTAAATAAAGAGGAACTAAAGCTGCTTGCCAATCATGACAATGTACAATATCTGGTGTCCAATTTAAATAATTAAGTGCTGCAAGAGCTGCTTTACTAAAATAACAGAACTTAGGAATATCATCGATAAGATTCGTATATGGATTTCCCCATGAGAAGAATTCATCATTATCGATAAAATCATAAACAACACCATCTTCTTGATATTCCATAATACCTACATAATATTGTTTTCCATCTGCACATAGATCCATATAAAATGATCCTTTATATTCCATCTTTTCTTGGAACTTTTGAGGAATACATTTATATCTAGGAATAATAACTTTAACATCCATATTTAATTTAGCTAAACTCTTTGGAAGAGCTGACATAACATCCCCTAATCCACCCGTTTTTACAAATGGATAACATTCTGAACCAATAAAAGCAACACTTCTACGAGGTCCTAAATCAATTGGTTGTGATTTTTCAACAGGAACTTCTTGAATAACTTCTGTTGGTTTAGCCTCAACAGGTGTTTCACTTTTTATAGATTTTGGTTTAGCAGTAGTTGTTTTTTTACTTGTAGCTGTTGTTGATTTAGCAGTGGTTGTCTTTTTAGTAGTTGCTTTCTTAGTAGAAGCTGTTTTTTTTGTTGATGTTGTTTTGGCAGCAACTTTTTCAGTTGTTGTTTTTGATTTTGCAGCTGTAGCCTTTTTAGTAGTCGCTTTCTTAGCAGGCGCTGTTTTTACAGCTGGTGCTGATTCAGCAACAATAACTTTTTCACTTGTTTCTTTTGGTTGAACAGTTGTCTTTAGTGTTGATTCAACAGTATCAACTTTTTTTGGTACTTCTACTGGTTTGACTTCAGTTACCTTTTCACTGGTAACTGGTGCCGATTTAACAACCGTATTGGCCTTTACACCCGTTGTTCTTTTTTTATTCGTTCTTGTTGTTCTTTTTTTACTTTTTTGAACTGTTTTTTTACTCATACTTTCTTCTCCCATCTTTAAAATAATATCATGTTTAAAACTCTAACTTCATCATTTTTTCTTATTAACATCTCCTATTATAGTCATTAGAATTTGCGATTTTTGTATCTTTTTAAAACATCATTCATACAAAAATTATTTCATTTTAATTTACTTTCATATTCAAAATGTTCTTTTATTTATTGTACCATAATCAATGAATGTTGTTTATATATTCTGCACAAAAAAACAGATTCAAAAGGGAGGGGGAGAATCTGTTTTTTAATCTATTATTATCTTTTTTAAAAAGGGAAGTTTATAATTAAGTTTTGTTTAAGTAAGTTCTTGTTCCTCCTTTCGTGTATTATCATAAATAAGAAGTATGAACTTTATTTAACTTTTTGATGTTCCTTCTTTGGTTGTTTTGTCAAAAATTATGTGATACCATTATTCCAAGTGATGCACCTTTTGGTGTTTTTTATTATAGGAGGGGAATCTATGAATAAAACACAAGATTTTACTAAGGGAGTTATTTGGAAACAATTACTTTTTTTCTTTTTTCCAATATTAATTGGGAGCTTTTTTCAACAACTATATAATACCGTTGATACCATTATTGTTGGTCAAGCTTGTGGGACAAATGCTCTTGCTGCTGTTGGTTCAACAGGGAATTTGACAAACTTAGTTGTTAACTTCTATGTTGGTTTATCAACTGGAGCTTCTGTTGTTATTGCTCAATATTATGGAGCTCATAATAAAGATAAGATACATCAAGCAGTCCATACTTCATATATGCTTGCTATTGTTAGTGGAATTATCATGATGCTTTTTGGTTTATTCTTTTCTTATCAATGTTTAGATGCTATTGGTGTTCCTCATGATATTTTAAATGATGCCAGTCTTTATATGAGACTTTACTTTTTAGGGATGATTCCTGGAGCTATTTATAATATTGGTTCAGGAATTTTAAGAGCTGTGGGAGATAGTAAAAGACCACTTTATTATTTAATTATTTGTAGTATTGTTAATGTTGTTTTTGATTTTGTTTTAGTTGTTATTTTACATAAAGGTATTGCTGGGGCAGCGATTGCGACTTTTATTGCTCAAACAGTATGTGCGATTTTAGTCACAATTCAACTAATGTTTTCTAAAAATATCTATCAACTTACATTATCAAAAATTAAATTTCATTTACCTGTATTAAAGAAAATTGTCCAAATTGGAGCTCCTGCTGGAATTCAATCAACAATGTATAGTATCGCCAATATCGTCTTACAAACACATATTAATGCCTTTGGAACTCAAACCATTGCTTCATGGTCAGTCTATGTAAAGATTGATGCTTTATTTTGGATGGCTATGGCAGCCATTGGTGCCGCCATTACAACTTTTGTAGGACAAAACTATGGTGCTCATCAATATAAACGTATTCAAAAAGGAGCGAAAACAGCTTTAGCGATTGCCTTAACAATGGCAGTTTCTTTAAGTGTGATCTTATGTTTTGGGGGAAGTTATATTACAAAACTCTTTTCATCTGATCCAGCCATCGTTAATCAATGTCAAAGCTTAATACTCTTTTTAATGCCTTTCTATTTTTCTTACTGTTGTGTAGAAATCTTTTCTGGAACAATGAGAGGATGTGGCGAATCTTTTAAACCAATGCTTCTTGTCTGTCTTGGTATTTGTGTTTTACGTGTTGCTTGGGTAACCTTTATTTCTCCTCATTATCCAACATTAAAAGGTGTTGTTATTTCTTATCCAATCACTTGGTTTACAACTTCCTTTCTCTTTATTATTTATTATAAACATTTTAAAAAATATCATTTTGGAGCATAGTTATGCGACGAACAGAACGAGAAATTACAGATTTAAATAAAAGAAATCATTGAAAATAATCAATGTTGCCGTTTAGGTTTTATAGATCAAGGCAGTGTTTTGTTCATTTAAATTATTGTTATACTTATACTAATAAACATTCATGTTGCAAAAGTAGGAAAGAAACTCGATTTAATATATTTTGTTGAAAGAAAAACATCATGTCAATATTCTATGAAATATCAAAATATTATGGGAAAAGGGCATATTGAATTGATAGAAGATAAGGAAAAAAGAAGCTAGAATTACAATTAATCATGAAAAATGTAGCGGATAAAGAAGTCGTATTTAATGATCAAAAGGTAAGTAATGTTGCTATTATGAAATTAATTGTAGATACACTAACTAGTATTCTGCTCTAGGAAGGGTAATGGCATACCCCTATCTTGCACTACAACCTATCAGAAATGAACTGATCTGCCAACAATGTTGGCAAGTAACAATAATTCCCTGTCTTTAGACATGAGGAGAACATTCATATAATGATTAAAAAACAAATCAATTAAAAACCGCACATTGTGCGGTTTTGTACATATTATAAATCTACTCCATAATCACTCACAACAACTTGTCCTGTAAGTGGTGCTGCATCATCACTTGCAAGGAAAAGTGCTACTTTAGCAACATCTAAAGGACTACAAGGTTGAAGTGATAAATCACTATGAGCTGACATAGCACCCATCATTTTCATATCCATGGTATCAGGTGTTAATCCTGCAGCCATATCTGTTGTAATACTTCCTGGACAGATAACATTACATCTAATTTTTTCTTTAGCAAAACGCATTGCTGCATGTTTTGTTACCCCAATAATTGCTGCTTTAGTAGATACATAAACAGCACCACCTGCTCCATATTGACCAGCAACACTTGAGATATTAACGATAGAAGCACCACTTTTCATAACTTTTAAAGCTTCTGACATACAATACATTGTTCCTTTTTGATTAATATCAATAACTCTATTTAAATCATCATAATCAATTTGATCAATTGCATTTAATCCTTTATCTAACACACCAGCATTATTAATTAAAATATCTAATTGACCAAAAGTTTCAACTGTTTTACTTACTAAGTTTTTAACATCATCCACTTTAGAAATATCAGTAGGAACACATAAAACAGTCCCTCCTGCTGCTTCAATTTCTTTTGCTACTTCTTCTAAGACTTGTTGACGTCTTGCTGAAATAACAACTTTTGCTCCTTCACTCGCAAATAGTTTTGCAATTTCTTTACCAACGCCTGCATTACCTCCTGTAACAATCGCCACTTTATTATCTAATTTTCCCATAACGAATCCTCCTAGTTCTATAATATCATATGTAAGCGCTTAACTCCATCTTTTTCATATCCCAGAATTATAGTTGAATATGCCATATTTTTACACACTGTTCACACTCTATAAAGTTATCAAAATGTCTATGATATAAATGTAGGATGAGATAGACATGGAAAAGAAATTATCCGTTATTATCAGTGTAATTTGTATTATTGATCTATTTCAGGAACTTAGTATTATGCTAAAAATCATAATACTTCATCTATGATACAACAAACAGGAGGAACCCCTCCTTCAATGCCTAATCAAGGAGAAAATAGTCAAAATAATGAATCTAATCAACAAGATTCATCTCAAAACAACCAAAGTAGCAATGATCAATCAAATTCACAAAACCAAGATTCAAATGATCAAACAAATGAAAGTTCTAATGGTCAACCACCTAATAATCAACAAAGTGCACCAGGACAAAATCAACAAAACAACAGTCAACCTGGTCAAGTGAATCAAGAAATGACTTCATCAAGTCAATCATTAAATGCTCTACAAATTGTCATTATTAGTATCTGTGTTTTAGTTTTTATGCTTTCTATTACTTATCTCATTATGAGTAAGTTTGGAAGTAATACACTTGTTGAAACATTCTATGGAGCTAAACCTACAGCCATCTATGCTGTTGTCAATGTTGTAGGAACAATTTTACTTGTTTGTGCTCTTGTATTATCAAGCAATGCTTTATTATTCAATAATGCATCAGCAACAAGCAATACATCTCTAATAACAACTGAAGGTGTTGTTGATGTTTCTAACAATCAAGAATTATCAAATAAAACATTATCAGCTACTTCTTCAAATGAACCGCCATGGTTGTAACCGATGGCGGTTCATTGAATGCATCAACTCTAATAATTTCTAAATCGGGTGATTCTTCAAATACTGAAAACAGTGAATTTTATGGTTTAAATGCTGCTGTCCTTGTTCAAAAAGGAAGTGAAGCAACCATTAAAGATACTACAATTAAAACAAATGCAAGTGGGGCTAATGCCGCTTTTGCAACAGGAGAAAATGCCGTTATTAATGTAAGTAATAAATTACCACAACTTGAGATTCATCACGTGGTTTAGATGCGACTTATGGTGGAACAATCACCGCTAATAAAGTAACTATTACTACAAGTGGTCAACACTGTGCTGCCGTTGCTACTGATCGTGGTGATGGAACCGTTACTGTTAAAAATTCAATTTTAAATACAAATGGTAAAGGTTCACCTTGTGTTTATTCAACAGGTACAATTTCTGTTTCTGATTCTAAAGGAACGGCAACTAATTCTGCATGTGCGGTTATCGAAGGTAAAAACAGTATTACTTTAAGTAACACAAAACTTACAAGTTATGGTGTAGGTCGTGTGGACGATGGTATTGATAATTGTGGTGTCATGATTTATCAAAGTATGTCCGGAGATGCAAATAAAGGTGCAGGTACTTTTAGTGCAACGAATTTTTCACTTTCTATTTCTAAAAAATCAAAAGTCTATGAAACATCACCAATGTTTTTTATTACAAATACCGATGCTGTTATTAACTTAGATAATACAAATTTAAATTATGGTAGTAATCAACTTGTAACTGTTTCTGGTAATGATGGTGAATGGGGGAGTCAAGGAAGCAATGGTGGTAATTTAACTTTTAATGCAGCAAATCAAACATTAAGTGGAAATATCAGTGTTGATAATATTTCTACCACTTCATTTATTTTAAAAAGTTCAACTCTTATAAGTACAATCAATAGTGAAAATAGTGCCAAAGAAGTTAACTTATCTCTAGATAGTTCTTCTAAATGGATCGTTACCGAAGATAGTTATGTTACTACTTTAACTTTAGAAAACAATGATTTATCTTTAATTGAAGATCATGGTTATACAATCTATTATAATGCTTCAGCGAATAGTTGGTTAAATGGTCAAACAATAACATTATCTAATGGTGGAACTTTAACACCTATACAATAAAAAGATCTAAATGGATGTTTTGAATAATGAATATTATTTAAAAGTATGATAAAATATATGAAAATAAAGGAGGAGCTTAAATATGAACAAAATGAGTATTAATGATTTTCCTAGTTTGGATGGTGTATCTCTTATTCCAACAAAAACTTTAGAATTAATGATTGATATTTATAATAAAGAAGTTGAAAAAGAAAACATTCTATATGAAGACAAAGTAAAATATAAAGCTTCTCTTGTAAAAGAAAGGAAATCAAAGGCATATAATGAAGATGAATTTCTTGACTTATTAAAAAAAGAACGACTATAAGATTGAAAATCTTAATTGATCAGAGTGTCTTCCTATTTTTAAAAGAAAATAAAATATCTGTTTCTAAAGAAATAGCAAAAATACTATCTTCTTTAAAAAGATTTCCTAAAATGTATCCAAGAATTGCAAGTGATGATAATATTCCCATTTCTTTATAAAAAATATAGAGTTTGGATATATGATTGATAAAGATATGATTATCATTGCTGACTGTAAATATATTAAATCAAATAAAAAACTAAAAATTAAAAAGTATTTAAATAAGCTAGCAAATCGCTAGCTTTTACTTTGAATAATGAATGTGCATAAGTTTCCATTCATTATTTTCTTTAATAACTATTTGTGTTTCTAAACCTTGGATACCATAAGGTTCTTTGGTATCTCTTCTAATACATTCAGTATGATATTTAAAGATAATAATAGCTTTATTTTCATCTATTTGATGTATTTCTATTCCTTCTACAATTAAATCAATTGATTCATAAAATCTTTGAATAACACCTATTAAAAAATCATTATAAATAGAATCAATCCCATCAAATTGATTCGTAAGTGAGATCAAGGTATTTTCTTTAGATGACCATAATGCTTTAAAATCTTTTTCATTTTGTGTGTGTATTGCTTTAGCATAGTTATAAACAAGTTGTTTAATTTCTTCCATAATATTTCTCCTTTTTGACATTAAACATCATTACTCTTAATAAAATTTCTTAGTGAGTGTTTTTTTATTAGAATTTTAAAAAAATAATAAAGACAACAAAAGAACACTAAGAAAAATAAAGTAAATGGAAAGGGTTCCTCTCCAGCAAATATAAAAAATGAACGTATTGAATCAAAGTGATACCTATTAGACAATATGATTGATCCAATAAAGAAATTAGAAAAAAATACTAAAAAATAAACTTCATCTTTACTCAACAATCTTTTCTCTTCCATATACTTTTCCTCCCTTGAATTTAGGTATATATAAATATTATACAGTACTTTACCCATTAAAGATGTCTATAATCTAACTCATCTATACAAATGTACATATAGATTATTTTATGATACACTAAATGCGAAAAATTGTGTTTTTAAAGTATAGAATTCTATATTTTTTTATAAATGAAAGGGAAGAAAATGAAAAAGAAAATTTTTGGGGTTTTACAAAGAATAGGACGTAGTTTTATGTTACCTATTGCTGTACTACCAATTGCGGGAATGTTTTTAGGTATTGGGAGTTCTCTTACTAACGAAGCAACGATTGCTTCTCTTGGTTTAGAGAGTATTTTAGGTACAGGAACAACTTTAAATCATATATTGATTTTATTAATGTCTGTAGGGCAAACAATTTTTGATAATCTGCCTTTGATTTTTGCATCCTCTGTTGCTTTAGGAATGGCAAAGAAATCAAAAGAAGTAGCAGTGTTATCTTCTATTATTGCTTTTTTTGTAATGCATTCAACAATTCATAGTTTACTTGTTTTTAATGGTGTTATTGAAGGTAATAAAATTATTAAAGGTGTTGTTGAAGGAACACTTACAAATGTATGTGGGCAAGTATCCTTACAAATGGGGGTATTTGGAGGAATTATTGTTGGTTTAGGTGTGAGTTATTTACATAATCGCTTTTATCAAATTCAATTACCTGATTTTTTATCTTTCTTTGAAGGAGAAAGATTTATTCCTATTATTTCTACCATTGTTTATATTTTGGTAGGATTTTTGATGTTTTATATTTGGCCTACTTTCCAAGACGGGATTTTTAAATTTGGACAATGGATTGCTAGTAGTGGCTATGGGGGAACTTTTGTTTATGGAATTGTTAAAAGAGCCCTTGTTCCTTTTGGCTTACATCATGTTTTCTATATGCCTTTTTATCAAACTGCTATTGGTGGTACTTTGGAAGTCAATGGGGTTTTAATTGATGGTGCCCAAAATATCTTCTTTGCTCAACTTGCTGATCCAAATTTAAAGCACTTTAGTGTTGAAGCAACTAAGTATTTCTCTGGTGAATATATGATTATGATGTTTGGTTTACCAGGAGCAGCTTTAGCGATGTATCGCAGTGCTAAAGCTGAATCAAAAAAAGTTATAAGAAGTCTTTTTTTATCAGCAGCCCTTACGAGTATGCTTACAGGAATTACAGAACCCATTGAATTTGCTTTTATTTTTGTGGCTCCTATGTTATTTGTCGTTGATGTTTTTTTAGCGGGAACAGCTTTTGTTTTAGCCCATGTTTTAAAAGTGACGATTGGATTTACTTTTTCTTGTGGTTTAATAGATTTTCTTGTTTTTGGTGTATTACAAGGTAATAGTAAAACTCATTGGGTTTTTATTATTGTTGGTGGAGTTATGTATTTCTTCTTATATTATTTTTCATTCCGTTTTTTAATTAAGAAATTTGATTTAAAAACACCAGGAAGAGAAGATGATAATAAATTAACGATTTTTAATAAAAAGAAAATGGATTACTCTTTTGACCAATCATTACTTGATCCTCAAGTACAAATGATTATTAAAGGACTAGGTGGAAGATATAACTTTAGTGATCTTGATTGTTGTATTACACGATTACGTGCTTCTTTACAAGATCCAAGTCTTGTAAGCGAAGGTTCTTTAAAACAAGCAGGGGCAGCTGCTGTTTTATTACAGGGCAATGCTATTCAAATCATCTTTGGGCCAAAAGCTTCTTCTTTAAAAACAAAGATTGATGATTATTTAAATAATGTTCCTGCTTCTTATGATGAAGAAAAAACAATTGTGTATCATACAACAGATGTAGAAATAGGAAATATCGTTGATGGTGAGGTTTTACCTATTGAAGATTGTTGTGATGATATCTTTGCTCATAAGTTATTAGGAGATGGTATCATGATTCGACCAATACATGGTTTGGTTGTTGCTCCTTGTGATGGAACGATTTCTATGATTTATCCTACAAAACATGCTTTAGGGATTGAATTAGAAAATGGTGTGGAAATATTGATTCATTTTGGTATTAATACTGTAAAATTAAATGGACAAGGGTTTGAACTTCTTGTTAAAATGAATCAGAAGGTTAAAAAAGGAGATCTGTTATGGAATGCAGATTTGAATTATATTAAAGAAAATGCCATCGATGATTGTCTCTTAATGATTATCACTAAAGGTCAAGGACCTTTAGAAAAGAACTATGGTCATAAAAAAAGTGGAGAAACAATTTTAAAAATAAAGAGGTGAACATAATGTATCAAGTCTTAAAAATATTAAACAATAATACCATTCTAGCTAAAGAAGATGATAATGAAATAATAGTTATGGCTAAAGGAATTGGTTTTGGTAAAAAAATAGATGAACATTTTGAAATTCCACCTCACGCCAAGAAATACATGATGCAAAAGAACTATCAAGCTAAAGATAAACAAAAGAAAGTCATTGACTATATCAATCCTGTTTATCTTGAAATTGCAGCTGAAATCATTAAAGAAGCAACTAATAAATTTAAAGAAGTAAATCATGATATTCTTATTCCACTTGCTGATCATATTCATTTTACGATCAAACGTATGGATGAAAATATCTTGCCTAGTAATCCATTTACCTATGATATACGACTTCTTTTCCCTGATGAATATGAAGTTGCTTTAAAATCAAAAGAAATTATTAAATCTTTTATTAATAAAGAAATCAACAATGATGAAGTAAGTTTCATTACTTTACATATTCACTCGGCAATTTCTTCTAATAAAGTAGGAGAATCTATGGAAGCTGCTCGTGTTGTTCATGAAAGTATTATTAAATTACAAACCGATTTAAATATGAAAATTGATGTTGAATCAATTTCTTATGCCCGTTTAATGAATCATATTAAATTCCTAATCATTCGTTTAAATACTAATGAACAATTGCAAATGGATATTAGTGAATTTACCAAAAATAAATTTCCTTTTGCTTATGAACAAGCAATAAGGATGTGTGATAATTTATCAAAGGTACTTCATAAAGAATTACCAGAATCAGAAATTGGCTATCTTGCTTTACATTTGGAAAGAATTTTATCAAGTGCATTTCAAAATTAGGGGATCACCCCTTTTTTTATTTATTGATAAATTGTGATTGTTTTATATTATATATTATCTTTTTCATTATTTTTTTTATCAAAAAATAATGAAAGAACATAAAAACGTAAAAAAAATGATTGACGCTTACATTTTTTGATGTTAGTATATCACTGTAATTAAATTGAATATTCAATAGTGTGTAACTTTAAGTAGGCATTAACTATTTTAAAAGAAAGCAATGGGTGCATTGTATCTTCTTTTAAATAGTTGGCCTACTTTTTTTGTTATTCAATGTTAATTAGAGAGAGGGAGGAAAAATATGGTAGGAATTATTCTTGCAAGTCATGGTGAATTCGCTAATGGAATTTTACAATCTGGTTCTATGATTTTCGGTGAACAAAAAGATGTAAAAGCTGTGACTTTACAACCAAGTGAAGGTCCTGATGATTTAAGAGCAAAAATGGAAGAAGCTATTTCCACTTTTGAAAATCAAGACGAAGTTCTTTTCTTAGTTGATTTATGGAGTGGTACTCCTTTCAACCAAGCAAACTTATTACTTAACGGTCATGAAGATCATTGGGCAATCGTTACTGGGTTAAATTTACCAATGCTTATTGAAGCATATGCAATGCGTATGTCTACTGACAGCGCACATGAAATCGCAACTCATATCTGTGAAGTTGCTAGAGACGGAGTTAACATTCGTCCAGAAGAATTAGAACCTAAAAAGGAAGAAGCAGTAAAAGCTGAAAACCCAGCACCTGCTGGGGCTATTCCTGAAGGAACTGTTCTTGGAGATGGACATATTAAATATGTCTTAGCTCGTGTTGATACACGTTTATTACATGGTCAAGTAGCTACTACTTGGACAAAATCAACTCAACCAACTCGTATCATTGTTGTATCTGATGCTGTTTCTAAAGATGCATTACGTAAACAAATGATTGAACAAGCTGCACCACCAGGTGTTAAAGCAAACGTTGTACCAATCAAAAAGATGATCGAAGTCGCTAAAGATCCTCGTTTTGGTGCTACTAAAGCTTTATTGTTATTTGAAACTCCTCAAGATGCTTTAAGAGCTATTGAAGGTGGCGTTGATATTAAAGAATTAAATATTGGTTCTATGGCTCACTCTGTTGGTAAAGTGGTTGTTAATAAAGCCATTGCTATGGATCAAGATGATGTTGAAACTTTAGAAAAATTAAAAGAAATGGGTGTTACTTTCGATGTTCGTAAAGTACCTGCTGATTCTAAAGAAAATATGGACAGTCTTCTTAAAAAAGCAAAGACTGAACTTCAAAATATGAAATAGGGGGAAAATTTAATGTCTGCAATTACTATTATGTTAATTATTTTAGTAGCATTATTAGCAGGTATGGAAGGGATTTTAGATGAATTCCAATTCCATCAACCACTAGTAGCGTGTACTTTAATTGGTTTAGTTTCAGGACATCTAAGTGAAGGTATTATCTTAGGTGGTTCTTTACAAATGATTGCCTTAGGATGGGCAAACGTAGGTGCTGCTGTTGCTCCAGATGCTGCTTTAGCTTCTGTTGCTTCTGCAATTATCATGGTTTTAGGTTTAAATGGTGGTACTGTTAATACACAAACAGCTATCTCTACTTCAATTGCTGTTGCAATTCCTTTATCAGTAGCTGGTTTATTCTTAACTATGATTTGTCGTACAATCGCTATCCCATTAGTTCACTTAATGGATGGTGCTGCTGAAAAAGGAGATTTCCGTAAAATTGAAATCTATCAAATTTTAGGTATCTTATTACAAGGTGTCAGAATCGCAGTTCCTGCTGCTGCACTATGTATCGTTCCTGCTGAAGCAGTAACTAGTGTTTTAAATCAAATGCCTGCTTGGTTATCAGGTGGTATGACTGTTGGTGGTGGAATGGTTGCCGCTGTAGGTTATGCAATGGTTATTAATATGATGTCAACTAAAGAAACTTGGCCATTCTTTGCTATCGGTTTCGTATTAGCTGCATTAAGCGAATTAACATTAATCGCTTTAGGTGCTTTAGGTGTTGCTATTGCTTTAATTTACTTAGGATTAAAAGAAAACGGTGGTTCTGGTAATGGTGGTTCTACTGGTTCTGGTGATCCATTAGGTGATATTTTAAATGACTATTAATCTTGAAGGAGGAAAGAAATATGGCAGAAAAAATTCAATTAACTAAAAAAGATCGTTTATCAGTTGCTTGGCGTCATCAGTTCCTTCAAGGATCATGGAACTATGAACGTATGCAAAATGGTGGTTGGTGTTATTCAATTATCCCAGCTATCAAAAAATTATACAAAGATCCACAAGATAGAGCAGATGCTTTAAAAAGACATCTAGAATTCTATAATACACATCCTTATGTTTCAGCCCCAGTTATGGGTGTTACATTAGCCTTAGAAGAAGAAAGAGCTAATGGTGCTGAAATCAATAATCAAGCTATTCAAGGGGTTAAAGTTGGTATGATGGGACCTCTTGCAGGGGTTGGAGATCCAGTATTCTGGTTCACTTTAAGACCAATCTTAGGTGCTTTAGGTGCTTCTCTTGCTTTAGGTGGAAGTATTGTCGGTCCATTATTATTCTTCTTTGCTTGGAATATTATCCGTATGGCATTTATTTGGTATACTCAAGAATTTGGATATAAAGTTGGTACTTCTATCGCAAAAGATTTATCTGGTGGTTTATTAGGTAAAATTACTCAAGGTGCTTCTATTTTAGGTATGTTCATTATCGGTTCTTTAGTTCAACGTTGGGTAAGTATTTCATTTACTCCTGTTGTTTCTAGAGTTACTCAATCTGAAGGTGCTTATATTGATTGGAGTCAAATCAAAGGTGGGGCTGAAGGTATTAAATCAGCTTTATCTCAATATGCTTCCCTTGGAGCTACTGGATTAGATAAAATTAAAGTTACTACTTTACAACAAAACTTAGATCAATTAATTCCTGGTCTTGCAGCATTATTACTTACATTACTTTGCTGCTGGTTATTAAAGAAAAAAGTTTCACCAATCGTTATTATCGTTGCATTATTTATCGTTGGTATCTTAGCTCGTTTAGCTGGAATTATGTAATTTAAAAAGTTCAATATTTATGGAGGGAATATATGGTACAATCATTAAATAAAAAAGTCGATTTAACAATTAATGCTACTTCTTATTTAGGAATGGCAAACTATGGTAAAGTGTTGGTCGGGGATGAAGCTTTTGAATATTACAATGATAAAAACGTCAATGATTATATTCAAATTCCTTGGTCTGAAGTAACAGAAATCATGGCAAGTGTCATGTTTAAAGGAAAATGGATTCCTCGTTTTGCAGTTGTTACGAAAAACAACGGAAACTTTATCTTTTCGACAAGAGATAATAAAAAGACATTAAGAGCTGTTAGAAATTATGTTGATCCAAATAATATGGTTCGTTCTCTTAGTTTCTTTCAAGTAATCTCTCGTGGTTTAAAATCATTATTCAAACGTAAATAAATATTGAGCAAAGGAGCTTCATTGCTCCTTTTTTTGTTATAATGAAAGAGGTGATAATATGGATCTAAATAGAATACATTATTTCTTTAAAGCTGTTGAATATAAAAACTTTACGCAAGCAGCTAACGCTTGTCATATTGGACAAACAACCATGTCTAAATACATTGCTGTCTTAGAGCAAGAACTCCAAACACAGCTATTTATAAGAGAACATAGAACATTAACTCTTACTAAACAAGGAAAACAGTTCTATGAAGGAATGAAAAACATTTATGCTTCTTATCAAACTTTATGTCAAAATATTCAACAAACGAATACTTTACATATAGGCATGAAAACAACAGATTTTACAGACTTTGAAATTCTTGAAAGCTTTGAAAAGAAATACCCACATCTTTCTATTTCTTATTCTTATCTTGAAGAAAATGAATTGATGGAAGGCCTAAAAGCGCATCAACTCGATGCGTTAATTTCTCCAAGTATGCTCTCTTTCTACAAAAATAATCCAATTGAAACAACAACCTTATCTAAAGAAAACGTTTCTCTTGTTTGTTCAAAAGAACTGATCCATAAATATCATACAATAGAAAAGGTCATGCAATCTGTTCCCTATATTACAAAAGCAACAGATCAAAACTATCATCAATTATGTAAAGATGAACTTTATAAAATTTATCATACAACTTTTAATAAAGTAGAATACGTTAAAGAATTTCCTAAACAACTTCTTTTACTTAATCTATCTAGAGGTTTTTCAATCCTTCCTACAAAAGAAGTAGAAAATAGAGATCAGTTCTATTTAGAGGATATTAGTAAATACTTTGCTGATCTTGAAAAAATAAATCTTGTTTATTTAAAACAAAATAAATCAGAGAACTTAAATCTATTATTGCAACATATACATGAAAAAAAGTGCTAGATTAAGCATTTTTTTTCGTTTTATCTTTTAACATTTATCCTATATAATACAAAGCAAGGAGTTGATGTTATGCAAAAAGATTTAACAAAAGGCAGTGCCTTAAAAAATATTATTACTTTCTCATTACCATTTTTACTTGCTAATTTCTTACAAACATTCTATGGCATGGCTGATTTATTTATTGTCGGTCAATACAATGGAGCCGCTTCTTTATCAGGGGTTTCTATTGGAAGTCAGGTCATGCATATGATTACTGTTATGCTTGTAGGAATTGCAATGGGTTCAACGGTCATGATTGGTCGTTATGTTGGTGAAAGAAAAGAAGAAGAAAAAAGGATGACTGTAGGAAATACAATCATTATCTTTATGATTTTATCTCTGATCGTTACTTTGATTTTATTATTCTTTATTAATCCGATTGTTTCTATTATGTCTACACCTGTAGAAGCAATTCAAGAAACAACACTTTATTTAAAAATATGTTTTATTGGAATTCCTTTTATTACTGCTTACAATATTATTAGTTCTATTTTTAGAGGATTAGGGGATTCTAAAAGTCCTATGTATTTTGTGGCAGTTGCTTGTTTTTTTAATATCGTGTTAGATTTTATTTTCATTGGTTATTTCAATATGCATGCCGTTGGAGCAGCATTTGGGACAGTGATTTCACAACTTATTAGTGTAATTGTTGCTTTATTTGCAATTATTAAAAGAAAATTGATTGTCATCCATAGATACCATTTGAAATTACATAAAAAAATTATTAAAGATATCTTTAAAATCGGTTTTCCTATTTCTATGCAAGATGGTCTTATTCAAGTATCATTCATTATTATTACGATTATTGCCAATAGCCGTGGCGTTGATATTGCCGCAGCAGTTGGTGTTGTAGAAAAAATCATTAGCTTTTTATTCTTAGTACCATCAAGTATGTTATCTGCCATCTCGGCAATCTGTGCACAATGTGTTGGAACAAAACAACATCAAAGAGCAAGACAAACTTTACGCTATGGATGCTTTATTGCTTTAGGATTTGGAATTTTCTTTGCGCTTACTTGTCAATTTATTTCCAAGGAAATTCTTTCGTTATTTACAAGTGAAGCTATCGTTATTATGTATGGAAGTCAGTATTTAAAAGGATATGTTTTAGATTGTGTCTTTGCTTCTATTCATTTTTGTTTTAGTGGATTCTTTACTGCTTATGGTTATTCCATTATTTCCTTTATTCATAATGTAATTTCCATAGTCCTTATAAGAGTTCCAGGAGCTTATATTACTTCTAAACTTTTCCCTGAAACATTACTACCAATGGGACTTACACCCGCTCTTGGTTCTATTTTATCAGCAATGATTTGTGTAAGTATTTTTATCATTATGAAGAAAAAGAATAAATTTGATTATTAAAACGTCATCCAAGTGATGACGTTTTTACTTAAACTTAATTGAAAGAATACATGTATAATCATTCTTTATCTTTTTGTTTGTTTCTAACTCTTTTATAGGAAGAGATGTGACATGATTTTTTCCATAAGATAATGCCACTAACATTTGTTTTTTACTATATTTAATAGAGGTTTTTTCTTCAATTTGATTATAATCCCAAACATCGTAGTTACTAATGTTTTCTATAAATGAAATATCTTTAGCTACATAATACCCATCTTCAAAAGCATCTATAATCTTCAAAGTAGAAGCTTCATAATCAACTACTAAAGCAATATTTCCGGTATTTGTTCCTTTTGAAGGATTATTATAAAATGTACAGATTTCTTTATCAGATATCTTTTTACCTTTTTGATATTGGGTTAAATACATAGTTAATGAATCAAAATCTTTTTTTGAATTATAATGAAATAACAAAATATCACCTGGATGATTAGAAAGCATATTTGCTGTTTGCATTTCTGTGCTTTTTTCTAAATAAGGTTCTATATAGTTTTGTGGTTGTGTTAATTTTTTGTAGATAAATATGCTTGTAATAAATATGAAAACAACAAGCATAACTATTAATAATTTTATAATTTTCTTTAGATACTTTTGTTTATTTTTATTATCTTTGGTAATCTGAATAATATTTTCTTCTGCTTTTTGTTCAATTGTTTCTTTAGGTATATCTTCGCCAGCCAGAAACTCATTAATACTTATATCTAGTATTTTACATAATTCTAGATAAACAGAGACATCCGGTAAACATATACCTCTTTCCCATTTAGAGACTGATTTATCTGACATATTTAACTTTTCAGCAAGCTGTTTTTGTGTTAAGCCTTGTTCTTTTCTTTTAAAAGCTATATATTTACCTATTTTGATAAGATCCATATGACCACTTCCTTTAATCAAATCATATCATTTTAAATAGAAAACAACACCTCTTATAAGTAGAATTAGTTTTTATATTATGAAAAAACAAACAAATATTCAATAATATCGATATAATGAATTTGATAATAAAAAATAAGGAGAAATATAATATGAAACAATTTCCAGAAGGATTTTTATGGGGTGGAGCTACTGCCGCTAACCAATATGAAGGTGGTTGGAAAGAAGGAGGAAAAGGAGTAAGTTGTAGTGATGTACAATTATTTACTGATCCTAAATCTATGAAAGATTTATTAAATACTCATGGGTTATGTGATATTTCTGATGAAATGATTGAAAAAGCTTTAAGTACTGATGATGAAGTTTACTATCCAAAACGTCATGGGATTGATTTTTATCATCATTATAAAGAAGATATTGCTTTACTTGCAGGAATGGGATTTAAGGTTTATAGAATGTCTATTGCTTGGTCTCGTATTTTCCCTAGAGGGGATGAATTAGAACCTAATGAAGAAGGTTTAAAATTCTATGATGCTGTTTTTGATGAATGTTTAAAATATGGAATGCAACCTTTAGTTACAATGTCTCATTATGAACCACCTCTTGCTTTTTGTATGGATTATAATGGTTGGTATGATCGTCGTTCCATTGAATTCTTTACACGTTATGTGGATGTTATTACTAAAAGATATAAAGATAAAGTTAAATTATGGCTTACATTTAATGAAATTGATTCAATCATTAGACATCCATTTATGACAGGTGGTTTAATTGAATCAAGATTTAAACCTGAAGAATTTGAAGAAGTAGAATATCAAGCAATGCATCATCAATTTGTAGCAAGTGCACTTGCTGTAAAAATTACACATGAAAACATTCCTGATGCTAAAGTAGGGTGTATGCTTACTAAATTAACTTACTATCCATATACTTGTAAACCAGAAGATCTTTTAGAACAACAACAAAGAATGAGACAAATCTATTGTTATAGTGATACACAAGTTCATGGTGAATATCCTAAATATTTATTACAAATGTATAAAAATAAAGGATTCAATATTAAAATGACTGATGAAGATCTAAAAATCATGAAAAAATATCCTGTTGATTTTATTTCATTTAGTTATTATTCATCAAGTTGTGTTGCTGCTGATACAAAAGGCTTAGAAATGAGTGCTGGTAATACAGAAACAGCTATTAAAAATCCATATATTCCAAGTTCTGATTGGGGATGGCAAATTGATCCAATCGGTTTAAGAATTTCATGTGTTGATTTATATGATCGTTATAGAAAACCATTATTTATTGTAGAAAATGGTTTAGGAGCAAAAGATACAGTGGAAGAAGATGGGTCTATTAATGATGATTATCGTATTGATTATTTAAGAGAACATATTAGACAAATGTATAAAGCTATTGAAGAAGATGGTGTTGAATTAATGGGTTATACAACTTGGGCACCAATTGATTTATTATCTAACTCTACAAATCAAATGTCTAAACGTTATGGATTTATTTATGTAGATGTTGATGATTATGGTAATGGAACTTATAAACGCTCTAAAAAGAAATCGTATGATTGGTATAAAGAAGTTATTGCGACTAATGGATCTTCTATTTTAGATGACTAGTTAAGGAATCGAAAGATTCCTTTTTTCATACGTATTATCTTGCGTACTATCATACGTACTTTTTATATTTTCTTTTATTGAAAATCATAGAAAGGGACTTTGTGATATAATTAGCTAAAGGAGATTTTTTATGAAAGAGAAAGTATTATTTTTTGATATAGATGGGACATTAGTATGCTCACAAATGGGAATTTATGAAATACCTTTAGGTGTAAAACAACAATTAAATAGATTAAAGAAACAAGGACATAAACTCTTTATTTGTAGTGGAAGACCCAAAGCCATGTTAGATGAAAAATGGCTCGATGGAACTTTTGACGGTTATATTTTAAATAATGGTGGTTATGTAGAAATTGATGGAAAATCTATTTATGAAAATAGAATGGATTATGAGTTATGTTTAAAGACAGCAAATATGTTAGAAGAACTTCATTGTGATTATATGATTGCGACAGCGAATCATTTATACATTGATCCTTCTTATAAAGAACTTTATAACTTCTTTGTTCAAAAGGGACATTTTGAAGATCTATTTACAATAAAGTTTGATCGTAATGAGGTATTAAAAAGAGCGATTAAAATAGAAGCAAATGTTACAAATAAAGATCGTGAAAAAATAGAAAAGTATATTCAAAATGATTTTGGTTATGTTATTAATTTTGATGAACATGGCAGTGACAATGCATTTGAATTCTATTCACCAACAATTTCAAAAGCAACAGGTATTCAAAAAGTTCTTGATCATTATCATTTAGATCAAGATGACACATACGCTTTTGGTGATGGAGAAAATGATTTAGAAATGATTGAATTTTGTCGTGTAGGGGTTGCTATGGGAAATGCCTGTGATTTATTAAAAGCTAAAGCAAATATTATTTGTAAATCGGTTGTTGATGATGGTTTAGAAGATATTTTAAAAATACTATTTAGTGATTAAGGAGAAATCTATGATTGTATTTCATGAAGAAAGTAAAACTTTTCATTTGTATAATAATGAAATTAGTTATGTGTTTAAAATCTTAGAAAATAATCAATTAGGACAACTCTATTATGGAAAAAGAATTCATGATCGTAAAGACTTTGATCATTTATTAGAACTCTTTCCTCGTCCTATGTCACCTTGTAGCTATAAAGGGGATTTAAGTTTTTCATTAGAACATATTAAACAAGAATATCCTGTTTATGGTTCAGGTGATTTACGTCATCCTGCTATCGATATTTTACAAGAAAATGGGAGTCATATTTTAAACTTTGAATATGTAAGTCATGAAATCATACAAGGAAAACCAAAATTAAAAGATCTTCCTGCTACCTATGTAGAAAATGAAAACGAAGCCCAAACTCTTATCATTACCTTATATGATGGAGTCATTGAAACAAAGCTTCAATTAAGTTATACTATTTATCAAGATTTTCCTGTAATTACAAGAAATGCTTTTATTGTTAATGAGGGGAAACAAAAATTAAGACTTAATCAAATGATGTCTATATCTTTAGACTTACCTGATCAAGATTATGAAATGATTGAACTTACAGGATCATGGGCAAGAGAACGTTCTATTAAAACAAGAAAACTTACAGAAGGTATTCAAAGTATTTATTCTTTGAGAGGATGTTCTTCACATCAATTTAATCCTTTTATTGCTTTAAAAAGAGAGGATTGTAAAGAAACAAGTGGTGAAGTTTTAGGTTTTAGTTTGGTTTATAGTGGTAACTTTTTAGCCCAAGTAGAAGTTGATAATTATCATGTCTCACGTGTCTCTATGGGAATTCATCCTCATTGTTTTGAATATCTATTAGATCATTTAGATTCGTTTCAAAGCCCTGAAGTTGTGATGGTTTATAGTGATCAAGGATTGAATAAGATGTCTCAAACATATCATCAACTTTATCAAAAAAGACTTGCTAGAGGAAAGTATCGAGATCAAGTAAGACCTATTTTGGTGAATAATTGGGAAGGAACTTATTTTGATTTTAATGAAGATAAGATTGTTTCAATGGCTAATACAGCAAAAGAATTAGGAATTGAGTTATTTGTGTTAGATGATGGTTGGTTTGGTAATAGAAATAATGATCATCAAGGATTAGGAGATTGGTTCCCTAATTTAGATAAATTGCCTCATGGAATTCGTGGTCTATCAAAGAGAATTCATGATTTAGGTTTAAAATTTGGATTATGGTTTGAACCAGAGATGGTCAATGAAGATTCTAACTTATATAGAAATCATCCTGAATGGATATTAAAAACTCCTCATAGAAAGAGTTGTCATGGAAGAAATCAATATATTTTAGATTTTTCTAATCATGAAGTTGTTGAATATATTGCCCAAGCAATGATGAATGTGATTGATGATTCCTATATTTCATATATTAAATGGGACATGAATCGTTGTATGTCAGAAGTCTATTCAAGCACTCATGATGTTTCATCACAAGGAAGAGTCATGCATGAATATATCCTAGGTGTTTATCATTTATACGATGTTCTAACAACTAAATACCCTGATATACTCTTTGAATCCTGTGCAAGTGGAGGAGCACGCTTTGATCCAGGAATGCTTTATTATGCCCCTCAATGTTGGACCAGTGATGATACCGATGCAATAGAAAGATTAAAGATTCAATATGGAACCTCTCTAGTTTATCCTTTATCTTCTATGGGATCACATGTATCTAATATTCCTAATCATCAAACATTTAGAAAAGTGCCTTTACAAACACGTGCTAATGTAGCTTATTTTGGTACTTTTGGTTATGAATTAGATGTTAATCAATTAACCTTTGAAGAAAAAGAAATTATTAAAAAACAAATTAGTTTTATGAAACAATATCGTTCTTTATTTCAATTTGGAACATTTTATCGTTTAAAAAGTCCATTTACATCAAACGAAACAGCTTGGATGGTTGTCTCTCATGATAAAACACAAGCAATTGTTGGTTCCTATCGACCTTTACAAGAAGTTAATGTAGGTTATCGTCGTTTACCTTTATTAGGTTTAGATGAAGATAAGATGTATCATGTTAATGGTTTAGATTTATATGGAGATGAATTGATGAATGTGGGACTTATTATAAGTGATAGTTCTTGTGGTGAGAATAAGGATGGTATTGGAGATTATTATTCTAAATTATATATTTTAAAGGAGAAAAAAGAAAATGAGTAATGAATGGTGGAAGAAAGAGATAGCTTATCAAATTTATCCTAAGAGTTTTAAGGATTCTAATGGAGATGGGATTGGTGATTTAAGAGGAATTATTGAAAAGCTTGATTATTTAGAGGATTTAGGGGTGACTTTATTATGGTTATGTCCTATTTATAAATCACCTATGGATGATAATGGATATGATATTTCTGATTATTATGATATTAATCCTGAATTTGGAACAATGGCTGATTTAGAAGAATTGATTGAAAAAGCTAAAAATAAAGGAATTAAGATTATTATGGATCTCGTTATCAATCATAGTTCAGATGAACATGCTTGGTTTCAAGAAGCACTAAAAGATCCAAATAGTCCTTATCATGATTATTATATCTTTAAATCCTCTAAAGATGGTAAAGAACCAAATAACTGGAGATCTGTTTTTGGAGGTTCAGTATGGCAAAAGGTAGAAGGTAGAGATGAATATTATTTCCATGCTTTTTCTAAAAAACAACCTGATTTAAATTGGGAAAATCCAGCTTTAAGACAAGAACTTTATAAAATGATTAACTGGTGGTTAGATAAAGGAATTGCGGGATTTAGAGTTGATGCAATTAACTTTATTAAAAAAGATCAAAGATTTTTAGATGGTCCTGTTGATGGACAAGATGGTTTAAGTGCTTGTTTTGCTTATTCTAGAAATCAACCAGGAATTGAAGTCTTTTTTGATGAATTAAAGAAAGAAACATTTGAAAAACATAATTGTATGACTGTTGCAGAAGCAGTAGGGGTTCAATATAAGGATTTAGGTATTTTTATTGGTAAAGATGGATGTTTTTCAATGATGTTTGATTTTAATTATTGTAATTTTGATATTAGTGAAGATGAAGAATGGTTTAAAAGACAAGATTGGACAACTAAACAATTTAAAGAACTTTTATTTACAAGTCAAAGAGAAGTTCAAAAGCTTGGATGGATTGCTAGTTTCTTAGAAAATCATGATCAACCTAGAGCAATCGATAAATTTGTGTTAGATAAGAAAAATCATAATTATTATTCTCAAACAATGCTTGCTGGTATGTTCTTTAATTTAAGAGGAACACCATTTATCTATCAAGGTGAAGAAATCGGTATGGAAAACTTTGAAAGAAAAGACATTAGTGAATTTGATGATATTGGTAGTCATGGTCAATACCAAAGAGCCTTAGAAGAAGGCTTTACTAAAGAAGAAGCGATGCATTTCCTTAACCTTAGAAGTAGAGATAATACCAGAACACCAATGCAATGGGATAGTAGTGAATATGCTGGATTCAGTAATCACAAACCTTGGTTAAAAATGACAGGTAGCCAAGATAAAATCAATGTTGAAAGTCAATTCAATGATCCAAATTCAATCTATAGCTTCTATAAAAAAATGATCTCTATTAGAAAACAAGAAGATACTCTTGTTTATGGAGATTTTGAAGAAATCAACACAGTAGATGATGTCATTGGTTATAAACGTACTTATCAAGGACAAGAAATTATTTGTTTATGTAACTTTACAAACACTGAACAACCAATTCCTGATATTCAAGGAAACATTTTGTTAGATAACTACAACAATTACAACCCAACAACTTTAAAACCTTATCAATTTATTATGATCAAAAAATAATAACAGCCCTTTAGTGATAAACTAGAGGGCTGTTTGTTATAAAAAATAATACAATAACATATAAATAATCATTTATTATTAAAATAAACTCCCGTCTTTGACAGTTCAATAAGAAAAAAGAGTGGAACCCATAACATATAAATAATCATTTATTATTAAAATAAACTAAGTTATACTTATATTTATAAGGAGGATTTTACATGAATAAAATAAAGTTAATCATAATCATTAAAAATAATGACCAGTTTTTAATGTGCTATACTAATAACATCAATAAAAGTCATTTTCCAGAAATAGCAATAGAAAAAAAAGACTCATATGAAAGCAAAATACAGGAATATCTTGATGAAAATTTTAAGATTAAAGACACTCCTCATTATGACCACATAGCAACAATTCAAAAAAATATATTATTGTATAATGTATATTTTGAAAATTTAAATTTAGATAACCTATTAACCAATGATAACACATTGAACCATTATCATTGGTTAAGTATCAATGAGATGTTAGATAACCCTTATATAAAACAAAGTGTTCATAAGTATATAAATTATATAACAAACTATGACTCTACTTCTTCTAAACACATTGCATCATTAAATGAATACTTAGAAGAAATTGACAATATTATTACAAATTTTCAATGTTCAGACCCAAAAAACCTAATTGCTTTCAGAGGAGAACCATCTGATTATAAAGAAACAGCTTTAACACCTTCATTATTTCGAAATGACTACATTGAATTTGAAAAAGTATCATATGATTTATCAGTTGATTACAAATTAAACTCTATTAATGATAACTATGTAGATAAAGCAACAAATTTACAACATTATATGGAAATGAGTAGAATGTTAGATATTACATTTAATTGTCTTACTGCTTTATTTTTTGCATGTAATGATGCTAATACAATAAATATAGAAAATCTTAATGATGCTATAGTTTATATCTTTTCATTTCCTGAGTATTATTCTCCTCATTCTACTTTTATTCAAGAACTGTATGAAGATGCACTACAAGACAACAAGGGTATAGCATATGAAAAAAACTTTAGAGTATTTTCAGAAAATATTTCTAATCCAAGGATCAAAGCTCAAAATGGTGGATTTATATTTTTCCCTGGAAAAAAATTCTATCCAATAAATAAAATTTATTATAAAAAAATAATTATAGACAAAAAAAGTAAAAAACGACTACTTAATGATCTCAATACGTTCTTTTCAATAAATTTTAGTACTCTTTTTCCAGAAACAGACAAAATATCTACTACTATGAAAAAAAGGATGCTTACTGAAAGAAGATATAGTAATCATAAAAAAATAAATATAGAAAATGAAATCGACAAGAGAATTGATAATTTCGTTTACGAAATTGAACATGATTCTGAATTATTAGATGAAAAAAATATATCAAGAATAATTCGAAAAGAAGAACAAGATTTAAAATCTTATATAGAACATAATTTAAAAAATGATCCTGAATTATTAGATGAAAAAAATATATTGAAAATAATCCTAAAAGATGAACAGGATTTTAAATCTTATATAGAATGTGATTTAAAAAATCACAATCTTGAAGAAACTGACGAAAAGCTGCACCGAGGTTTCTTCTTCGGACTTTGCCTGACAGAGATATTCGTCTTCCGCTT
>OGFJ01000308.1_pt1 | contig 48666 bp, 52 predicted proteins | sample 1570861 | NCBI WGS metagenome assembly OGFJ01 (sample SAMEA2582060, study PRJEB24529) | metagenome | biome: Human gut stool | place: China | collected 2011
TGTTTTATATATAACAGTTGTTGAATGGCATGTCAAGAGCAGGCGGTTTTCCGCCTGTCTTGATCGTCGGTTTACTCGTTATTCTGGAAGACGACCTTCGTACATAATACTCAGTTCGCCATATACCTGCGCCCAGTTTCGAATCGTACTGGTCCATTTTTTCGTAGCCTCAAAAGTGGCCAGGTACAGCGCTTTTAAAAGGGCCGTATCGCTTGGGAATACGCTTCTCTGCCGATTCAGCTTCCGGTAGGTGGAATTCAGGGATTCAATCGCATTGGTGGTATAAATCACCGTTCTGACCGTCGTTGAAAACTTGAAAATTGGAGAGATGGCATCCCAGTTATCCTTCCAGCGTTTCATGGAATTCGGATATTTGGGAGACCATTTTTCAGTTACACGATCTAAGGCTGCCAGCGCTTTCTTTTCATCTGCGGCCTGATAAATGGTCTTCAGATCCGCTGCAAATGCTTTTCTGTCCTTGTCAGGGACATATTTCAGTGTGTTTCTTACCTGGTGTACGATACAGCGCTGATACTCGGTTTTTGGAAAAGCAGCAGCGATTGCTTCTTTGATGCCGGTTAAACCATCTGCACAGATGATTAATACATCTTTGACACCCCGGTTTTTCAGTTCGTTCATAACGGAAAGCCAGTATTTTGCGCTTTCGTTGTCGCCAACGCTGATGGTCAGAACCTCTTTCTTTCCTTCCGTGTTGATTCCAAGAATCACGTAAGCTGCAAGCTTTCGGATCACACCATTATCTCTTACGGAATAGTGAATTGCGTCAATGTAGAGAATGGGATAGACTTCGTCCAACGGCCGGTTCTGCCAGTCTTCGATCTGTGGCAGGATCTTATCGGTTACATCGGAAATAAAACTCTCCGAGGTTTCAAAGCCATAAATATCTTCGATGGTTTCGGAAATCTGTCGGGTAGTCATTCCTTTGGCATACATGGAAATGATCTTCTGATCAATATCAGAAATATCTTTCTGACGTTTTTTCACCACCTGTGGTTCAAATGTTGATTTTCGGTCCTGCGGCACTTCGATTTCCATCGATCCATATCGGCTGTTGAGCTGTTTGCGCTTATACCCATTGCGGTAATCATCGTTATCCGAACGTTCTGATTTTTCATAGCCGAGATGATCGTCCATTTCCGCTTCCATCATTTCCTTAATGGTACCGCCTAAAAGATCCTTGAGCGCATCCTGGATGTCTTCAGCAGACTGGATATCATACTCTTCCAGGAGCTGATGGATGATGTTTCGTTTTCCTTCGGTCATTTGTACTCGATGTACCGGTTTCTTTTGTCTTGCCATAATAAAAGGTCCTCCTAATGATATTTATTGTATCATAGAAGAACCTTCCAAACATTATTTTATTGCAGTCATCAACCCAGTCATCATATTCGTCCATAAACAGCTCATATGCGCACTCTAGGTTTCCGCTTTCTCTCCAAACATAATATCCAACTAATAGTTCAGGTGAAGTGAAGAATTTGAAAAAGATGTCTTTTTCCAAAAAACTTGTTTCTCCATCTTCTTTTTCCAGCTCTTTCCATCTTTGCAAAAAAAGTTTTTGATAATCCATATGTTACTCCATTTCCAAATTTTTTTATATGCCAACTTTCAATCCCATTGACTTCTCCCATTCTTCAACGAGGCAATTAATAATATCATCTGGAATATCCACATCGGCAAATTTTCCATCATACACCCAGTCATAAGCAGCGCTCCATCGATCACTATGCAGCCATTCTGCCTTACCTATCCATTTATGAAATTGGTTATTCTTGAAAGAACACCAATCTTCATAGGTACTGGTTTTTTTAAGAAAATTTTGGGCTTTTTTAACCATTTCCATATCTGCAACAGGAAAAGCCTTCTTTTTAATATCAGGATAATCCCCGTTCCATCCATCCCATTGTGAAAATATGATTTCTCCGTTTTCATCGTAGACTTCACAACCTAATCTCAATGCTTCTTTTACGGCATCTTTTAAAGAGGAAAGGTTATTTGCCTTTTCGGTCCCATACCAATCGTAACATCGGTATTTCATGATTTTTCATCTCCTTGACAAATTGAATTTCAGATCGATGTATTATTATGCTCCTTTCTTTAAATTGATCTGATATTCTTAGAATGTAAAAAGCGCGGACAAACAAAATGGCCGGGAATTCCCGACCATTCTGTATTGCCATGGTTTTTTTTATTCGACCTCGTATGAGTCCCATAATTCTTGCAAAGTCTTTCCGGTTTCTTGCATACAATATTCTTCCATTTTATCTAAGATGATTTCCTGCTCTTCCTCCGTTAAACGCCAATCAACAAGACGTTTGCAGCAGTCATCAAAGGAACGCAGACGGTATTCAGCATGGACTGATCCATTAGGAGTCCAGCATACATCAAAGCTAATCCAAGTATTATCCTTTTTGATAGTTGTTCCAAAATACTTATCAACATCAAACAACAGGGTACACTCGGCAGCAATCACATTATCTTCAACGCTAATCTTATTAGCGAAGCAAATATTTTCTTTTGTAAGATTGATTTCTCGCACATTTTTTTCTCGCATAGTTTTTCCTTTCTGAAATTATGACTTCATCATGCTTCATAATCGCCACAATAATTTGGGTTAATTTCATCTTCATATGCGTTAATAATTTCGCCATTTTGAAGTTTTACTTCATACATACAATTTATTTCATATCTCCGTTTACCATCTTCATTTCTATCCGTATCGTCCAACAGCTCCCTATCATAATCTTTTTCCGTGAGTTCCTTTATTACCTTTTCAACTCTCATACCATCATATTTTTTTAGATCGCTATCTGAACTAAAGAATTTATTGCCAGCGAGCTTTTTCTTATAACTTTCAGTTCTGTATTCTCTCATGATTTCTGCTCCTTTTTATACTATCACCTACATTTCTAAATTTATTTTCGTTTCCAGTTATTCGGCATTTTATGCACAGGTTTTCCTGGTTTGTAAGATTCGTTATTTTCGGAAATTCCAACAAACCGATTTTTATCTCCATTCAGATGCTCATGAATAAAATATTCTTTTACCGTCTCCATATCAGCATCGGCATCAACAAGATTTGCGCAATCAACTCCGTTGAGCATAAAACTTACATTGTATAACATGATTTTCCTCCATTTTCTGAAATCATCGTTTCATCAGTTTTCTACTTCTACAAAAACAGTGTACTCAATTCCATTACATTCAAAATTCCATTCACCGTCATATGTGCAACCTGGCTCTGTGCATGTCAACTCAAACCCATTATGGAATAATACCCCTTCTGTATATGGAGCTTCTTCTTCACAAATTACTAATTTAATATCCACTTCAATTCCGTTTGGGAATTTTGCGGCGTGTGTAATCGTCTCATCTCGTTTATACCCATATTTCTGATAAATTTCATCGCCTGTAAGATTAAGTAAATCGTTAATTAACTTCATTTCCGCGTTTGAAATTTTAATTGTTTGTACCATAATATTTTCCTCCAATTCTAAAATCCAAATGAAAATCTTGTTTTATCTCACTATGCTAAAGAAACTCCGCCTGGAAATCTATTCGCAAACAAATCTATCAATGTTATATTTCCATCCATGACTCAGCACAATTCTATCCGACTTATCCCAGTATCCCAGTTTTTTCATTCCGGTCACAGAACCACTTTTGTCAAGGTTTGGATGCACACTGATGCCAAGACCAGTGGAACCATCTTCAATCCAAGCAATCCCATTATTAGTATCTCTATAAAGTTTTACATATGGCCTAATTTCTTTAATCAATTTCTTTGCCACAATATTATCCTCTTTTCTTGTCAGAATAGTAAAATCGCCGCTTCCTATGCTTCCTTTGTGGAATAATATTTCACGATCTTTTTGAAATCCTTGTCATTAGCATAGGCAACTCTAGGTTTTGTCCCGTTTGAATTAAATTCTGTTACACTTGAAATGGCATATCCCTGTACAGATAATTCTGCCAGATATACAAGCAAATTTAATTTATATCCGAGACTATCAAGCTGAATCTCTTTCTTTAATTTTTGTACTTCTTCGTCATAATTGTCATCTACTTCAACAATCATTTCAGAAGCATATGTGTTGAGCTTATATAATCTATTGTTGATTTTTCTTACCATAGTATTTCCTCCTGAAAAATGCTGCTGCGATTGGCTATAGAATCACCAATCGCAATCGTCATTTGCTGCCCAATATTTGATTTCTAATTTCTCGTCCGTGACACAAGAAATATATTTCATCAGGATCGCTTCATATTTTTTCTGCCCCATATTTCTTGTCTTTTCATTGTAATACCATGGGGTATCTACGGATAATCCAAGGTATTGCATGCCATCTACGGTATCACACGAGATGTTAATGCCTTCAATACTTTCAATAATTTCTTTCAGGCAAGCGGCTGCTCCATGATGTCCGCAAGCATCATCAAAATTGGAAAGAAAGTCGCCGAAGGTACAGTCATTTTCTGCCTTATCAAGAAAATACTTTTCGGCAATATTGTTTGCATTCGTTTTCTGAAGAATCTCAAAGAATCTTTCAGCCTTCTGGTCATTATATTTTTTGATGTCTGAAATTTTTACGCCATAAATTAACATACAATTTTCTCCTATCTGTTGTATTTTACATCCGGCAGGATATAGAGTTTTACTCCACCTGCCGGATATCTTGCCTTTCGGCACGCTTTGATCACATTTTGTTCATGTTATTCTTCTGAAAATTCAAAAACTAATTTGTATTCATGGAACCATTTCCGAACTGCTTCTACATCAGCAGAAATAACGCTGCCATCCGTAAGCAGATACTCCGTTCCACTGGATTGAGCCAGCTCCGCTTCAATTCGCTGCAGGATGCTCTTATTGTCTGGAATATTCGTCCTTTTGCTCATAGATATCCTTTCTCCATTAAACTATAAAGTCTTTTAGTGCTGACCAACATAGCCGGGATAATAAGCATCTGCAAGTGTGCTGACACGCTTTTCTGTACGAGTTCCGCCGTAATCCCAAAACTCGTACTCCTGCAGTACGCCGTCACTAAGCAGATATTCTCTCCATGAGCTTTTAGGATGAGACTGCGCTTTTTCCAGCGTCATTCCATACAGTTCATATACCTTTCCGTATTTTTCGGATAAGATTTTGGTAACATGAAAGTCAATTACGTTCATTCTCTTATTCTCCTTTGAAATCGTTTTTAAGATTTAAGATCTGCTACAGCCAGAGATGCCGTTTCCTCAATGCATTTCTGCAGATATTCATCAAAAGAAATATCTGTAAAGAATAGAAACAGATCTTTTACGGTCTGTTTATCGCCGGAACGCCGATAAATATTGAAAAGTTCCTCAGATGTTCCGGTGAGCTGCATATCTACCTTACTGAATAAATCTGCCAAGATGGTATCAGGATCGGTAAATACATCCGGATTCGTCGAATGCATTGAAAAAACTTTTTTCTCAACAGTATCCAATAAAGAATCTGTTTCGGAAGGTTCCTCTTGGGAAGAGCTGAAAAGTGACGGAAACATGAGCTTTGCCACTCCGCCGCTGTATCTTTCATCAAACCATGCCCAGATCTCTTCTTGATCAGTTCCAGCAGGAAAGTTAAACCATGGTTCAGCAAGTACAAGACGGTCTTCAGAATCTGGATCAAATGGGACATCCGTTAAAGATTTCCATAAATCTTCCAGTAACAAATCTGAAGATCTGTACTTTTTAACAGGAACCACTTTTCCTTTGTCATTAGAAGCAAGAATCCAAATCTGCTCATAAGCGAGGAAAGGGAAACTCACTTTGGTGGCTGCCGCAAAAACCGCATCATCTAAGCTCGAAAAGAACTTTTTTGTCCCTTTGGGCCAGAGGAGCAGATAGGAATCTTCAAGCTCTAAATTCGGTAAATCATAAATGGTAACCGCCCATTCAATGCAATCGTATTCGGTATAGCCATTTCCACTTGTATAATGCGAATACGCCAGTTCAGCGTAGTCTTCTGCTTCTTCCTCTGGTAATCCATAGACTGTGATTAATTCGTTTCTCATGAAACTCTTGATGTGTTCAGCATGAGCCTCCATGATTTCTTCGTCTGTTAAGACAGTTTCTTTTCCATTTCTGTAGATTTTCATATAATTTTCCTTTCGATAAAATGTTTTTCAGAACGTATATTTAGTTACTCCTTTCTTTGATAATTTGTTCTGATACAGATAGAATAGAAAATTCTTCCAAAAACAAAAGCCGGGAGCTTATGCCCCCGGTTTTATCTCTTTTTTCAATGCTTTCAAGAAATCTTCTTTGCGTATTGTTTCCGATGAATACTTATTGAGATAGTCCAAAATATTTTTCTTCCCGGATATAATACTGAAAAATGCACTTTGCGCTTCTGCTGCGCTCTCAAAGTCAAAGCTGACGCGGAACAACTTTCCCTTTTTGGGATATGTTCGGCCATTATTGCAAATATTATTTTGTGCAACGGGATATAAAGCGATCGTTGCATTTTTTGCTGCCTTATATTCGCAGGACCAATCCTCTAAGTGAATAAGTATTCCATCAGGAGAATGTTCGCGCTGAAGTATTGTCATTTCATATCCTCAAATAAATTCTACATCACAAAGCAACGTATAATGGTGTATTGGACCTGATCCTTTTGTAACAACATGCATAAAATGCTTTTTCAGATGCTGAATTTCATCAAATGAGATTTCATGCATATCTTCATCTCCGCCTGAATTTCCCATGACAATGAGATTTCCCACCAGCATTGGCTGGCCATCATTATTTACAGCAGATACCAGTGCAGGACGCTTGGAAAGACCCTCATCATCGCAAATGATCTCATACTCTCGGTCACCGATAGTACGAGATACAATATCTATCGTCTGGCAGTGAATGAATTTTTGATAATCCTCCAGATCAAATACGTCTACAGAGTGCGTTTTTCCTTCAATAACATCAATCAAATATCCTCTCACATTACATTCCTTTCTTTAATTAAATCAGCTGAATAATGCATCCACGATCCCCGGAACGATATACCCGAATTGCATCTGCAGAGAATTTTCGAACAAAATGATCATCATCATAGATGCGCATCCATGTGTTGAATTCGCAGATGAGTTCATAGTGATCTGGAATGTGTGTTTGTCCATTGACAATATAAGCTGAATAAGTTCCATCTTTCCCGAAAAAAAGTTTTTTTAACTGAAATCCTTTCCCACGTTCAAAACCGGAAAGAATTAAGATGCCGATATCACTGCTGCCAATGTGTTCTGTGTTCTTTTGATAATCCATTTTAAAAAATCTCCTTACATATAATCAAAAATAGAAAGTTGTCCCACGGGAAGTGTTTCCTTGCTTTCAAAAAAAGGTTTCTGCGTCTCATTCGGTGCTGTTATGACCGCCTTTTCACGGCTGGAGCAGCGACCTGTAACGGTATGGTCTTCTCTATCTTATCCGTAACAGGATGCTGTTTTAGAATTGGGAAATACCCATTTCTGCGCAGAATATTACGCAATGCAACCAGTTCTCTTGATCCCGAGTTAAAAGAAACTTTTAAAGCACAGAGTTCCTTTTCAAGTGCGCTTTTTACATCGGGATCGTTCTCATTCCCAGCAGCATCTGTAAGGGTAAGGTAAAGATTCTGGGCATCTTGCATAATTTCACCTTTTTTTGCCATGTAATCATCTGGGACCACTGGCGGAAGCTCTTTATGATACGCTTCCGGATAGTCTTTTGGCTCTAAAACTTCTTCACACTGTTCTCTATAGTACAAAATATGATTTCGTACCAAGTTCAGGTTAGTCCCGTCACACCAGAAGGGATCACTGCCGCCATTCTTATACAGCAAATCCCAGCGTTCATAAGCTTTTTCGAAATTTTCGGCCAATAACTGCCGAACATCTTTAAATTCTTTTTTCCTGGCCATAAATAATACCTCCATTGACATATTGTTTTTCAGACATTTCCTTATTTAGTTCTCCTTTCGTATGAATTTGCCTGATATGATAAGTATTGTGAATGGGCAGGAAAACAATCGGATCAGAAAAAGCAGAAAATCAGAACATGTGTGCGGCGGACACACAAAGAGCAGAAGCAAAAGAATATTCTCCTGCCTCTGCTATCCAATATTTCCTTTAGTTTTGTTGTAACCGCGTGTATATCCAGAATATTTGGCTATATTATCGCGCTCGAGAGCATTCAGGGAACGATACCCACTCCCTTTAAATGGAATCGTATGAATGTAGAATTTATCTCCATTCTTATAATCTCTATATACATCTCGGCAGCCATGTCCGGTTAAATGATCATTTACCCGTTTCATCACCCGCTGGCTCTGTCCTACATAGTTTTTCTTGTTTTTGCAATTATGCAAAACATATACACCCGAAAAGTCTGTGCAGTGAACCCGCCGCCGTTCGAATTTCTTCACGGTCATAATCGAACTTATTGGCAAGAACGGAATTTTGAATGTAATCTTAGGCTTTTGAGACGCTTTATCGAATTTATGCCGTGCCTTATGTTTTGAGTGAAGAAAATGCAGGAGCAATATCAGACCAAGGCAAAAAGCACAGCCGACAAAGAATGAAAATAAATCTTTAGGCCAAGCTTCTCCTGTTCTATTCCATATAAAGGCGTTCCATCGGGGATATATGTAATCTATAATTTTGATAACACATGTTGAAAAATCATGAAAAAATGTTTCAAACAGCTTTGATAAAAAGTTCCATAATTTCCCAAATTCCTGATAAATATCTATTTTAGAAGTTTCAAAATTGACTCAAAATGATGTACCTCCTTGTTCACTATTTACATGCAGCCGGATACTTACCATAAAATTCCAGGGTTTTTAAAAAACGATTATAGTTATCAGATAATGCATCAACGGTAAGGACTTTCTTGTCATCCATGTCATATAAGGTAACTTCCTGCTTTTCCCCTATTCTTACATTCTTTATATCAAAAACAGATACCGATTGGGTTCTATGAAATAATTTATGAATTTTTAATTCAGTCTTGTTTACCTCCAATTTCCAACTGGAGGTCCAGATTACAACAAACAATCCGATCCCGGCAAAAATAAGCGCAAATCGAAAATGTCCTGCTGTGATATTGGAATTTGAAGTTACTTTAAAAAAAGGAACACACCAAACAGTATGATTTCCAAAGCGAATATGGTCATATATACATATTTAACAGATGCCGGACAACTTACAACATAGCTTTCAGAGTTTTGAGTGGTTGTTGGGCTTGATGACTTTTTTCTGTTGTTCAGATAATGGACAAGATAGTCTACCACCATACAAGAAATATATAGGGTAATTGCTAACACGATTCTCTTCATAGGTTGCCTCCCAGCTTTGGATATTTTTTTCTCATATATAGTATTGTAAAAAAAATAAAATTGGGCAAAAAAAAGAGATCCTTTCGGACCTCTTTGGGTATATCAATTATCATGGATGACAGGCGCAACCTGGTATAAAAGCTGAACGGTATCCTCCTGAATGTTATCATTCATGGCATTAAACATGGAAAATCCCTGTAAACGATACTCTAATTTGGGATCTTTCTGCCCATAACTAACCATATGAATACCTTGCCGGAGCTGATCCATATCATCGATCTGCTGCTGCCAGTATTTATCAACCGTTTTGAGCAACAGCGTTCGTTCGATTTCCCTCATCATATGCTCATTCGGGTATGCCTGCTCCATCAAAGCTTCTTTTTTCTGATATAATACTTTGGCACTCGTATGCAGACTTTTAACAAAATCATCTTCCTTGGTATCAGCATCGCCGATCGTCGGCAGCGGAATGATTGGTAATAAGTTGTCATTGAGCAATTTTGCCGAGATTTCATTTCCTTCATAGGATTCGATTACTTTTCGATCAATAATGGAATCGATCATATACAAAATATCGGAATGGATATCCTCGCCATTTAAGACCTTCAGGCGTTCTCTGTATATAATCTCCCGCTGATCATTGTTGACCTGATCGTACTCAAGAAGACTTTTTCGAGAAGCAAAATGGTTCTCCTCTACCTTTTTCTGCGCTTTTTCGACGGAACGGGACAGCATACGGTGTTCGATCGGCATGCCATCCTTAATTCCAAGGTTCTCAAAGATGGAAATATATTTTTCGGAACCAAATAAACGCAGCAGGTCATCTTCCAGAGAAATAAAAAATTTTGAAACACCCGGATCTCCCTGTCGTCCAGAACGGCCTCTTAGCTGATTATCTACACTTCGGCTCTCAGAGCGTTCTGTGCCAATCACATACAGGCCGCCGGCTTCTTTGGATCTGCTGTCAAGCTTTATGTCAGTACCGCGGCCAGCCATATTGGTAGCAATCGTTACTGCCCCAAATTGTCCCGCTTTTGCCACGATTGCAGCTTCCATTTCTGGATTTTTCGCATTCAGCACATTATGAGCAATGCCTTTTTTCAGGAGCATCTCAGACAAAATCTCGGAAACTTCAATTGTTTCGGTTCCAACTAAGATCGGCTGGCCTTTTTTGTGGATTTTTCGTACTCTTTTTACGATAGCAGCATATTTTTCCGCCTTGGTTTTGTATACAGAATCATTAAGATCTTTTCGGATGATTGGGCGGTTGGTAGGAATATGGATAACATCCATTCCATAAATATCACGGAATTCCTGCTCTTCTGTCTGTCCGGTTCCTGTCATTCCGCATTTTCTCTCATATTTATTGAAAAAGTTCTGGAAACTGATCGTTGCCAGCGTCTTATTTTCCGGTCGGATGGATACCCCTTCCTTGGCTTCCAACGCCTGATGCAGACCGTCTGAAAAGCGGCGGCCGGGCATAATACGTCCGGTGAAGGTATCAACCAATAAGACTTCATCATCACGCACTACGTAATCTTTGTCTTTATGCATTAATGCATTGGCACGCAGCGCATTCACCATTCCGTGCTGGATGCTGAGATTTTCTGGGTCCGAAAGGTTCCCAATATGGAACATTTCTTCAATTTTGGCAACTCCGGCTTCTGTCAGGAACAAATTGTTATCTTTCTCATCTGCTACATAATCTCCGGAATCTGTTCCCATTTCTCCGGAAATATAATCAATTTTATTTAATTCCGTTGTCTCGCCACGCTCAAGTATCTTTGCAAAACGATCAAATGCAAGATATTTGCCTTTGGAGCAGAATTTTGTACCGGAAATGATCAGCGGAGTACGTGCCTCATCAATCAGAACCGAATCCACCTCATCAATAATACAAAAATGCAGTCCGCGCTGAACCATCTGAGATTTGCGTACAGCCATATTATCCCGTAAATAGTCAAAGCCCAGCTCATTATTTGTGATATAGGTAATATCTTTGGCATACTGAACCTTTCGATCAGGAGCTTCCATATCCTGCGTAATACAGCCACAGGACAGTCCCATCCATTCATACACCTGTCCCATCTGATCGGAATCTCGTTTTGCCAGATAATCATTGACCGTCACGACATGCACACCTTTTCCGGTTAATGCGTTCAAATAAGCAGGAAGAGTGCATACAAGTGTCTTACCTTCGCCAGTACACATTTCGGCTACTCGTCCTTGGGACATAATAATTCCGCCCATGATCTGAACAGGAAATGGTTCCATCCCCAGAACCCGCTTATCCGCTTCCCGGATAGCTGCGTAGGCTTCAGGCAGAAGATCATTCAGAGATTCTTCTTTCAGACGTTGTTTAAATTCTTCTGTTTTAGATTTTAACTGTTCATCCGACAACTGTGCGTATTCTGGCTGCAGCTCCAGAATCTGCTTTACGGTCTTTTTAATTCTTTTTAATTCATGATCGCTGTGGGTTTTAAAAAATTTCATATATATATTCTCCATTCAATGTTTTTTATTTTAGCTTCTACTTGAAGTATTGTAAAGATTTTATTGAATGGATTTTGACGTACAAGAATTTTTAGACAAAAAAGGAGCCGGAGAGATAAGGGAATCTCTCCGGAAGGTATGAAAAAGCCCTTTTTCTGTTTTTCCATGGTCTTCTCCTCTTTTCCAGAATGCCGCCGCACCTGTTTTACGTCTATTTTTGCACAATCGGAATGGATGCTTTTCGTTGGTCGGAAATGTTCCGGATCTGTCTTGTCGCTCGGTGCCTGACGCTTATGCGCACATTGTACCATAAATCCGTTGATTTTTCCACGTTTTACTTTCATTCCTTTGTTCTCTTTTGGAAACCAAAGCGGATCGTTCAGGCCAATTCCTGCTATTTCGAGCACACCGGCAGAACCTGCCACGGGCAGCTCTCTTAGGATGCCAAGCAATCCGGAAATGCCTCTCCTTTTCTCTGGATCACACGGCGGGTTTGCGGTATAATGTGGGTAATCTTTGACTTGGAGGTTATCATATGCGTGTACTTATCACAGGAACCAGTTCCGGAATCGGGAAAGCGATTGCGGAAAAATTTCTAAAAGAAGGATTTGACGTTACCGGCTTTGACCGGAAAGCAGCTTCGATTGTGCAGGAGCATTATACCCACTTCTGTCTCGATATCCGCGATAAAAAGCAGTATCCGTCTCTTGCGCCGTTTGATATTGTTATCAACAACGCCGGCGTGCAGAATGAAGATGATATTGATATCAATCTGAAGGGAACCATTGCGATCACGGAATCCTACGGGATTCATGCTGGAATCCGCGCCGTTCTTATGATCGGATCTGCCAGCGGCCACACCGGTGCAGAATTTCCGGAGTATACGGCAAGTAAAGGCGGCGTGCTCGCTTATACGAAAAATGTGGCACTCCGCATTGCACCGTACGGCGGAACGTGCAACAGCCTTGACTTTGGCGGCGTACTGACGGAGCTGAATCTGCCGGTCATGGAGGACAAAAAGCTCTGGGATCAGATTATGGATCTGACACCGCTGAAGAGGTGGATGACCGTCAAGGAGACTGCCGACTGGGCGTATTTCATGACCGTGACGAACCGTTTCTGCACCGGGCAGAATATTCTGATTGACGGGCTCGAAGCAGGGAACGCACACTTTGTGTGGCCGGACTAAAATTGTTCTGTCGGACTACCCGCTCTGTCATGTACAAAAACGACGCAAGTCATAGTTTTCGTCTATGACTTGCGTCGTTCCTTTTACTGTGGCAGTTCATACGCTACATCCACACCAGATTCCGTCTTTTTCCAGGAAACTTTCACCATTCCCTTTTTCGTAATAACCTCACCTTTCGCCCATTCAAGATAGCCCGGATTTGGCTCTACGGCAATCTTTTCATAGCCCGGTGCTGCCGGATGAACGCCTAGGACAACCGCCGGAAGCTCAAACAGGATCAGCGATCCCCACGCATGGCAGTCGCTTCTGCCGTTTACGCCGTCTTCCACGCAGGTGGTCAGATTGTCTTTTACCATTTTTTTCCAGAGATCCCAGCACTTTTCCGTCTCTGCGTACATACCGGCTTTTTCCAGTGCTCGATACAGATAATACGCCATTGCTACCGAGCACGGTGCATAGGTTTCCGGATCTTCCATGGATTTCTTCAGGTTCTCTGCGCCTTTTTGTGGATCTACACAACCCGTCAATAACGCAAATACCTGACAATGCTGGCTGTACTGTTTTACGCCAGGTCCGTCAATATATACGCCATTCTCATCTACACACCAGCGATTGACTGCCTCGCGGACTTTCGCGGCACGCTCCCGGTATTCTTCTGCCACACCGTTTCTTCCCAGATATTCGAGAACTTTTGCAGCATATTCCAGGCCCAGGATATACAGAAGGCTTTCCATCGTAATCGGGCCATCCAGTCCGGCACGCGGCATTCCGCTTGTCTCATCCCACTGTTTTGTCCAGTCGATGAAAGACCAGTATCTTGCTTTGCCGTTGATGCCTCCGACTTTTCCTACCAGACCCCGCTCATCCAGATTTCTCCGGAAGAACTCCAAAATTCCATCCACAGCTCCCATATGCTGCCGCAAGAATTCCGGATCGCCAAAGTACATCATGTGATCATACAGCATCAGAATATAGTAAATCGAAAATCCCGGAATCACATTCGGTCCCCAGGTCGGATATGAGCAGTTAATCATGCCGTCATAGCGCTGGGAACGACGAAAATCGTCCATACAGTTTCTGGCCAGACGGTCATCGCCGGATACCATATAAGTGTAAAGAATCTGGCTTCTCGAATCCATCGCATACTGCAGCTGCTCATAGAACGGACAGTCCTCGTATGTTTCATGCATGCATCTCTTTAAAGTCCGAAGGCTGATATCCCACACGCCTTTCAGGCTTTCATCGGACGTTTCCACTTTGGTTTTCACTTCCAGCGGATATCCGGTTTCCATATAATCAAAGCCTGTAACGACAAGCGGTTCTTCCGCTGTCCTGATTTCCAGCCGGACAAAACGGAAGGTCCGGAACCAGAATGGTTCATAGATCTCTTCCTGTTCGGCATCGCCATATCCCGCTACGTGATACGTGTCGGTATAACCGTTCAGCTCTCCGTTTTCCCAGTCACAGCGGTCTCCCTTTTTCGGCAGCCGCATCGGATGGTCGGATTCACCTTTCTCTTTTTCTACATAACACTCGGAAGTCAGAATTTTTACTTCTGCTCCTGCTCCCTGCTTTAGCTGTAAAGAAAGAAATCCCGTCATTTCTTCGCCTGCATTGATTTCTACGCATACGGTACAGCCTGCCGGAATCGTAATGGTTCCTTTCTTATGCAGCACATCATTCCAAACTTCCCGGATTGAAGCTTCTGCCTCATATTTTCCATGGACACCAGAAAATTCTGCCGGGATTTTTTTCATATACGGAATCGGACGCGGGAACAGATTTCCCGGAGAAACTGCTTTTGGCACCTCGAACTCATTATATACTTTTACCGTTTCCCATTTGCTGTCATCGTAAGTGCTGTATTTCCATCCCGCCGTTTCGCCGTCTCCGCTGCGCTCCTCCAGAATCTGGAGCGGTGCAAAAAACGGATTCTCTGAGACAATATGAAACTCTTTTTCCCTCCAGCATTTCCAGGTAGCATCTGCATTCAGTCCAAGAGAAACCTTTCCTGGTTTTTCTTTCACATACAAGCCCGGTGTCTCTGTACGGAAAACACCATAATTACCTTTCCGGCTGTTCATCGGATACCGCAGAACTTCTACGGCAATGCTGTTTTCTCCTTCTTTCAGGAACGGACCAAGATCGACGGTATCGTAATACCATTTCATCCGGTCTCCCTTGCTTGGACCAAGTTCTGCTAATACTCCGTTGACATACAGTTTATATCTGGAATCTGCCGAGATTTCAATCTCGCACGCTTCTTCCGGAACGGCGTCTAGCTTCACATTCTTTTTAAAATAAGCCAGCGCACATTCCTCCTGGTCGTTCGGCCCCCACACCGGAAGCCAGATCCAGTTCGTATATGGGATCTGAAACTCCATTTTGCTACACCTCCATGTTTTGATACCTTCTGTTTTTCATGCTTTCGATTTCCTGTTTTCTGCTATATCAGCCTTTTACCGCTCCAATTGTAATTCCCTTTACAAAGTATTTCTGGAAGAACGGATACAGGATCATAATCGGCAGAATTCCAACAACGGAAATTGCCATACGGATGCTGACAGACGGCATGGTTGTCTGCGCTGCTGCGCCTCCGGCTGCCTGCGACAAGGTGCTGGAGCTTAAGAACTGCACATCCTGTAAAATACGATTCAACAGATTCTGCAGACTGAAAAGCGAAGTATCTGTAATGTAGTATAAACCATTTGTCCAGTCATTCCAATAACCAATTCCGACAAAGAGGCCTACGGTTGCCATAATCGGAAGAGACAGCGGAAGTACCATTTTAAAGAAAATGCAGAACTCTCCGGCTCCATCCACTTTCATTGCTTCAATCAGTTCCGGCGGAATATTCTGTGCAAAGTAGTTCTTCATCAGAATAACATTAAATCCATTCATCAGAAGACCTGGTACAATCAGTGCCCAGATTGTATTTTTCATATGAAAAATCTGCGTCCACATGATGTAAGACGGTACGATACCACCATTAAACAGCATCGTAAAAAAGACCAGAAAAGCGAAAATGTTTCTTGCTTTAAAGTCTTTTCTGGACAGCGGATACGCAAGAAGCGGTGTCATCAGAAGACTCACTGCCGTTCCGAATATCGTGATAAAAATGGTGATACCATAAGCACGCAGGATATCGGCTCCTTTATAAAACAGATATTTATAGGCGTCCAGGCTCAGTGTTTTCGGTATAAATGAATAGCCGCTTAAAATCAGTTCCTGTTCTCCGGTGATCGAACCGGCAACCAGAATCCAGATCGGTAAAACTGCACAGAGTGCCAGCAGGATCAAAAAGATATGGATAATGACCTGAAAAATCTTTTCTCCTTTTCCTAATACATTTGCCATTTTTCTTTTCCCCCTTTTTAGAACATTGCATCATCCGGACTGAGTTTGCGGACAATCATGTTTGCGGACAGTACCAGGATAAATCCGACAATCGACTGATAGAAACCGGCTGCGGAAGACATTCCTACATCGTTCTGCTGCATCAGTGCACGGTATACATACGTATCAATTGTCTGCGTGGTTGAGAAAATACTTCCGGAGTTCATCGGAATCTGATAGAACAGACCGAAATCAGAATAGAACATACGGCCAATGCTCATAATCAGCATCATGATTACGGTTGATTTCAATAACGGCAGGGTAATCTTAACAATCTGCTGCCATTTGCTGGCGCCGTCTACCATGGCAGATTCATACAGAGATCGGTCAATACCGATAATGGTGGACATATAAACAATGGAACCATAACCGATACCTTTCCATAGATTGACGAAGGTAAGGATAAACGGCCACTTTCCGGCATCGTTATACCAGTCGATCTTCGCCATGCCGAGACTGCTCAGCACACCATTGATTAGACCGGTTTCCTTGCTCATAAAAGCGTATCCGATATAGGCACAGATAACCCAGGAAAGAAGATATGGAAGAAGAATTAATGTCTGGAATATTTTTGTCTCCCATTTATGCCGCAGTTCGCTGAGCATAATGCCAACTGCGATTCCGAGAACTGTACCAAGAACGATAAATACCAGGTTGTACAGAATGGTATTTCTTGTAATCTGAAAAGCTGCTTTTGTTTTGAACAGATACGTAAAGTTTTTCAATCCCACCCATGGACTCTTCCATACGCCTACAGAATAATCGATTTTCTTAAACGCAATAAACAGTCCCGCCATAGGTCCATAATTATTAATCAGAAGATACAACATTCCAGGAAGTACCATCAAATAAAACGGCCACTGTTTTCTCAGGCTTTTTTTCTTTTTATTTGTCATATTTCTTGCACCCCATTTTTACACTTTGTATCAGCTGTTCGTCATCAAAACAGGCCGCTGCACTCGTGCAGCAGCCTGCGTTCTTCTTTACTGACTATTTTTTGTTTGCTGATTCTGTTTACTGACTGCTTTTACTGATTGTTTGCTTTCCACTCATCCAGCTGTTTCTGTTTTTCTTCGATGACAACATTGATACCTGCGTCATCGAGCGCCTGTAAAAATTCCGGAATGGTCTCAGACGGATTCAGGGAACCGCACTGTAAGCCTGGCAGATACTGATTTGTTACATTGGAAATTGCTGCAATTTCTGTGGATACCGGCTCACTGTTATAAGAGAATCCCATAACCGGTGTGAACTGTGCATTTTTGTTGTTTGCTTCCAGTCTCTCATAGATGGTAGTATCTCTTCCTTTACCCCAGATTTTGCTTAAGAACTGATTTCCAAAGAACCAGTCCATGTTCAGACCATACGTTGTATTGCTGGCATCCACACCTTCCGGAAAATCAACCGTTCCATCGTCCTGGACTTCATAATGAACGCCCTCAATTCCCCAGTCTAACAGGTTGACCAGATCTGCATTACTGTACATTTCGTTCAGGAATTTCATGGCCGCTTCTGGATGCTTACTGGTAGAAGAAATACCAAATCCAATACCATTTACAGAGGCTGTCGTAATATAAGGTTCTACTAATTTAATAGATTCTACGTCAACACCCGTCGCTGTTGTAATCTGTTCTGCCTGACCTTCTTCTCCTGTAATAAAGAATGTAGCAGCACGATTATTTTGCATATAAGTATTATTTGTTTCTTGTGTTGTTGTCGCGTCTTCCAGAACATATCCTGACTGATTCCAATCGTATGCATACTCACAAAGTTTTTCAAACTCTGATGTTGCATAAATATTTTCGAGTTTGGAATCCTCACCTGGCATCAGTACACCAAACGAGTCGTTTAAACCATCCACAAAAGGCACTCCTGTAATCATAAATCCATTCGGATTTGTCTGACTTGGAACTACACATGCCATTTCTGGATGTGCTTCATGAATTTTGGCATACATTTCTGTGATCAAATCCAAATTCTTGCAGTAGCCGTCAAAATCTGCTGCCTGAGTCAGCTGATCTACCGGAAGATTCAGTTCTTCTACCAGATCTTTTCGAATAACCAGATTTAAAACAGCTGCTTTTCCATTGTTAACCGGAAGTCCATAAAGATCTCCGTTGCTGGTTGTGGACTTTAAGAATTCTTCTCCAAGTACCTCTTTTGCATCTGCACCGTACTGATCAATCAGGTCCGTCATCGGCATCAGCTGTTTTTTCGCAATCAGTGAACTGTATGTACCAATCCAGCTCACAATATCAATCTGCTCACCGCCGGACATCATCAGTCCAACCTGATTGCTGTAATTCGCCATGGAAATTCCTTCGATTTTTACATGAACATTCAGCTTGTTTTCCGTGATCTTGTTTACTTCATCCTCAATTGGGGACATATCAACGGTCTTACTTAACGGTATTGCAAATACAATATCCTCAGCTTCTCCACTGTCGGATGTTGCCTGTGCACTTCCACTTTCCGCTGTTTTTTCTGCCGAGCTGCTGCTTGATGAACCACCGCTGCTGCCACATCCGGCCAGCATGGAGAGTGCCGTTACGGCTGCCATTCCCATTGCTGCAACTTTCTTCATTTTCATAGATCACAAATCCTCCCTTGTCTGATTTTCAGATCGTTTTGAGAGCTTTTCTCTCTGCTCTCTCTTTTCTTTTCTGTAATTCTATTTTAAGATTTGTGAACAGTTTTTTCTAACTGTCTTCTGTGCCGGATTGCCTTTTTTCCGTGCTGTTTTCTTTCCATCTAACCCAAAAAAGATATTATTTTTCGTTTTTCAATTTCCCATTTATCGTTTTTACGACATTTTACCGCAATTCCGTTTTTTCCCTTTTTCTGCTTTTTTATCTGTTTACAGACCATCAGACTATTCTTTTGTTTCCCCTGTACTTCTGCTCTTTTTCCTGTATTCTCTCGGCAGACATCCCGTGTTTCTTTTAAAAATATCAGAGAAATAAGAGAAGCTGCTGTATCCCAGCCTTACCGCTATATTTCCAATCGAATCTTTATCTTCTTCAATCAGTTTCTTCGCATAGGCAATTTTTTCCTGTGTGATATATTCATTTAAAGAAATTCCGGTTTCCTTTTTAAAAATTTTGGACAGATAATCTTCTGAAAAATGGACTTTCTCCGCAATCTGTTCTCTCGTGATCCGGTTTTCCAGATTCTCCTGCACATACTTCTTAATTTCTCCCAGAAGATCGCTTTCCTGCTCTTTTTCTATCAGGAGCTCTCTTATCCGTTTTAATGCACATAATGTATATTCCAGACAACGATTTTGTGACCGGTAGATTCCCTCTTCTTTTTCAATCAGCTCATCGGTCCAGAATTCCTCAATACTGATCTGATTTTCACGCGCAAAAAGCTGTAGCTCAAATTTTACTTGTTCACTTTCGATAAAAAGCTCATTTCTTCCTGTATATTTCTTTTCCTTTACCCGGACAACAAAAAGCTGTTCCAGACCATCAAAATCTTTCTTTTTTATCTTCTCTCTGACCTTTTTTAAATAGATGGCCTTTTCGTCACTTGATTTTCTGCGCACCTGTTCATCGACAATTCCATGTTCCACCGATACATTCTGTTCATTCTGCTCTTCCAGTCCCCGTAATACATTCTGCAGTTCTTCTCCGAACTCATTCTCTGAAAGATAGGCTGTCATGCTCAACTGCATGACTCGTTCCAGTTCGCTTAAAAAATGCTCGATTTTTTCGTAAAGACCTTCTGTTTCTTTCTCTGAAAAAAGCATCCACATTGATTTCCCTTTCCACCCTGCTTTTTCCAGCTCCTTTTCCCCATTCAGAATATCTTTTGCAATGTTCTCTACAATCGACTTCATCAGTGTGGTGTCTTCTCTCCACTCCTGGTGTCTCTCATTTGTGTTCCGGATACAGAATAGACTCATACGGTATTGTTCATTGATATCATAAGTAATGCCGCATCTCTCCGCTTTCTTCTGGATTCTGTCCGGTTCTTCTCCGAGTGCCCCCGTCACAAGATCCTGCCAGAAGTCTCTCTGCACTCTTTTCCGGCTTTCTTCCCAGAATTTTCCCTCTGCACTTTTCTGCCGCACACTGCGTTCCTGTTCAATTTCGTGAACTGCTTTTTTCACACAGCTCACCAGTTCTTCCCGGTTCACCGGTTTTACCAGATATTCCATTACGCCAAGGCCAAGCGCTTTTCTGGCATAGTCAAATTCCGCGTGACACGTCATACAGATTGCTTTATACTCTTTTCCCTGTTCTTTCATCCACTCCAGGAATTCCAGCCCGGACTCTCTTGGCATCTCAATGTCGGTAAGCAGCACATCGACCGGTTTCCGTGAGACGATCTCCCTTGCTTTTTCTGTATTAAACGCAATCTCTACCGTATCAATTCCTGCCGCTTTCCAGTCCACGCTTTTTTGTAATGCCCGAACCGTATAGATTTCATCGTCCAAAATCAGTAAATTCATACTTCTTTCCCCTCTGTTTCTTCTATTACAATTGTTGTGACAGCACCCTGTGGCTCCCGATTCGATAGCAGAAATTTCGATGCACCCGGATACAGATGCTGCAGCCGCATTTTAGCATTCCACAAACCAATGTGGGTTCCCTCTATCGGAATTTCTTTCTCAAAACGCGTAATAATTTCCTGTGGATATCCCTTTCCATTATCCGAAACTCGGATCACCACACACTTTTTATCTTTCATCTCTTCCCGGATTTCCACCTTAATCTCCGTATCGCCATAGACATCAAACGCATACTTCATGGAATTTTCCACCATCGTCTGGATCAGAAGCGGCGGGATCAGAAAGGAACGCAGCGATTCATCCACATTTTCCTCATACTGAAAACACTCGCCAAACCGGATCATCATAATATTCATATAATGCCCGATATGCTCCAGTTCCTGCCCAATCGTTACCTTCTTATTTCTGGAGCTGGTAATATAACGAAAATACAGAGAGAGATTTTCTGTCATTTTTTCAATCAGTTCCGTGTCCTGCATCTGAGCCATCGTATTGATCAGGTTTAGTGCGTTCAGATAAAAATGTGGTTCAATCTGAAGTGACATATAGTCCAGCATCAGCTTCTGATATTCCATCTTCTCCTCGTAATTGCGTATCTTTAATTCTCCGATCTGGCTTACCATGTTGTTAAAAGATGTAATCAGATGTTTCATTTCTGTGCTGCCTTCATCCGTTGGGATCTTTACAGACAAATCTCCCTGCTCCACTGTACGAATTCCTTTTTCCAAAAGATCAATTGGATGAAAAATATATTTTTGCAGTGTAACAAACAAATGGGGAATCATCAAAAATGCAAATACCACCATAATCGCTACGTTCAGCAAACGGATCGTCCACAACGCGCCCAGCAGATCTCTCCAATTTACAATTCTGACCATCTGCATATCACTGCACGAGGATTCTTCCCGGATAATCAAATACTTATCGTAATCTCCGGAAAAGTAATATCCATCTTTTTTTCTTGTAAAATCCAAATCCTGCATCTCTTTCGGAAGTTCTGTATATACTTCTCCGTCCTTTGATGTAATGCAGTAAGAACTTCCTTCTGTTTTTTTCCAGTTTTTCGTCAGCGTTATCAGCGAATCATACGTAGTCCACGCACATAAAATGACGTCCTCATTTCCCCAACTGCACATTAGAAGATTGGTATCATGGATTTTCCGGTTAAACCAGTGGTCTCCGTTTCCATAGAACTTCTCAGGATTTTCTTTTACTGTTTTCTCAACTGCTTCCCGCAGGATAAAGTCTCCGCTGTTCTCTGTAAACCGGCAGATACTTTTCCCCGTCTTCGGCAGATAACACATATAGTTATCCACATATCGGAAACGCATAATAATGTCCTGCATTTTCTGAAAGGAAATAACCTCACTCTTATACTCTTCCCACTGATCACCGGAAAGGAATCCTTCCATTTCCGGTGAAACACCGTTATCTTCTTTCAGATAAGAAGATACCTTCTGCATCTCCTCATCCATCATCTGTACATTCATGCTCAGCATTTCCCGGCTGTCCTCCGCAATTTTCTCCTGGACCAGAAAAATCGACACATTTACAATGACAAACAGGGCAAGAAAAACAGGAACACACACAACACATGCCGTATAAATCAAATGGAATTTTAATGATTTCTGCATCTTTCTTTTCCGTTCCTTTTTCTGTTTCCGCACTCTTTTAACCTCCTTTCAAACCAGATTTTGTGCGCTAACATATCTTTTTTTATTTTACATCCGCTTAAACATTTTCTCAATTAGATTCCCATATAGAAAAACATTTTGCTATGTTGTTTCACGTTGCAAAACTTCTTTTTTAAATTTTCACTCTCACAGAGTACAGGGCATAGCAGCAAAAATCGCCAGGTTTTCATCTTTCTTTGGCATATTGCAGACCACCAGCACGGGAGGAAAGAACATAAGGCGGGTCCAGATAAAGAAGGACATCTTTATATCTGTATTTTGGAATCAGCTCCAGTGCCGGCATACATTCGATTTGTACGCCGCGTAAACGGGCTGCCGCCTCTTCAAGTCTGGACGGCAACGATGCCCAATTCTTGGCTGCATAGGCTCTTTCGCGTCCATGTATATCAGACTTCCAGCCGGATACGGGGCCGCCTGTGCGGAATCCATGCCCCATATTAAGCATAATACAATAAACAGAATGTGAATAAGGAATATACCACAGCTCATGAGCAAGTTTTTCTGGGTCATTTTTTAACCATTGAAAGAAATTTACCACATTTTCATCCAGATCGTTGATAGTTTCTATGTCGGATCTGCTTTTATTAAACAAAACAGCTCCACTTCCGAAATAAGGCTCCAAATATGTATGGTGCGGAGGTAAAAGAGAAACAATCTGTTTTGCAATCCGCCATTTACTTCCCGGATACTGAAGAATAGATTTCATCGTTTTATTTGGACCTCCTGCTGCTTTTTTTGTTACTCTCTTCTACTGCTTCTGCAGCCAAACGCAGAATTTCCGTATCATGATATACATCCACCAAGACAAAACTTGTTTTTCCTGACTGACGTTCGCCAAGAAGCAGCCCGACCCCTCGCAGTTCCATGTCTTTTTCTGCAATAACAAACCCGTCATTTGTGCTTTTCATGATGTCAAGGCGTTCGCAAGGATCATTGTTTCCATTCACAAAAATGCAATAGCTTTGCCATTTTCCGCGGCCTACCCGACCGCGAAGCTGATGGAGCTGTGCCATACCGAAACGATCTGCATCTTCAATCATGATCACGGAAGCGTTTGGAACATTAACGCCTACCTCAACAACGGTAGTTGCTATCAACAACTGGATTTCATTTTTCTGGAATTTTTCCATAATGGAAGCTTTTTCCTTAGCAGAAAGCTTTCCGTGTAAGATGCCGATCTGAATATCTGGAGGATATTCCTTCCGAAGAAATTCGGCGTAACTCTGGACATCAGCAACTGGAAACAGCGGGTTCTGCTCTACCATTGGACATATAATATATGCCTGCCTTCCTTGCTGGATCTGGCGGTAAATCATCCGCCATGCCTTGGAACGATCACTCCGTGAGATTACACAATTTTTTAAAGGCAGTCGATTAGCCGGTCGCTCGTTAATGATAGAAATATCCATATCTCCGTATAAAATAAGTCCAAGAGAACGGGGAATTGGAGTTGCACTCATTGTAACAACGTGCGGCCTCTTCCCCTTGTTCTGTAAAGATGTCCTCTGTGAAACACCAAATCGGTGCTGTTCATCAATAATAACAATTCCCAGCTTTTGATATGCGACTGACTCTGAAATTACAGCATGGGTTCCGATAATCAGATTAGCTGTGCCATCCGCAATTCTTCGATAAATCGCTTTTTTCTGTTTCGTTGTTCCTGTAACTAAGACACATGCATAAGGCAGATTATAATTTTTCAGGAAACCCATCATATCTTCATAATGCTGTTCTGCCAAAACCTCTGTTGGAGCCATTAAAACAGCCTGATAGCCATTATCAACTGCTAATAACATAGCTAAAAAGCCAACAATGGTCTTACCAGCGCCAACATCTCCCTGAATCAGCTGGTTTACCCGATATTTTCCGCACAGCTCTGTTTCCAGCTTTTTCCATGCCTGTTGCTGCGCATTCGTCAATGTGTAGGGCAGTCCCTTTATGACAACGTTATTAAGCAAGCTTGATTTTTTCATCGGACATGCGTTTGGCTCTTCTGCAGCATAGTTTTCCGCCAGCTCTTTCTTGAACTGATAAAATTCTTCAAATTTCAAACGGTATACAGCTTGCTTTTGCGTAGATTCACTTTGTGGAAAATGGATTTCTCTTAAAGCATCTGCTCTGGAATATAAGTTGTATTTTTGAAGCACTGTTTCAGGCAATGTCTCTGGAATCTCCATTTCAAGGGCTTCCCGGACGCAGCTTCGAAGTAATCTCTGCGAAATACCAGATGTAGACGGATATACAGGAAGCATTTTTCCTAATAATTCCTTATATTCTTCCGGTGAATATAAAGAAGGCTGGAACATACAGGGTTTATCACGAAAAAAAGAAATTGGACCGCGTAATACAGCCTTACTCCCTCTTTTTAACTGACGAACGGTATAAGGCGGATGAAGCCAAGAGATATTGATGTCTCCGCTGGAATCTTCCCCCCAGATACGGGTAACTTTGCCGGAACGCATCACATTGACCTTTAGCTGTACCCAAATGCTCACGATTGTACCTTCTTCCAAATGGGCAAGATCCTTAATATAGGTAAGATAAGGAAAGTATTCATAATGGTTCGGATAATATTGTAAAAAATCTTCTGCTTTTAAAATTCCTATCTTTTTTAATTTTCGTTCTGTTTTTTCACCAACACCGGATAAATTCACCAACTTCTGCTCCTTTCCCGAAAATTTAGCCTATTTTATATAGGACTATATAGATAGTATTAAGAAAAATAGAGAAAAACAGACTCACGTAGGAAAAAAACACAAAAAAAAGAACATCCTACAAACTGTATTGAGGACATTCTTTTCGGCTTTCGCTTCCCGCTCCATTCTCCGCTGCTGAAGTCGCTGTTCTTCAGCCTGTTTAATCTGGTCAAGCTGCTCCTGTGTATAATTGACTCCAAGCTCCTGCAAATCTTTAGCGGCAGTCACAGCATCCACATGAAAGCGTTCCCGGTAATGCTTGTTCATCTTTTTCGGTGAGCCGGTATAGGTAAGCAGCCACTGCTTGCCTTTGCGGAGGCGTGCTTCCTTTCGCTCAGCCTTCGTCAATTTCTTTTTCTTTGCCATTTGCGGAATCTCCCGGATTTTTTGCTGATGACTTTGGGTTTCGCTTCTTCGGTGCCGTCAGCCCATAGCTCAAAGAAAGCAGGTCTTTGATGGCATCATCCAATTCCGGTTTGCCAAGCTGAATACTGAGCCACTTTTCCTTATTCATGTGATAGGCCGGAAAATAGCCGTTCTGCCCTCGAAGAGAGCCGATCAGCAGCGGATCGCATTTCACATTAAGAACATCAATGATGCCTGCCTCCGACAATCCCAACTTATCAGCAGATACTTCCAGAACTACACCATACCATTTATTATTGTCATTGTGCCGCAGCACAGCATTCCAGTCATGCCAGGGGTATTCCGGCTCTGTTCCGTACTGCTGACGTATCCATGTAAATAATTCTTGTCGTGTCATCTCTTATAACAGCTCACTTGTATCTCAAATTCTCCCTACAATCGCGTTTACATCCAAGACCTTATTGAGAAAAAACGCCTCCAGCTCATCAATAGCTTCACAATACGCTCTTACAGAACGTGACATCATTAGTTCCATGCTGTGTAGATCATTTGTCTGCGCTCAAAAGCTTCTTGGCCACCCTCCATGATATCAACTATCAACTTGTGCGTTGCTGGACTATCTATATTTCCTTGTATAGGTAGTATCTTACCTTCGCTGTATTCAGCCGCCACTATTTTTTCGGCATCTCCTAGTACCGGAATATTAGCGTTGTGCGTTGCAAATATAAATTGAATGTCCGTTTTTTTGTCTCGAATGGCCTTGATTACCTCATCATAAATCACTTTATTATCCAAATCGTCTTCTGGCTGATCAATAATGATGACATCGTTTTCGCTTTTCGTAAGAATAAACAGCACAAGTGCAGATGCGCGTTGTCCCAGCGAATGTTGCTTAAGCAATTTCCCGTGATATTTGATCTCAACCTTATTGGGGGTGAGTTTACGGATTAGTTCACCATATTGCGATAAAATTTTTTCCTTCACTTTTCCAAACTCATTTTCCGAAAGAATTGCTTTGCACTTTTTTCCATCATCCAAAATAATATCGTCAACCAATGCCAGGAAATCCGTAAAGTTCTCTGAAAGCATCTGTCGCTTAGCATCTTTCAGATTAGAACCTCTAAACGCATTCTTAAGCAACTCTCTAAAAGCGTCTTTGTCTCCCTTGAATGTTAGCTCTACGGACAGCTCCGGTTGACTTTCGTTTATTGCCTTTACTTCGGATTCATAGGCACTAAATTCACATGCTAACAGTTCATTTCTCTTACGCATGGAAGCGCGAAGATTATTTTTTATGGTTTCTTGCGAACCCATTTTCTTAAATAAATCCTCTATTTTTGTTTTGACCGACTCCAGATTGGCCTTTAGCTGTGGATAAGCGTCTACATCTAGTTCTGTATCACCAATTTGACGCTTAATCTCCGCAAATTCACCTTTAAGCAGTTCCATTTTGTCATCAAGTTTTGTTAGTATGGATGCTAAATCATCTCGTAAACTTTCAAGCTTAACCAGTGAACTCTTTATACTATCGATCTGTGTGCTAATTGACCCAATCACAGATATTGCTTCTTCAATTAACTCTGCATTATATTCACTTGTATATCCATTCAATGCATCATTTCTTGTGACTATTCCAGCAATCATAGTTTTAATAGCTGTAATATCGCGGCTAATATCACTTTTTACATCGTTTATTTTCTGTCTATCGAGGCCGTATCCCGTCTGCTTTTTTAATTTGTCTGCCACACCTCGTTCCTCAAAGATCCGAAGATGATGCTCACAATTGCTTTTCTGCGTGTTAAGATCTTCAATTTCAGTTGGAATTGCTTCTACATCTAACAGTTGTTTGATTGCATCCTCAATTTCAGCATGAAAATCTTCCAGTTCCTGGCTAAAGTTTCCGATTTTATTTCCCACTAAATGATCTAACAACTGCAACTCATATGAAGAACTCTGCGATAGATCCTTTTGTCCGAAATATAGAATATTTTTCAATATTTGGTCTATAGAAATTCCGAGATCGTTTCCGTTTTCGTCAAGGACATTAGGCCGTTCCCCATAAATACGTCGAATTTCATATTTTTTTCCGAATTTGTCGCAAACCCTGACTGTTATCTGTCCGCCAGAACCAAGTACCGACTTGACCAGCCCTTCTTTATACTCTTTATCGCTTTCCGGTTGGATGTTAAATGCATAACGTAATACTTCTAAGATTGATGATTTTCCGCTTCCACGGATTCCTATGAGTGTGTTTAATGCTGGAGATACATAGATTGTTTCTCCATCTAACTTTCCGCCTGTAAAAGAAATTGATTCAATAACCCCATGCTTAAGTTGCGGCATGAATCCCGAAACCCGATTTTGAAAATCGGTCAATGCAAATTTCACTGAATCGTATGATAGGTCTCCAATCTTCAGATATGTAGCTCTATCGCAATGTCCGACATTGGATATTGATTTAGGGTCAGACCCTTCCACCTGAGCGCAAGAATACCCCAAGCATCTTTGGAAAGTACTCATTGTTTCTGGCTTTCGTACTTTTTGAAGAGCTAAGACTCTGCTCTTGAATTTATTTATCTGAGATAAAGACTCCAACAAGCCTCCTGAGCATTCCTGCATCAATCCGCTACCTTGATCAACATGAGCAAATACAATGAAATAGTCTTTTCCATAAGAATCTAAAGCCTCGATGACATCTCGCAAATCAAATTTACATCTTGTATTTCTATTTTCAGAATTTGATATTCCAGCAAATGCCTCTATCAGAAAGTGAGCAATAAAGTTTTCCCCATTAACAATCCATTCATCCGGATTGAATACAATAAGAGTATGTATCCCATTAGCTTCCTTTACAGACAATTCAACACCTGGCAAAATCAGAATACCTTCTTTTCGCCCGCTTTTCTTCAAGGCTTTATATTCGCCTTCGTCAAATTTATTGTGATTAGTAACCACTCCAACAGAGACACTCTCTGATTTTAGCTGGGCTATATACTCCTTAACAAAACTGTTTTCTTCACCAGAATACTTAAACTCTTTATCTTTATGGGTATGGAGATGAAAATCCGCCTTTACCCATGTCAAACCATTTTCAAACATACTCACTCTACCCCCAACGCCTTAAACACCGCATCTTCCGCACTGCTGTAAAAAATCAGATTAAAACTCCCTACCAGCTCCGGCGGCACAGTGCCAAGGTCTGCTGCACTGGTAATCGGAAGCAGCACTTTCTTTGCTCCGCTATCGAGGCACACCTGCAAACTATTGGCAAGCTCGTCCACTTTCAGAATCGTGCCGCTGATGCTGATTTCTCCCAGCACGGCAAGTGTACTGACTGTAGGCCGTCCAAGAGCGATGCTGCATAGTGCAATCAATGTAGGCAATGCCAGCTTTCCAGTCATGCCAATGCCTTGTAAATCCTGATAGTTGATGATGTAATCCCGCATCGTGGTGCTGATGCTGCCACTGATTCGATTTCCGTTTGCTTTCAGGAAATTGAACGCCGTATTCGTGGATTCCTTGCAGTCACGGTCGCTGCCAAGGCCAGTGCGCTCAAATTTTCCGTTACCGGGCAGCATCTGGCTTTCAAGGCGGAATACGCCGATCATACCGGATTTCCCCTGACTTACGGTATATACCTGTCCAGGATTGCAGATACCATCAGGAATGAGCTTTCCACCGCCCTGCTCTGGCACGGAAACAAATTTTTCTTCAAAGGTATCAAGGTCGATATAGCTGAAGTTCACATCATAGAATTCCATTCCACCCAGTTTTTTCAGCTGCTCCTTGACGCGACGGCGCATTTCCAGCGCAAATACAAGAATTTCTTCAATCTGTTCCTTCGTGAATTCTCCATCCGGATACAGCAATTTCACATAGCCGCCTACAATCTTGCGGACAGCAATCGTATCGCGCTGGTTCAGGTTCTTTCCAAGGCGGAAATACTTATCTAACGCATCACCATACTGTTCCTTCCGCAGTTCTCGGATAAACTCTGCCAGATAATCCGTGATAAAGCCGTAATCATTGGTAAAATGCTCCGGACGGAACTTCGGAATCTCCCAGCCTGGAATGTAGCAATGCAGACGGTCAAGAAAGGCGGTGTCCGTTCCCATCTCCGGCGGGAACGGGTCAAACAGAGAGGAAGTCTTGAGCAACACATCCACGCTCTGATTGATGTTTCCTACAAAGACCATAGATGCCGATGCTGCCTTTTCCTCTTTGCCACGGGCAAAGGAGCCGGAAGCCATATAGTCTTTCATAATCTGAATGCCGTCTTTGTCCTTAAACTTGATTCCGGCAACCTCATCAAAGGCAACGCAGTCCCATAAGCCTACCAAACCTACGGTTTTGCGCCCCATATTGTAAAACAGATTTGCAACGGTCGTCTGACCACCGGATACCAGGATACTGTTCGGACTGATTTCTTTATAGATATGGGACTTGCCTGTGCTGCGCGGCCCCAACTCACAGAGATTGAAGTTGTTCTCCACCAGCGGTAACATACGCGCAAGCAGCAGCCACTTTTCCCGATTGTTCAGCTGTTCCGGCTCATATCCGCAGGAACGCAGCATAACATCCATCCACTCTTCCTGTGTGAATGCCTTGCGTCCCTCTCGAACTTCTTCAATGTCGATATGGGGCATCTGAATCGGAGTCAGCTTATGGATGCTGATGGGAGAGATATCCTTCTGCTTTTTCTGTTTAGAGGAAATCGGCTGTCCATCTATATCCGTGATTCCAAAGCTGCTGTCTCCCTCAGACTCATATTCCAGCTGCACGATGCACCAGATACCGCCGCAAAGCAGCCGGTCATATTTTTCCGGATAATCATCCGTAATCGGCACATTGGTGAGACCAAGGTTAGAGAACTCTGCAAAAAAGCAATCCTTTTTGATGTCCAGATGTACTGTTACCATATCAATAATGGTATGACTCCCGTTCTTGCGTAGCTGGGAGAGAATTTTCTGAGCCTCATCCGGGCGGACAAAATTGTCTACCAGAATGCGTTTCACATTCTGAACGCCCTGCTCAATGATTGTCTCATCGTCTGAACTACAATACTGACCCAGCAGGAACTCCAGCACATAGACCGGAACATTCGCTCCTTCTTTTATTTTCTTTGTCAGGTCTTTGCGGACGATCCGACCGTCAAAGTTGCTGCGCAGCTTCCTGCGCAGTTCTTCACGGGTATCGTCTGCCGCCATATCCATCATTTCCATACGGAATTCCTGCCTCCTCTGTATCAGAATCCGAATCCAAAGTCATCTGCAAAGGCAATGTCCATGATGACAGGCTGCCTCCACTGCTCCAGACCGCTTTCTTCGTCATAAACCACAAGGTAATATTGCTTGTCCTTGTCGTATTTCTTATTCTTGAATGTGAACCGCATCCGGAAGATACGCTTCTGTGCATTTTCCTCACGACTGTCCGCCACATAACTGTTTTCGTTCGAGATTTTCTCATTGTCTTCCGAGAGGAAGAAAATACGGTATTTTGCCGCTTTTACAGTATCGCTAACGGCATCCGACTGGATAAAGTCCATGGAAGTGATCAGGTTCGTAATCTTATGGACGATGCTGACCAGAGCAATTTCTGCATTCTTTGTTTCCATGTGACCGCGTTCCATCTTAAACTCCAGCACCGGCACCAGCATTTCCTGCGGTGAGGAACCGCCATGCACATAGTTAGCACCACCTCCGGCCACCTTAAAGACATTGCTGCTGACAGGATAGGACACCATCTTGCTGTCCTCGTTCCCCAGAATGCGTCCCATGCTCATATGGTCGATGCCATCATCTTCCAGTGTCGCCTTGGACACAATAAATCTGCGATTGACAAATGCTTTGTCCGCACTTTTCCCGGAAATCTTGTCACTTTCTGTCAGCTTATCACGCTTGTAAATAAAGCCATGATCGGCAGTGACGATAAAATGATAGGTGTTGCCGCTGACGGAGATTCGATGAATCAAATCCACAATTTCCTGAACGGCTTCCTCACACGCATTAAACACCTCATCCTCGGTATTTGCCTTGTCTCCACGCGCGTCGATCTGATTATGGTATACATAGATGATCTGACGTTTTGTCAGCACATCTCGCAGCTCTGCCACTTTCAAATTTTTGATATCATCGAACTGTACACAGACACTATCCGGGTTATAGCTTTGCAGCACCTGCTGCCGACCTGCCAGATTATCGCAAAGGATACCATCTGCCAGTACCTGAAAATCATCCGTCATTTCCAGTGTCTTATGTGGCAAAAGTGCTGCCATACCGAGCCTCGTATAAGACGGAAGAACACTCAACTGTACAGAAAGTTTTGCCGTGCATTTCGGGTCATCCTGCATTCTGGCAAACAACTCCTGTCCTACCTCGTAACGCATGGCATCCGAAATGATGACCACGGTGCGTTCTTTGGTATATCGCAGATTGGCATTGTAAAAATCCCGCTGCAACGGAATTGCCGAAAATGCGGCATCCTGCTGGATTCCAGCATTCCATGCTGGGAGCAGACAAGCCAGATATTCGTTCGTGTAGATATTTTCCACCAGCTCCCGAAGCGGCTCAAAGCTTTCCGTGCTCTCCAGCTGGTCGTAATAATAGTAGAATTTCCGATACTGCTGATCCATATTGTAATCCGCAGCAAGATATCGGTCGATGATTGGCTTTAAGCCATCTGCGGCATGGTAATCCGCTTCCTTCACCATGCTATACGCGCTGGAAAGCATCTGATAGGTCTTCCCGGTCTTTCTACCAAAGTGCATTTTAGCCCGTTTTTCACAGAGTTCCGGAATGGTAAATCCGTTTACGATTGCACCAATATCTTCCGAAACAAGTCTGCTAATGAGCCACTTTACCAGCACCTGATCCACGGCAAGGAAAGTGTCGCACTCCACCAAATCGTCCACTCGCATTCCTGCAAATGCCGAAAAAACATTCAGCCCTTTGGCAACATGTGCCGAAAAAGCGTCGTATTTATCCCGGTACAGGACGCTGTTCATCAGGCTATCGAGGAATGCGATGATATTGCCTGACTTGTAGGAGACAAAGCTCTTCCATGCTGCCGGAAGCTCTGCCTGCACATATCGCCCAGTATAAGTAACGAACAATGTTACCAGCAGCCGTTCCAAACTCGGTTTTGTATCGGTGTATCCGAAATGCTGCTCACAGAGCTGCCAGAATGCAGACAGCAGGTCGTATTTTTCAAACTCCTGCAAGAAAGCATTGTCCACCAGCTCACCATCTGTCAACACGATGCGCACAACTTCCTCAAAAGAGCAGGTACGCGCCTTGCAGACTGCACTCAACAGACCGACAAGGATATTTTCTTCATTAAAATTTTCGATTTCCAAATCATAGAACCGCTGAGTACGTTCTTTATTGGCGAAAAACTTGATGTGCTTCTCAATAACCGGCTTGTACTTTTCCTCAATACCCAGGTCAACCGACAGCAAGGAGGCTCGGTCAGCAAAGAACCGTCTGGAATACAGCATTGTGTCTTCCAGATGGTTGTCCCTTACATCCGGCTTCGGAAACGGTGCATAGATCAGATAATTCGTGGTCTTATCTACACGCTCCAGAAAATACTTTGTATAGAACTGGTTATCCGGCTGGAGATGGTAGATCTTCGCATTCTGAAGCTCCACCGTCTCCATATCCTCGGAAAATTCTGCCTTGTCATCGTACCAGAAAACCAGTTTCCGGGTCTCCCCGGTAAATTCCGCATTCAGGCGGTCTATAATTTGTTTCAGGTTCAATTCTGCCATATCAATTTCCTTTACTTGATAGATTCCGCCCTTTGGGGAATATCATACAGGCAGTTACGCCTTGATTCGTTTGTTGCCTGTGATGCTGCTAATATAATCGTCAATATCCTGCACGATGCAATGATCCCCCATTGTGTGCAGTGATTCAAAATATTTTGTGATATACCCATAGATGCCATACTCTTCAAAGGTCTTTGCCACATCTGCACCGGAAAGCCCTTTGAAATGACGGTACCGCTCCATGCAATAAATCAAAAAATTGGATTCTTTGCTCATCACTCATGCCTCCTCTGGGTAATCATAGGAGCCTGTCAGAAGTTCATCTTGATACATGGTATACAGCGTCATTGGGCTGTAGTGCCACAATTTTGATTTTTCATCCGAAAGCTCCTGATAGAGCTTAGACTGATAAAAGCGGGAAATCGCTTTTTCATCATCCACATTGCTGTTTTTTGTAATCTGTTCGATGATGGGCGGCACAATGATTGCAAGCATTGCGCTGAACTGATCTTCGTTCATACAAGCTCCCTCCCTTCAAAATGCAAGTATTGCAGGGACTTTTCTGTTGCAAACACCAGCTGGTTGAACAATTTCCGAATCTTGAGTGCCGCCAGTGTTTGTTCCTTATCCAACACTCCGGTCATATACAGGGTAATGGTGCGGTACACATCATCATTTGCCACAGCACCATAAATCAGGTCATGCTGCTTTCCCTGATAGGTTCCCTGACGGTTCTCGGCTACAAAATCCAGCCACGCTTCATCTGGGCTGTCAAAGCGCAGCAAACTGCACTCCTTGAAAGCCACTGCTTCCTCTACGGAATAAATATTCAGCGTAGCAGCTCCTGTTTTGCGGCGGTCGGTGACTTTTTGAGCGAAGTTCACTGCCTGATCGCGGTTGGTGGTGGTATAAAATCCAAAACCGAAGTCCAGATAGCGATTTTGCCGGATAAGTTTCGGCTGTTCTACGATAACATTGCTTCCGTGGTACAAAATCATTGCAAACGCCTCCTGTTCCTCTTATTTTTTCTCTTTCACCATGATATTCTTGCTGTCTGCCAGCACCTCGTAGAACTTGCCGTCCTGCGCGGTCTGAAGCTTACGGTAATTGACCTTTACGCCGTCATCAAGGTCAAGCTCGATGCGAGAAAGTGCCAGATGGCTGATCTTCTCATCATACTCCCGGCATTCCTTCAGCTGCTTGGCGAGTTTATCCTTGCGTTTGGAGGCTGCTGCCACCTCACGGGCATTCTCGCTGTGATCCATCATATCCTGCATCCGGTTGATCTCGGATTCATATACGCGCTGCATCTTGTGCAGGTAGTCGATGCGCAGGTTTCCGATGGTATCCGGCGTGTAGCGGTGCAGGTAGACCAGTGCCTTAAAGCCGTTCTGCTTGCCGCTGTCAAACAGCCAGTAGATCGGACGCTTGCCGGAGCCAGTGACAGAGTAAGTCTGGCAGTGATCCTTGAAGAAATCGTTCAAGAAGTAGTTGCGGATAATCTCCCGGCTGGTGCTGCCCTTATTGCCGAGGGCTTTTGCGATATAATCAAGGTTTGCTTCCAGCGTATCAGCACCGTACACTGCTTTCAGCCAGTCGCACAGGCGCGATACGATATCATCGTCCAGATATTCTTCATCAGTGATAGGTATAACATTGTCGGCATCCGGGATAAAGCTCTGATATTTGCTGCTATCCAATTCGCCGCCTGCATAGGCCAATCCTTCCACATCCAGTGAGTAGCGACCAAACATACAGCCCACGGCGTAGCTGAGCAGGCTCTTGATATCCCGCTGCAAATCAGCCTTACGCACAGTCACATCTTTATCTTCCACTTCCGGTGTCAGTTCGTCCTGCAAACCGTATATGTCAATAAAAATACGGTTCAGCTCTTCTTCGTTGGCTTTCAGCTGGTTAAAACGGTCATCACATTCCGCCTGCCACTGGGTAAAGGCCTCGGAAATCGTGGAGTCATTGCGGATCAATGGGTGCTTCTTAAAGTCCCAAGAGGTTTCAAAGGAGTTCCAGTCACTTGCCACATTTTTAATGTTTCTATCTACCAATATTTCTATATTATCGTCATGAATATCTGAACTCATAGGAATATTCATAATGTCTCCAACCTGAATATTTACAGTTGGATTAAACATGTCGATAATTCTCTGTGCAACTTTAGAATTCAAAATTGCCAAAACGATGGGTTGCTCTTTCAATGAAGGCATTATTCCGCATGATGCGGATTCCATAATGAATCCCTCTGGCATATATCTTGCTGAAAATCGCCCTGTTGTGATTTTGGACCAAGTAATTCCTTCATGGAAATACAAATCTGTATTAAACAATCTTCTTGACCAAGACTTGGTGTTGGGATCTTTAGGATTATGTGTTACCCAATATTTAATTTCTTCTCCATCATTATTCCAATTCATTACATAGTCAAAATTCCCATACCATCTCTGAAAACCGCCACCTTTCAATGTAGGAATCCACTTGTAACCTTTGCCATCATAGTTTTTTGATATATGAAAACCGATCGTCCTAGAATCAACTTCTTGCCATATTCTCAAGAAACGCGAATTATCTCCCGTACTTGAGCCTGCAAGTGTCCTATATAAATCTCCAAGTTTTGGCATTCTTTCAAAGTCAGAAATAAGTTGTTGACTTCCCCAGTAAATCACTCCCTTTCCAGGAATCTTTGCAAAATCATCCTGATTTGCGGTATAGCGATTTTCCCCCGCAAGGAACATATCCTCTTTTCCCTGCTGAGAGGTCGGCGCGATCAGGCGGCAATAGGTGCCTTTATAGCCGCCCACATGATTTACACAGCGCACAAAAGCGGTGGTCTGCACTACTTCACCACCGATTTCTTCAAAGGCTCTTGCGCCCAGATGTGCCATGTTGACGGTTTCGGTCAGCATCATCTTTTCGCGCAGCTTTTCAAAGCTGGACAGGAACATCCAACTATGTTGCGTAATCATTGCCTGAAAACCATTATTTACAGTCATCTGACGGCAACGCTCAATAAACACGGCAAATAGGTCAGCTTTGCTGTCCGGGTAGTTCTTCTTGACAAAGTTATTGACATTTGCACTCAGGTTGCTGGTTCCGGCATAAGGCGGATTCGTGCAGGTAACCCAATATTTCCGTGCCATGGTCTCGCCGATATCAACGAGTCGATTCAGCTGCTCGGCGGTATCTTCCACGCCTACGCTGTCCATACTGATCTGACCGTCGGTATCTTCCGCTGCCACAAACCGGCGCAGCAAATCCCAGTTGTAGCTCTCCACATTCAAAATAGAGCCATACTCCTTGGCATCGGTCAGAGTGTCCAGCAAACCTTCCAGCTGCATCTTGGCGGCGTTCTTCTCAATATCGTCCATGCCCGCACCAAAATATTTCAGGTGCGCACGGTTGATGCTGTTGCTCTCCTGAATGGCATAGACATGGCAGGTGTTCTCACCGTTGAGGATACGACGGTTGTACTGCCGTGCTTTCATCATCACGGCAAAATACGCCAGCTGATAGGCACGGTCATCAATGTCCAAACCGTAGATGTTATGTTCCAGAATGCTCTTTGCAGCATCACGCTGGCTGTAACCAGCACTCTCGTAAATCTGCATCAGCACATCAAAGGCGTATACGAGGATATGGCCGGAACCCATGCAGGGGTCGATGAGCTTGATGTCTTCCGGGTTCAGAGCGGCGTACTCTTTACGAATTTCCGAGAGTTTTGCCTGCACCTCTGGCTCCTGCTGTGCCTCTTCCAGATAGTATTTCCAGTTTTCTTTCAGGTCGCAGTCCGGGTGTCCTTCCACCCACAGACGGCCAAGGCTGTTTTCCACCATGTAACGAACGATCCAGTCCGGGGTGAACAGCTGGGTTACGGCAGGGATTTCCTCTTTGGTAATCTTTCCGTTCTTGGCAAAGGCAGCGGCCTTCGGCTCAGTGTTGTAATACTGGTACAACCAGCCGATGATTTCCACCTGACCACCGCGCTCGATGTTGAAGTCATCCTCCGGAATATCGTGAATCAGATGATAGACCACGCCATCCTGGTCAATAACGGACAAGCTGAGCAGTAGCTCGGTGTAGTTCTTTGTCTTTTCAAACAGAGCAGGCAGAATCTCGTTCAGGGCATTGCACTGTTTCAGGAACAGGATGCGGAACGCTTCGTCCAGCTTGTTGTCCTGCTTCAGCTGGAAAATTCGAGCCTCTTCCTCCGCAGTAAAGGGCAGCTCTGCGTCAAACGGTGTCGTGACCAGATCTGGCTCCAACTTTCCGCTCTCGGAAGAAAGCACTCGAATATGGGAAGGCAGATAGTCGTTGACCTCCATGAAACGGATCGCAATCAGGCGATTGAACCATGTATAGGCAACCTCCTCGATCACATAATGATATGCGGTTTTGTAGTCGGTATCCTTTTCCTTCTGCTGGATGACCTCTATCAGCTTGTCACGCTGCCGCACGGCCTCGCCGGAAATCGAATACGGTTCTGCAGTGCCGATATCGAAGAACTGAGTGCCGCCGAAGCTCTGCGGCAACGGCTTTGCAATGCCGTCCTCCGTAATACCGATCAGGCGGGCATCATAGCTGACATCTGCAATCAGCTTATTCCGCGCCCAGATCGCAAAATTCTTTATGGCTGTCTTGTTCATGGAGCCAATCCTCCTGTCATTTATAGTTCAATGTTGACGATGGTATCTTCGTCCATCTCTTTCAGCAGGTTTTCGCGCAATGCAGCAAGGTATTTATCAACATCATCCTTGCTCTCCAGCCGCCACGATGCAGTCTTGGCAACCGTCTTGATGGAAACATTCTTCGTGGTGCGCACCTTATATACCGGCTGCGGTTCTGCCACCTTTTCTGCCGGTTTCACGGTCTCGCCGCGCTTTTCCGCCTCTTCTTCCTGACGCTTACGCTCTGCCTCGGCCTTTGCCGCTGCCTCCTTCGCAAGGCGAATGTCCTCTGCGTTCATCTCGTTGAGCAGGCGCAGCTTCAGTGCCTCCGCCTTATCTGCATAACTGCGCAGAGTGGAAACATTGTTGCAGTGCTCCGCACCATCCATGATCTCCTTAAAGAGTTCCAGATAACGGTTGAACTTCGCATCCTTATAGGGCTTGGTGTTCAGCACTTCAAAGACACGGTTCCGATCCTGATTGATGGAATCTTTGACCGGCTCTGCCTGCTCTTCCAGAATGCGCATATAGCAGTTCATAAACTTCTCGCGCAGCTCCGGCAGCTTCGGAATCTCCTTGTAGGGCTTCGGCATCCGGACAATGGTGCGCATCTTGGCCACCACGTCTTCCAGTTCTGCATCCACGATGTAGGTCTTGCTGTCCTCGTAGATATTCAGCATATCCAGCGCACGAGTAAAGATGGTCAGCTGCTCACTGCCAAAGAAATCTCGGATAGGCTCATAGTCTTCGCCAAAATCCATCAGATCGTCCTGCTCGTCAAATACGGTCTTAAAGAATTCAAGCGGTGCCTGAATCTGCACCAGTGCAGAAAGCCGCTTCTTGCCCTTTTCCAGAAGTTCTTTTCCAGGATAGGCGTAATTCTCATATTTCGGTTCCAGCCGCTCAATCTCGGTGATTCGATTCTCGCAGTAGTGCTGGAAGTTCTTCATGATAGTGTCTTCGTCATCGGCAGGCGGTGCCACCTTGAACAGCTCTTTCATCACGGTGCGGACGGCCTTTTTCTGGTTTTCCGGCACACGAACGCGCACTTCCGTCAGCAGCTTATCCACGAACTGCTTCTTCGTGATATAGCCGATGATTTCTTCTTCGGAACGGTTGTTCAGATTGACGCTCTCACCGTTGACCGTAAAGGACAGATCTCCACGCTTAAAGAGACGTGCCACCAGCCAATGGATGTCATCTTCCACAAAGCCATAGGGTGCTTTCATAAAGCGATCCCTGATGGTTTTCATAGAAGTTTTCATGTGCATCCTGGAGTTACCTGCCACGAATTGCAGCACATCATCCAGCGCGTGAACATTGGATTCTCCGGTATCTCCCAGTGCCAGCGACAGCTGGTTGCTGGTCTTGAACATCTTCCGGATGTCTGCTTCGCCCATCGCTGCATCAATATAGGACAGCTTGTGGTAAACCGTCTGCACCAGTCGTCCGATAGCCTCGTTGATGCGGCTGGTCACTTCCTTGCCGGAGGTGTGCAGCACATCGCCATTGACATAGATGGTAGCCTCTTTCAGAGCTTCCGTCAGATAAAGCTTGGCGTTACCGTTGCGTTCCCGCATCTCCACGCGCTTTGCTTCCTTAATGGTCTCATACTTGGCAAGCTGCACAGAGGTATTCTTGCGCAGGAACCGCTCAATTTTCAAGTATGCCCGCATTTCCGTCAGGAACGCATCATCATTTGGCAGAACCACAAGGACTTCCTTGCCCTGGCCGGAGAGCAGGCGCAGCGTACCATCATCGGTGCCGCCCTCATACCACGGGGTCAGCACACGGAGGCCGATATCGTAATTCTGATTTGCCTTATAGGGGCGGTCATCCACTGTCTGATTGAAGGAGAACGCATACCGTCCACCAAAGCTTGGATACTGATACTTCTTGCTGGAGAAAATGTCCTCATAGATCATCTCCGCAATCTTCGTGATGACCTCCGGCATCTCCACATTTTCTTTTTCGATTTCGTTGTTAATTTCCTGTTCCTCATCGGTCAGGAATACATAGATAGAGCCATTCTTCTGGATCAGCATCTGGCGCATCAGCACTTTCAGTGCATCCTCCACCTGTGCTTTCAGAGAGATGCGATCATCGTCAATGCTGGTAATCATCAGACTGACGATGTTGTCCACGTTGGCTTCGATCTCCAAAACATATTTAATCAGGAAAAGGGTCTTCAACACATTGATCGCAAAGACATCTTTTTCCTTTTTTTCCGGGTTGATGTAGCTGTTATCATAAGCGCGGATGATCACGCTGCTGTGGCTGTGGTCGAGGAAGTTCTCCAATGCATCATAGAACCGATAGAACGGCACGATTGCCCCCATCTCATCGTCCATCAGCTGCATGGCAGACTCTTTGAACAGAGCCAGCATGGAACGTTCACCTTCGGACAGGTGCTTGCCGGACGCACCGTGGGTACGGATACTGGTCAGCACACTGGCAAGCAAATTAAACTGGTACGGAACGAAAGGATAAACCTCTGCAAAATCTTCTGCATTGGCGTACAGTTTTTTCTCCACACCGTCGTTGAAGACAATCAGATTTTTGATGATGGTTGCTTTCTGGTCATAGAGCAGACGCAGGCTCTGTGCTGCGGTCTCAGTCTTATCCAGAATACGCTTTTTGATAACAGCGTCCACATTGGCAGAGGACAAAGAAAGACGGGTGTCGAAACGTCCCTGAATCTTAGAGAAGTCGTTACCTTTCACCTTGGTAATGGAGTCGATATCCTGCTGGCTCGTTACGATTACCCAAGCCTTACCCATGCATTCCTTGCCCAGTTCTTCCGTCACTGTCTGAAGGTTCAGCATCAGTTTGGAATCATCACCAATGTACTGGCCGATCTCATCCACAAGGAAAACAACATGGTGGTTGTTACCTTTTTTATCAATATAGGACTTTACACGCTTGGCGAAATCCTCAATGCTGATCTGGTAACTCTCGGTTGCTTTCTCGCACCAGTTACGGGCAGCTGATTCGCTCATGAAATCCATGTCAGAAAGAACATCGACAACGGAATCCTGAATGAAATCGAAGTCCTGACGAGAGCTTTCCCACGGATCGCCATACTCTTCTTCAAACTTTTCCTTAAACTCTTCAAAACGACCTTCCTCGGAAAGCCTGCGCTCCAGGTCAGCAAGGTGAGGCATGGAGCCGCAGAAGCCCTGCATCTCATTGAAGACCTTCAGGAATACGTTCACAATGGCATCTTTATTTTCTTTGCCATTAGAATCGCTTTTGGAATCAATGTTGAAAAGAATTACGTCCGATGGGGTGTTTGCCGCCAGCTGCATATCTGCCAGCACCATCTGATTGGTAATCTTCTGATCCTCAATGAAGTAGTCGATGGCATGTTTGTCTCCGACCTGTTTATTCTGAAGCAGATAGGACAAGATTTTCAGGAAATGAGATTTACCACTTCCAAAGAAGCCGGAAATCCAGACACCCATTTTCGGTGTAGTTCCCTGAATACCTTTTTTATATGCTGCAAAGAAATCCGCAAAATGACGCTGAAGCTCACGGGTCACAACGTACTCTTCCAGCTCCTGCGCTACATTTGTTTCTTCACCTTGACCGACAATGATAACGCCCTGTATCTCACGGTCAATTTTCTTTCGGAACATGTCCTTGATCTGCATAACTGTTTCCTCCATCCATTACTTTACCAGTCGGAATGCCCGGTAATAGTTATCGTCTTTAATCTCATTGAACAGGATCAGCTCCTGTTCATTATAGGTTCCCGGAAAGAACATCACGACCGGGCAGCGCACAAATGCCTGATGCAAGTTGTTAAGCACCTTGTGGGAGCGCAAAATCGGATAGCACTTGCCGATGCCGGTTAGGAACACGACTGCATTCTCCGGCGTATGTTCTTTGATATATTGCACGATCAGGCTGTCATCGTCATTTACCTTCATGGAGTTGGTCACTGCCTTGACGATACGCTCGATTCCTCGCTTTTTTTCAAAGTCATAGCACTTTTCCATGAAGTTCTTCTTTTCCAAAAAGTCAATGATGATATCATACAGGTCAAAGACCACAAGCTCAAAATCATCATCGCCCCGGTCGTTCTTATTTTTCAGATACTCTACGCGCTCCCGAACTTCCAGTTCCTTATCCGGTGGATAATCAAACACCCAATAGTTGACCTCATTTGCGCGGCCTGTTCCTTTTCGGAAAGATGGCTTATGGATTGCAAGCTCCATCTCGTCCAGTCTTTGGCTTAAATCCATTTCATCTTACCCCCGTCAGTGTTTTTACCATGATGCCAAGATCATGGTCATAAAGCCAATGCTCAAATGCAATATCAAGAATTGGCTTCAGTATTTTTCTTGTGCTGTTTGCCTGGTTGCTTTCTAAAATTCCTGCTTCATAAAGCTGTGTCTTATAGCAGGAACCGAGACGGTGCAGCGTATAGTCTTGAAGAGAAGCCACTTTCTCACTCTGTTCCTGCTTATTTTTGAAAAATATCCGGATATCTGCATCCGTCAGCTCATCGGAACCAAGAATCATTTTTTCCCGCACTACTTCATACACAAAATCAAAGAACAGCGTGTCATGCAAAAGAGCCGCAGTCAGCACAAATAATTTTTGTGTAGCAAGATCACTGCTCAGAAAGATTGGATAAAAGCTTTCATCTAATGTCTTGATACGGGCTGTTACGGTAGAATAAATCTGCTGCGCTCGTAGTTTTGTCGGTGCACCATAGATGTTTGTCTCTTCATTCAACTTTTTAATATCTGCAAAGCTCTTACCCTCGCTCAAAAGCTGCACGGTTTTCCGAAATTCCATGAACCAGAACGAAAATTTTACGGCTCCAGCACTATACGGTTTTCTTTCCATCTTCGTTCTCTCCATTTCCGGATTTTGTTTTAATGTATCTGCCGCTTTTGATTCTGGCATCCTTCGGCTTTTCGGCGTTAATAGGAATGACCCACTGATGGCCTAAACGCTCGGCACCATCAATTCGCCCTTCTGTGCATAATGTCTGTACTCTCCTTGTGCAGATGCCCCATTTTTCAGAAGCCTGCTTAATCGTCATGAAATCCATACGGAACCTCTTTTTCGATGTCTAAAGTCACTCGCAGCAAGTTAAAATTTCTCATTTATATTCTACTCCAAGAAACGAACAAAATCAATCGAAAGTTCTTCCAAATTTTGAACGATTTTTTTAGAATCCACTCTTCTGCAAGCAGGGCTTTCGTGACACGAAAGCGATTTTCTGCTTGTTGGGGAAACTCCCCAATCCCCATAGAACGCTGCCTGCGGCATCGAGCTGCGCATCCGTTCCGGATGCTTTAACGGCAGTTCCTGCCAAAGAGTCATGACCACCCGCTTAGCGGGTGGCATGTTCTCCCCCTAGAAGGGGATATTACCTGCTTGCGCCCGGAAGGCGCACTGAAGTCTGCTAACTGCACCACATTTACAGCAGCCCCCAAACTGGGGGCTTTTTCAGTGCTTCCTTACTCCGGCGCAGCCTCAAAAGAGGCTTGCTGGTTTGCTTTGACTTCCTACTTCCGCTCCAAGCGGGATTTACTTATTGTATTTCTTCACCGGCTCACCCGTGAACGGGTCGATATACTCTACTAATGACATCTGGTCATACTGTAAATCCTCTTTTAACTGATTCTGAATATACTCTTTGATTTTTGCAGTATTTTTCCCCACTGTGTCTACATAATATCCACGGCACCAGAAATGCCTGTTTCCATACTTATATTTTAAATTTGCATGGCGTTCAAATATCATCAGGGAACTTTTTCCCTTTAAATATCCTACTATTTCTGATACAGAATACTTTGGCGGAATTCTTACAAGCATATGTATATGATCTGGGCAGCATTCTGCTTCAATAATTTCAATTCCTTTTCTTCGGCATAATGATCCCAAGATTTCTCCTACATCTGCTCTTATTGCTTTATAAATTATCTGTCTCCGATATTTTGGTGCAAATACGATATGATACTTGCATTCCCATTTTGTATGAGCTAAACTATTCACGTCCATTATTTGGACCTCCTGTGCTTTCATTTGTGGTTTTGCAGACCCACATCTATATTAGCACAGGAGCTCATACTTATATCTAAAGATTATTCCCACCACCTGCATAGCAGGTGGTTTATCTTATTGTCATACAACAAAAAACGCCAGATTTCCGTGAGGGAAAACTGGCGCGCCAAGAACAGCCATTATTATACTGAATTACATGGAACGATAATGCCGATGCAATGTTATACTTGCCCGGAGGAGGAGCAATGCTTTTTTTAACTGGTGTAGATCATGGATACTGCAAAAAGGCAAAAAGGACACGGCGATACCTCCTCGGACACCGCCGTATCCTTAAAAAAGGGCGACTTTAACACACCCTCCGTAAATCTATTTTTTCAAAAGGAAAACGGCGGCTTGAAATACAATATTTCAAAACCGCCGTTCTGCGCCGCAAGGTCGATCACAACGGTCTTGTTGTGTGTGTCAGCACAGATGCTATCAAAAGAAAAGAGCCGATAATCCGTATGCCTGCTGGCTACGGGTTATCGGCTCTGCGTCTGTGCGTCTGGCTCTTTGATAACGGTTATATTGAATTGTTTTACATGGATCAAGGTTTCTTGCCTACATTTCGGACAGAATAGCGGGAAGTTTTTGAGTTCCGTATCTTTCCGTATCTTTAATCTTGTTTTATTTCCACAAACGGGACATAATATCCAGTTTTCTTTATCCATTTTCTATTACAGCCCCCTTATCCTATTACTTACAATAAGAGGGTCTGAATTACTGCAACTTCTTCGGCTTCGCACATTGCATAGTCGATTGTATTTGCAGGATAATCATTGGCATACTGTTTTGCTTTTTCCATTGTAATGTCGTCTACAATAATATGTCCGCATTTTGAACATTTTTTCGCGGGAGTATTTGTTACAGTTTTCAGAACACCATTAGTTTCAATCTCAATATTGGTGTATGCGGAAATCACTTTGCCGCCGCATTTTTTACACTTCGGTATAAACATAGATTGACCTCCTTTCCAGTTGGTATTGCAATCTTCTATCTTTGTTTACGATAGAAAATAACAGCAATGTGATATGAAACAAATTGAATAATACAACTTGTTAATATGCAGGCAAATGCAAAAAGTTCCTTATGCGATTGTGCAAAGTCAAGGACACCAGATAATGCAGATACAAAAGAGGGTAATACCACCAATAACATTACAACTGCAAAAGGAATGAGAGACCATAACTTTGCTTTGGTGTACCCCATTTTGAAAAATAACGGCATTTGTATTCCAGTTATTGTAGAGAAAACTAAAAACGACAAGCCCGATCCAAGCATCATATCGGGTGCATTGAAGATAGCTTTTCCACACATCACGAAGCCGAGATACAGGATAATAATTGCAACCATACCGGCGAGGTAATTCAGGAACACAAAGGTGTATCGTCCAAGAACGACCTCATTCAAACTCACGCAAACAGAACCATATAAACGGTCAAGATGATTTTTTTCCTGTATGGCAAAAATGTTAGTAGCCATCAATGCGATAAACCATGCACCTGTAATACATAACACAGTAATGGGTGAACCTATAAGTCCGAATATTAAAATCACCGCAACCAACGAAAAATATGAAATTGCTTGTGATTTCATTATAAAAAAATCCAGCTTTGTAATTCTCGCAACCCCCGTCATGCCTTTGCACCTCCCTTGCCAATGCAGATAATAATGTCATCAATAGTTGCGGTATCAAGAACGCAATGTTTGTATTGGGCTGCCACATTTGCAGTTATAAGACCTTCAAACCCCATAGCTGTTTTGCGTAATCCTAAAATATTTTCTTCAAGATCGGCTGTAAGATCGCAAGGTTTCCCTTTAATGAGGCGGTAACTGCTTAACAAATCTTCCATACTACCTGTAAAAATCATATTGCCTCGATTGATAAGGGTAATATAGTCAGCTACGCGCTCCAAATCGGTGGTAATGTGTGTTGAGAATAGCACACTTCTTTGACCATCTCTGATATAGTCTTGCAGAATTTCCAAAAACTCATCTCGAGTAAGGGGATCAAGTCCACTTGTAGGCTCATCGAGTATTAGCAGCTTGGCATCATGCGAAAACGCACACGCAAGCATTAGCTTCATTTGCATACCGCGTGATAACTCGCCAACCTTTTTATTTAGCGGTAAGTCAAAGCGTTTAACCATATCGTTAAAAATATCATGTCGCCAGTTATCGTAAAAAATAGATACTGCTTTTTCTGTATCTTTTACTGTCCAGCTATCCACATAAAATATGCTATCAAAAACAATACCAATATCCTGCTTTATCTCTTTTTCACTAACCACGTTATCTTTACCAAAGGCCAAAATCTTGCCAGCATCTTTTTCAAGCATATTGAGAATAAGCTGAATTGTTGTCGTTTTTCCTGCTCCATTCGGGCCGACAAGTCCCATAATATACCCTTGTGGCAATGTGAAGCTAATATTATTCAGCGTAAAATCACGAAAACTTTTGCATACATTTTTTAATTCTAAACATTGTTCACTCATGGTTTACCTCCAATAAAAGCCGTAGGAGCTTAATAAGTTCTTCATCGGTCATAGAAGCTCGTTCAGCCGCCAATATTGCACTGTTAAGATTTTTTTCTACCTCTTGTATTAGCTGTTCTCGAATGAGATTTGAACCACTCGACATTACAAAGAATCCTTTACCTTGACGACTTGTAATAAAACCTTCTTCCTCTAACTCGTTGTAGGCTCGTGTAGTAGTCAATACACTGATTTTCAAATCCTTTGCCAACTGTCGAAGTGATGGTAGCATTTCATCTTCCTCAAGCTCACCCGACAAAATTTGTTCTTTGACTTGCTCCTTTATCTGCGCATAAATCGGCAAATCTGATGTGTTTGATATTACTATGTGCATACAATCCCCCTAACTGTATTTCTATATACATATACAGTATAGCCAGAAATAGCAGTTTTGTCAAGTGGATCGCCACAATCAACATTTGGGGAGAAACGAGAAATAAAATACAACCTAATGTAAAACTTCATTACATTCCCATAATCTAACACGAAATGTAGAATGATATAGGGTGATATGAGAATGAACCAAGATGAAAGAAGGTTTGACTTTCACGGCCTCGGGCTCGCTTTGAAACAGGCCAGAGAGGAAAAGTGATTTTGGCAAAGCTACTGCTTGAAAAACCAGATGTATTGCTATTAGATGAGCCGACAAATTTTCTTGATAAAGATCATGTTGCATGGCTGGCGGAATACCTATCCTCTTTGGAAAATGCTTTTTTAGTTGTTTCCCATGATTTTGACTTTTTGGATAAAATCGCAAATCGTATCTGCGATATAGATAATGACACAATAACAAAGTATTATGGCACTTATTCTGAATTTCTGCGAAAAAAGACACTGTTGCGGGAAGATTACATTCGTCAATACTCAGCGCAACAAAAGGAGATCAAAAAAACAGAGGAGTTTATTAGGAAAAATATTGCTGGACGAAAAGCAAAAATGGCGAGAGGGCGACAAAAACAGCTTGATCGAATGGACAAAATGGAGGCTTTGGAACAGAAAGAGATTATTCCTCATTTTCATTTTCCTGTTTTACCGCTGACAAATACGGAGCATCTGCTGGTCAAACATCTGGCAGTTGGTTATCACTATCCAGTTCTATCAGATATTGATTTTAGCATAAAAGGCGGGCAAAAAGTTGTTATCACTGGCTTTAATGGAATTGGGAAATCTACTTTGCTCAAGACATTAATTGGACAAATCCCGTCCATGCAAGGTCATTTCAAATTTTCCGATCAAGTTACCCTTGGATATTTTGAGCAGGACTTAATATGGGACGAACCTGAACAGACACCAATTCAAATTGTTTCCAATGTCCATCCTGATATGGTCATAAAAGATGTTCGCAAACATTTAGCCCGGTGTGGAATTTCCAGTAAGCACGCAATGCAAGCGATTGGAACATTAAGTGGAGGTGAGCAGGCGAAAGTAAAAATGTGTTTGCTAACACTGATTCCCTGCAATTTTCTAATTATGGACGAACCCACAAATCATCTGGATGTTCAGGCAAAGGAAGCATTGAAATCAGCTCTTATGGATTTTGCGGGTACTGTATTGCTCGTATCACATGAAGAAGCATTTTATCGTGAGTGGGCACAGAGAGTTATTAGTGTCGAGAAATAGAAAATAGAATTAAGTATAGTATATGTGCCTACCCCCGACGGGGAAGGAAAAAAACCGTTGCCGGTTAGGTTGGTTTTGTGCGCTTATTCCACATGTTCTGCGGCGGTTTTGAGAAATCAAGACCGCCGCTTCATTGCGTTTAAGACACAAAAATGATTCTATACATTGAAATCTGGTACGGCGGTAACAGGAGGATGCCGCCATGTCAATTTTCGTCATTCACAATAGCCATGAGTTACACCAGCTAAAAAAAGCATTGCTCCTCCTCCGGGCAAGTATAACATTGCATCGGCATTATCG